>ENA-OOZG01001523-OOZG01001523.1-human-gut-metagenome-genome-assembly--contig:-NODE-1523-length-16309-cov-13.292051_pt1 | contig 16309 bp, 11 predicted proteins | sample MGYA00241706_ERZ501384 | MGnify/ENA primary metagenome ERZ501384 (study PRJEB25962, sample SAMEA2042742) | human gut metagenome | biome: human gut; feature: human-associated habitat; material: faeces...
ACGGCCGAGCACTTCATCATCGGCACAGTCCCCTACTCCGTCGAGCTGGCGGGTGCCATCGATATGGAGAAGACCGTAGAGCGTCTGCGTGGCGAGCTAGCGCATCAGGAGAAGTTCCTCGCAGGAGTTCGCAAGAAGCTCTCCAACGAGAAGTTTGTCGCCAACGCCAAGCCCGAAGTTGTCGCCCTCGAGCGCAAGAAAGAGAGCGATGCTCTGCTACGCATCGACGAGGTCCAGCAGCAACTCAAGCAGCTCGGCGCCACCCTCTAAGCTTTACTCCCGTTAACCTAGTAACCTATGGAAATCCCTCTCAGTCACTTTGAAGAGTATATCGACGAACCCATCTTAAAGCGAGGACTCTCGTACTTTAAGAAAGGGTTCGTACACGAGCCTGCAGAGGTCCGCCCAGGCGACTACGAGGCAGTCGTAGAGGGGTCAGAAGAGTACACCGTCAAGCTCTCCATCAGAAATAGGGTCATCACCGAGCACTCGTGCGACTGCCCTTACGATATGGGTCCCGTCTGCAAGCATGTCGCTGCGGTAATCTTTTACCTAGAGCAAGAGGAGCTAGGACTTACTCAGAGCACAAAAAAGGGAAGCCCCAAAAAGACAAAAACCTCATCCTCTAAGCCCTCCAAGCGCAAGACTATCGCTCAGCAAGTTGACGATCTGCTCGGCAAAGTGACTCATGACGAGCTGACCCTATTCGTCCGCGAGCTAGCCGCTAAGAACTCTTTATTTAGAGACTTACTGCTTGCCTCCTTTGCTCATCAGTACAACCCCGATGAGTCAAAGGCACTATACGCCAAGCAGGTCAAGGCACTGATCAAGGTCGCCCGTGATCGTGATAAATACAAACTTATAGATGCGTCTGGAGCTAAGTATATCAGCAAAGAGATAAGCCCTATGCTAAGCTTGGCAGAGCGTTATCTAAGCCAGGGCAACCACCAGAGTGCCTTCTTCATTTGCACCGCCATAATGGATGAGTTGATTACAGCCTTGCTGCTTGCGGACGACAGAGAGGGTGCCCTAGGAAATGCTATTTACGCAGCCTACAACACACTCTCCGCTATTACATGTGAAGAGCCATCTGAAGCTATAAGGAGACAAATCCTCAAGTATTGCTTCACCTCTTTTGACAAGCGTACCTTCGCGGGATGGGATTGGCATATTGGGCTCTTACAGCTTGCGGCTTGCATCCTAGATACAGAGAGCGAAGTGGAGGAGCTCTTTAAGCGAATAAATAGCATACCTGAGTCCGATGAGTATGAGATAAAGGAGGTTCAAAAGATCAAGTACTGCATCTTATTAGAGAAGAAGGGAACTAAAGTCGCTCAGAGGTTCCTCGAGCAAAACATAGGCAACCCAAGCTTCAGAGAGCTAGCCATCCAAGATGCCTTGGATCAAAAAGATTACGAGAAGGCTACCGCCTTAGCCAATGACGGCATAGAGCAAGACTCGAAGTACCCTGGACTAGTTACCAACTGGTATGAGTGGCTCTTGAAGATTGCCGAGAGCCAAAAAGATACCGAGAGAATTATACTCTATGCTCGACACCTTCTCCTAAATGACAGTATACCCTCGCTAGACTACTATGAAATACTCAGAAAGACGGTACCGCCCGAGCAATGGACCGACTTTGTTGAGGCAATCGTCCAAGAGACCATGGAGCGCAAGCCATACTATGGAGTAGACTTCGTAGCCTCCATTTTCGTGCGAGAGGAGTGGTGGAGCAGGCTCTTTGAATTAGTAAAGAAAGAGTGCTCTTTAGACCGGCTAGCAAAGTACGAAAAGCCCCTCGCGAAGCACTTCCCCAACGAGCTTGCAGATCTCTACGCAGAGCGCATCATAGAGTACGTTGAGGATCGAGTAGGGCGAGACTACTATCGCACAGCTTGCAGATATATCCGTAGGATGATCAAGCTCGGAGCTAGAGAGAAGGCTGATGAAGTGATCAGTCAGCTGAGGCAGACTCACTATAGGAAGAAAGCACTGATGGAGGAGCTAGACAACGTGTAACGTCTGAGCAGGCAAACCCATCGAGCTTCGCTTATCAAAGAGCCTTGCTCCCTCTCACGAGGCTAAGCTTCTACATAAAAAGGGAGTAGCCCCAAACGGCTAACAGACATCCATCCATAACAAGAGGACTCAATCGCTGAGCAAAAGCGGTTGAGTCCTCTTCTTTTTGAGTCCAGCTCTTCGCAGTCAAATGAGCTACATAGAGACTAGCGGGCGGTACGGCGGGAGTCGCGAAGCTTCTGCTGGTACATACGTAGCACCGTGTCGTCCGTGATCTCTGTGCGAATGGAACCGACGAGGGAGGCATCGCCCGTGAGCGTTATCTCAGCCAGAAGCCACGCTATCGCCATCTGGACGTAGTACGCCTCGTCGTGCTGCAGCGAAGCGACGTGGTCTAGTGCTGCCCGAGGCGTGGCTAAGCCGTGACGTATGAGGTCGAGCCACGCGACGATGGTGAGCCGCCGTGCGTAAGGATTGAGGTCATGAGCATGCTTCGCCATCGAGTGGAGGACTATCTGTCGCTCCGCCTCTCCCCTACTGGCCCAGCTTGCGAGGAGTTCTTTGTAGTAGTCAGGCACCGCCCAGCCATCGCAGAGGGGATAGAGGAGGGGTAGCCCTTCGCTAGCAGAGGCAAGACGACCGATGAGGCCTCCGAAGATGATCTTATACTCGTACCATGCGAGGGCTCTCTCGTGGAGTAAGTCGATAGCTTCGTCGAGCGTGAGCAGAGCTCTGAGCTGCTTTACGGTTTGTCGTAGCCACTTCATACGAATACCGAGGACGCTCTCGGGTCGTGCGGAGACCTTGGTACGTAGAGCCATAAAGGCGGCATAGTCAGGTTCACGACGCTGCTCCAGCTCAGTGAGCAGTGCAGAGGCTTCTTCTAGAGGTGTGGGTGTCATAAGGAGGGTGTGTAGCAAGGAACTCTAAATAGCACAGTCCCCCATATACAATTCCGTGTATATGGGGGACTGATTACATGATGCCACCGTGAGCGTGTGGAGAGCCTCCACAGTCACTTAGTGATGTGCTTGAGACTACTTCTCCTCCTCTTCTGGAGTGTAGAGAGGATCGCTAGCCAGAGCCTTCGTCATGTGGCTTACCCATACGTCGACGATAGCGGGATAGTCAGCTAGTCCGTTCATCGTGCAGCCATCTAGCGTGCACTTGAAGCCAGCCTTGTTCATCTCATAGCGCCAGCTTCCCTCCTCAGGATTCTGTGGATCGACACCACCCTTGAGATCGTTGTTAGCGTGGTCACCAGCGATAGACATGAGCGGGTGTAGAAGCATCGTGCCAGAGGTCTTGCCAGCCTTCTTAGCGCGAGCGATCAGGTCGTCTACCAAGTTGCCCTCCATATCGACCGTAGCGACGAAGTAGTTGGGGCTGAGCTTCTGTAGCTCCTTCTCGATCATAGGATAGCGCGAGTTACCGTTGCCGTAGTTCATGTCCTCGGGGTTACCGTGTCCCATGAAGCTAACGAGCTTGTTAGCAGCGACCTCCTTGCCATAGATCTTGTGTAGCTCAGCAGCGACGGTCTTGCAGTCCTCCTCAGTCTCTAGTAGCGGACCAGCGAGGTAAACGGTCGTCTTGGCAAACTCAGGATGCTCACCATTGTTGCGGAAATCCTTGATGTAGTTCTTGACACGTAGGAACTCCTCACCAGGCACGATGTGGAGTGACTGCACTGCTATGTCCTTGTATCCAGCAGCTCCGAGAGCCTCTAGGTAGAAGTTGGGTGCGTAGTAGTTCCATCCCTTCTGACCGCAGCGTGTCATACAGATCTCTGAGGTAAAAGAGAAGTAGAGGTCTCTGTCAGGGAACTGCTTCTTAAAGCGAGCCTGGATATTCTTAAAGGTCTCCTGAGGCTTATCCCAGGTACTCCCGAAAGAGACGAGGAGTAGAGCCTTGTCTGTGGTCTTCTTTGCCTGCACCTCTTTGGTGACAGCCTGCAGCTTCTTGTCGTGATTTGAGAGAGCTAGGTTGTTGTCGTCCTCTGTACAACCTACGCAGGTCAGGAGGGTTAGTCCTAGAGCGCAGAGTGATAAGATTGTCAATAGCTTCTTCATTGTTGATAGGGGTTATAAGTTATTTTATATTTGTTTGTGTGTGTTGGCTTGATAAAGTGTAGTGCGTTAGGGGGGAAACGATGATTTGACTAATCCTCCTCATCCTCCTGAGCGTGACGAGAGGTGCGCTTAGTCGGCGTGATCTGCTTGGCTCGCCCGAAGTGTACACTCAGCGTCATATAGAGCGTACGTCCTGGCGTCGAGGTACCGTAGTGCAGTCCGTGTGGTGTGGTCTCGTAGTAGTTGAGCAGGTTATCGACACCGACGTTCAGGTCTATAGACCAATTTTCATTGGGTATGATCGTCTGCTGCGTGTTGAGGCGCCATAGATGGTAGGGCTTGCCATTGCCATCGTCCTGATAGTAGCGGGTACTCTGCATACGTCCGTAGAGACCCACGGCGAGCTTGTAGCGCTGCTGGTGGAAGGCTTCGCTCCACGATAGTCCCACGGTAGCGCGGTGGTGCGCCATACCATCGATCGTGACCTGACGCATCTCGCCCTTCTCGTCATCGTAGAGGAGTGCATCCGTGTCGAGGTAGCTATAGCTGGTCATCAGCGTCCACTGCTTGTAGATGCGCCACTTGGCAGTGACATCAGCACCAAACGTCTTCGCACTATCCATATTCTTGTATTGGCGAATGCGGTTAGGATTGTACGACACGAGGAGGTCACTAGGTGCCTCCGAGCGTGGTATCGTCACCAGCGTGATCATGTTGTTGAGGAAGTTGGCGTACCCCGAGACACTCACATTGACCATAGGACTATGGTACTCCACGCTACCCGAGATGTAACGGCTCGTCTCTGCCTTCAGATGCGGATTGCCTAGATGAAGTACGATCATCGCCATCTGGCGAATGTATCGGTAGTGGAGCTCCTTGATCGTTGGAGTCTTAAAGCCCTCGGAGTAGGTAGCCCGCAGATTGACAGGACCTAGCTTGTAGAGGAGAGAGACCTTGGGCGTAAACTTTGCACCAAAAGCTGGGTGATAGGTTAGTCTAGCACCTGCCGTCAGGTTAAAGCTCCGCGTAGGTGTCCACTCATCCTGCAGGTATAGCCCCGCACGGAAGTCATTGACACGACTCTCATCTAGTCGATGCGGTGCTATGAGCCAGTTGTGATGCAGGTCTACACCCGCACTGAGTCTCTGGTCAAAGGGCAGTGCGAAGACCCCCTTGAGTTGTGTCGTGATGCGCTGCTGATTGCTCTGCAGACCCACATCTCCAGGGAAGTATGGGAAGCTTAGCTCCTTGCCTCCAGGCAGGAACTCCTTCGCCCAGGTTTCACCCGTGTAGACGTAGTAGTAAGCGTGCATGTAGTACTGCATCTGAGCCGTCAAGACCGCTCCCTGTGGCGTCTGCCAGCGCATGCCAGCACCTGCCGAGGTGTTGTGATAGCGGAAGTCGTAGGTCTTGTAGTCAGGCACACCCGTCGGGCGGTGGATATCCTTGCGGTAGTAGTTGCCCTCTACATAGGCTGAGAGCGACTCGCCCTGTCTCCAGTAGAGATGCTGCCCTATCTGCCAGTCTAGGTAGGGATTGGAGGTATTATTGACCGAGTTCGTGATAGGATGCTCGTATCGATTTGGATCCTCGCAGGTAGTGTTTTGCCAGCCGTCCGAGTGCTTTAGATTAAAGTCGGTCAGCGTCGTCCAGTCGCCCACTTTGTACTGAAAAGCGTTCGACTGATTGACCACGCCATAGGAAGCTACCCGTGTGCTATTGTCTATGGATAGATTGTCACGGCTCTTCTTAGTAATGATGTTGATGACACCTGCGATAGCGTCACTTCCGTAGAGTGCTGAGGCTGCTCCCTTGACCACTTCGATGCGCTCGATGCGAGTCGGATCGATCATGTCGAGATTTGTCTGTCCACCCAGATCGCTCATAAGTCGCTTGCCATCGACGAGAATGAGGATGTACTGGCTCCCCAGCCCGCCCAGCTGCATAGCGGTACCCATATCGCTATGGCTGAAGTCTATCGATGGGATCAGACCCGAGAGTATCTCCGTAAGCGTCGCTGATCCGTAGCTCTCTAGCGTCTTCGCATTGATGATCTCGGTCTGTACGGGCGCATTCTTGAGGAGGTAGTTCGTACCAGTACCCGTCACGACCACCTCATCTAGATTAAGGACTGAGAGTGAGTCTACCGCTGCCCATGCGAGCGAGTCTGTCGGCGTCGACACGCTGGTCTGCGCCATCAGCGTAGCTGGGAGTAGCAGAGCTAAGAGCCGTACAACGATTGCAGGATATCTATTCATACACCAGTAGGGAAAATCGATAGAAGCAGGCAACCTAACCTCAACCACAACAGATTCGGTTAGAGTAGCTTTTATACACCACAAAGGTAGTAAAAAAAGCATTGTCGAGCAACGGATTGCGCTAGCTAGGGCTGACGCATTATATATAATGAACTCATCGACCTCTCTACTCCTCGCTGGTCGCTAATGTGTAGTTTCTGAAAGAGCTATTATGATACGTCATCCCTGGCTGGGAAAAGTTGATATCAGCCCGCTACAATTATTTAGAACTGACTACATATCGAAACGGCACTGTGTCGGTGAAAAGTGATTTCCACGTGGATATTTCAAAATCCCCACGTGGATATTTTTTATTTCCCAGGTAGGAAATAAAAAATTCCTCGGAGGAATCAAATGAAACTTCGGAGGAAATGAATGACGCCCACGTGGAAAATAAAAAATATCCACGTGGAGATTTGAGATTCTCCACGTGGATATTCGAGAAAGGATGGAATCGGACGAATTTCCCTGTAAAGATATGTAAATAGGGATTAGAGGTTAGAGATTAGAGGGCAGGGGTGACACTTTGTGAGACTGTTGTAAAAGTCAACAGTCTCATTCGGTAATCGTTTCAGTCGTTTCGGTCATCTCAATGTGCGTTTCGGTAGGTAAAGGGTTGTGGAGGCATTTTTGGCTCTCTACCTTTGCCCCAGAGTTCATTGATCTATTGCGATCGGGTAGGTCCACAGGACTCGAAACAGAAACGTATAAGTCTAACGAAACAAACAGAAGAAAGTATGAAACGCAACATCATCGCTATTGTAGCAACCGCCCTGATGGGTATGACGGCTGTCTCAGCTGTCGCACAGACCACATCACTCAATTATGGAGTCAAGGCTGGTGTCAACTGCTCCAGTATGATCCTGAGTGATGACTTCAACGTCCTCAAGACAGAGGTTAAGCCTGGAGCTGACTTCGGAGGATTCATGAGAGTCAACCTTCACCAGAACTTCGCTATCCAGCCAGAGCTAGAGTTTTACTACCGAGGCACCGGTATCAAGGCTGAGGCAGGTCCTGTCTCCCTAGAGAATAAGATTAACCAGTGGGGTATGCAGATCCCCGTCTACGCTTTGGGTAAGGTCGAGCTAGGCAAGGGGCAGTTTTACGGAGGTGTAGGTCCTTACGTCGGTGTAGGCTTCTCAGCTAAGACTGATGAGATCGAGTTTGGTCCATTTAAGAAGGATCCGATAGATCTGTATGAGCAGCACAACGACAAGTCAGCCCTCCAGAGATGGGACGTAGGTGTCGCTTGCCAGCTAGGCTATGAGTTTGCCAATGGTATTCAGATCAATGCCGGCTACAAGTATGGCTTCATCAATCAGGTAGACGATCTCAAGTCGACAGTCAACGATGTCGCCTCTCGCTTTGGCACCTCGCTCCAGGATGACGCTTACAAGGCTAATGCTAGCGTCTTTACCGTAGGTGTGGGCTATCGCTTCTAGTGTCAAGAGACTGTTGCATAAAGGCGAATCGCTGTGTTGCTTTCGGGATTCGGCTTCGGTCACATACGGAGGTATGCTCCCTTCAGACCTCACCCTCAGTGCCTTGCGCTTCATCCTTTCTGCAAAGTCTAGACAATCTTGCAAGCAAGGTTGTGAGACTGTTGCAAGTCAACAGTCTCATCAAGTAAGAAATAAGTACCCTATCTCCTTCGCCCTAAGAGGGGAGGGGGATGTAGGGTTCCGCTATTTCTTGCTACCTTAGCACGAGCATACTGGTAGTGGCAGCACCGCTACGTAGAGTAGACAAGAGGTATATGACGAGACGCATCATAACGGGCCGCCTGAGACGGCGACAAGGCAAGGGCTTCATATTGCTCAGCAATGAGCGCAAGAGCGTGCTACTGGCTACGCTGATCATCAGCTTCTTGCTGGCGTTTGTGATGCTGTCGTCATCGATCTACTACTACAGCTTGCTGGATACGGACCGAAAGATTGACTTAGGAGCGATCCTATCGCTAAATTCGCTAGCCTCGCTACTGGTCAATATGGTCTTCTTCTATCTCTTGCTCAGCATACAGTCCTGGGCGATCAATAGATACGAGATACGTCAGTATCAGCTCTGGCTGATCTTGCTGGGACTACTCGTGGGGGTGATCTTCATCTCGCCTTACCTGTCTCAACTACAGCGCTGGTGGTTTAGAGATCTCTTTAGCTATCATGCCTATGCTGCGATGCAGTATGTCAAGGACTTGGTGATCCTCGTGGTGACCTTCCTCTTTACCATGACCATCTATCTGATGAAGCAAAATCACCTGGCAGTGGTCGGTATGCAGGAGCTGGACTTTGAGAATCTGCAAAACAGGTATACGGCACTCAAGAACCAGACGGACCCGCACTTTCTCTTTAACTGTCTCAACACGCTCAACGGGCTGATAGGTCGCGATGATGAGCGTGCTAGAGCCTATGTGCAGGAGCTGGCGACAGTCTTCCGGCACACGATGCGCGACAAGGTGGTGGTGCGTCTCTCGGAGGAGCTAGAGTTTGTCCACTCTTATCTCTACCTGATGTGTATCCGCTACTTCGACGGCCTGCGTGTGGAGTGGGATGTGGATAAGCAGTATCTAGACTACTATGTCATCCCATCGGGACTACAGATCCTGGTGGAGAATGCGATCAAGCACAATATAGCTAGTGCCCGGGTACCACTGACTATCTACATCACTACCAGAGAAGGAGAAATCGTGGTGGACAATAAGATCCAGCTACGTGAGGATAGTAAGTCGGGTAGCACGGGCGTAGGTCTAGACAATCTGATGGAGCAGTATCGCTTGCTCTTTGGCAAGGATATAGAGATCGTCTCTAAGAATGGACACTTTACCGTCTCACTGCCTCTGATCCGAAGCTTAGAAGAAGTCGAACCCAAAGCCAAATCACTGATATGAGAGTAATAATCGTAGAGGATGAGTACTTTACCGCCACTGGGCTGCAAGCACTCCTCACTGAGATAGACCCTGACATAGAGGTGCTGACCATGCTGCAGAGTGTATCTGAGTGTGTCGAGTGGTTCGGTAGTCATCCAGAGCCTGATCTGGCTTTTATGGACATTCACCTGGCAGATGGACCCGTCTTCTCACTCTTTGAGCGGATTGAGGTGACCTGTCCGATCATCTTCACGACAGCTTATGAGGAGTATGCGCTGAAGGCGTTTGAGGTCAACAGTATTGACTACCTCCTCAAGCCCATCAAGAAGACGGATCTCCAGAGAGCGCTTGATAAGGTGAAGCGCTTTAGTCATACGGAGCAGAAGGTAGACAATCAAGCTCTGATGGCTAAGATGATGCAGGCACTCAGTGAGTCGCAGATGAGCTACAAGAGCCACTTCCTGATCCCGTGGAGAGACAAGCTGATACCTATATCGGTGGACAAGATCGCCTACATACGTGCAGATAGTAAGGCTTCGGTGGTAGTGACGACGGATAGGAAGGAGCACTTTGTCGACCTGTCATTAGAGAAGATGGCGCAGGAGCTCAATCCGAGGCTTTTCTTCCGAGCCAACAGGCAGTACATCGTGGCACACAGTGCGATACAGAGTATGTCGACCTGGTTCGGTGGCAAGCTGACGGTGACCCTCGCCATAGAGACTCCGGAGAAGATCGTAGTAAGCAAAGCGAAAAACAAAGAGTTTAAGGAGTGGTATCAGGGAGCTTACGATCCCACCACTAAGTGATGTCGTAACGAATAGACATTAGCAAATCATGAGATATAGATTTAATGGGAGGAGTTTTCTTCTCCTAGGCACGGCTCTTGTCTTTACCTTTGGGTGGCGTGCCGAGGCGCAGACCCAAGAGCAAGTGCAAGAGCCGATGTCGCTAGAGCAGTGTAGAGACCTCGCTCTAGAGCACAACAAGCAGATACAGATGGCGCAGGCAGATGCTGTAGCCTCGGACTACTTAGTTCAGTCGGCCAAGACGAAGTATCTACCACGCATCGACTTCGCTGGGGCTTGGATCAATCCCGGAGATAGAGCCTTGCGCCCCTTTGCGATTGACTTCAACATCCCAGGCGTGACACCGCCAGGGCTATCGATCCCGCTAGACTTCATCAGCGTAGCTCCTAAGGAGATTTACACTGGTGGCTTTGTCTTACGTCAGCCACTCTTTATGGGCGGTAAGATTGTCGAGGCTAATAAGATGGCGCGCTATACCTCCGACCTAGCACATGAGAAGGTCAAGATGAAGGAGGCCGACGTCCTAGCCACTGTCGATGAGGCATACTGGCGCGTCCTCTCTGTACAGGAGAAGGTGCGCTTAGCTCAGACCTACAAGTCGCTCCTCGATCACCTCGTGCAGGACTTGGAGAATGTCTACGCCGAGGGTATGACGACTAGAAACGAAGTGCTAAAGGTGCAGGTCAAGCAAAACGAAGCGGAGCTCACACTCGTGAAGGCGCAAAACGGCCTCCAGCTCTCTAAGATGCTACTCGGGCAGATCATTGGCCTAGAGGCTGAGCAGATCGAGCTAGATAGTTCGATTATTAGCGAGGAGCAGCTGAGCAGCCGTCTCTTGGCACTCGAGAGCAGCAATGCTGAGCGGGCTGAGATTGTCATGCTACGTAGCAAGCTCGCACTCACGGAGTCAGCGAGGAGGATGGTCAAGTCACAGTTCCTCCCCAACGTCTTCCTTACCGCTGGGTACAACTGGGTCGAGCCCAACGTCTACAAGGGTAGTCAGAGCAATCTCGGTGGAGACTGGATGGTAGGCATCGGTGTACAGGTACCCATCCTCACGTGGGGAGATAGGATACACCAGGTACATATAGCTGACCAGGAGGTAGCCAAGGCGGAGCTGGAGCTGCAAGACGCTCAGGAGATGATCACCCTGCAGGTACAGCAAAATAGATTTAAGCATGCCGAGGCGCTCAAGAAGATGGAGCTGACGAAGCTCTCGAAGGAGCAGGCCGAGGAGAATCTCCGCATTACCAAAAACAACCTCCTAGAGGGGATGAACAGCGTTCGTGACATCCTCGAGGCGCAGACTATGTGGGAGAAAGCCGCCTCCGAAGATATCGACGCACGTGTAGAGGCTGCCGTGACACTCTCTGAGCTAGAGAAGACCACGGGTGCGCTCTATCAGTATGCGACCGAGCATACACAGCCCCAAGAGGAGAAATAAATAGAAGATCAGAACTAGATAGAAAGATCACATCACAATATGCATACTAAAGAACTTAAGAGCTACTTGCTCCCAACAATATTACTCCTGCTAACCTTAGGCACCACAACTGCCTGCAACAAGCAAGGAGATCAGGATCAGGAGTCCGAAGCGGACAAAGTGATCCCCGTAACCATCGCGCAGGCCAAAGAGATGACCTTTATGCCGAGCATTCGCTTCTCTGGTACAGCCGAAGCCTCCAAGAGTGCCAATCTAGGCACCGCACTACCTGGTAAGGTAGAGCGCATACGCTACAGCAAGGGGAGCTTTGTCCCCAAGGGGGCCGTCATCGTCGAGATGTCGGACGAGATGCTCCTACAGGCACAGGTCGAGAACGAAGCGATCAAGCGCGACTTCGACCGTGTCACACGTCTGAGAGAGAAAGAGAGCATCAGCCAGATGGACTACGACCATGTCAAGGCTAAGTACGACGCCTCTGTCGCTAAAGTATCGATGCTCAAGAAGAATACCTCTATCGTGGCACCCTTTAGCGGAGTCATCACGGAGATTATGGTCAACGAAGGTGAGACCTACGCTTTCACCCCCAGCCTCAGCAGTGATCTCAAGCTCGAGAGCGGGATCGTCGAGCTGCGCCAGATCAATCCGCTCAAAGCGACCATCGAGGTCAATGAGAAGGATCTGAGCTATATAGAGAAGGGGCAGCAAGCCACGATCATCTTCGACGCTTATCCCGATGAGCCCGCTACGGGTAAGATTTCTTACATCTCTCCCGTCCTCTCATCGATGACGCGTACCGCCTCTGTAGAGGTCAATATCCCGAACAGCAACAACCGGCTCAAGCCTGGCATGTACTGCAACGTATCTATTGCCCTGCCCGAGCGCGAGGGACTATTTGTACCCCTCAATGCTATCTATCGTCTGGCGGGTACGGCTGAGGAGTTTGTCTTCAAGCTCAACGAAGATGGCACGACCGTGAGCCGCATCGCCGTGAAGCGTGGCGAGATCAAGGACGGTTGGGTTTACGTAGACAGCAATGAGGTCAAGAGCGGCGACACCATCATCGTAGATGGCAAGAACAAGCTCAGCGATGGCTCTAAGGTAAACGTGGTGAAGAAGTAAGCCTATGAAACTTCCTGAATTTGGTGTAAAACGACCCATTGCGGCGGCGATGCTCTTCGTCGCCATACTGGTCATCGGTGTCTTCTCGCTGACGAAGCTACCGCTAGACTTGATGCCGAATATGGAGTTCCCCTCCCTGACGGTCATCACGGTCTACCCAGGAGCCTCAGCGATAGAGGTCGAGGAGCAGGTCTCCAAGCCACTGGAGGCAGTGCTCTCCTCGGCGGAGAACCTTGTCGAGATTAAGTCTATCTCTAAGGAGAATGTCTCCTTCATACAGCTCCGCTACGAGTGGGAGGAGGATATTACGGCTGCGGCAAACAATGCTCGAGACCTCCTCGAGCTGGTCAAGTCGCGTATGCCGTCGCAAGCTTACACGCCGATTATCTATAAGATTAACGCCTCCATGATGCCTATCCTCGGCTACGCAGTCAATGCTGACGAGAACTACAACGGACTGGAGGATATCGTGGAGGATCAGATCGCCTCAGCGCTGAGGAAGGTCGACGGTGTTGGTACGGTCATCTATCTAGGACAGCCTCAGCGTGAGATACGAGTCGAGATAGACCCCACGAGGATGCAGGCCTATGGTATGTCGGTGGCGCAGCTGTCGATGATGCTCAAGGCAAACAACATCAACGTACCCTCGGGCTTTGTCACGGAGGGTGCTTACGACTTCTCCGTGCGTATGCCTGGCAAGTACAAGCGTGTCGAGGAGCTGGAGAATACAGTCATCAAGGCGGTCAATGGTAGGGTAGTACGTGTCAAAGATGTCGCTACCGTCCGAGATACCTTTAAGGAGACCGATGCCTCAGCCTCTAACCATATAGGCAAGGGTATTGCCCTGCTCGTACAGAAGCAGTCTGGAGCCAATACGGTCGATGTGGTCAACGCAGTACGTGCTGAGATCACTGAGATACAGAAGGATCTACCTTCAGATGTGCAGATCTTTGAGGTGATAGGTTCGGATGAGCTGGTTACTTCTTCAATCAACAACCTGAGCTCGTCGATCTGGTACGCTCTAATCTTCGTGACCCTAGTGGTCTTGCTCTTCCTACGAGAGTGGAAGTCTAGTCTCATCGTCTTCTTGACGATGCCCGTGTCGCTGATCTCGGCCTTTATCGTCATGAATGTGCTGGGCTACACGATTAATATCTTCTCACTCGTAGCACTCGTGATCGCTATCGGTATGGTGGTGGACAACGCCATCGTCGTACTCGAAAACATCACGCAGCACATCGAGCGAGGCGCCATGCCCAAGCAAGCGGCTATGTTTGGAGCCTCGGAGATGGGTCTAGCTATTGCCGCCTCGACGCTGACCACGATCGTCGTCTTCCTCCCGCTCGTCTTCATGGGCGGTATCGTCGGTGTGATGTTTAAGCAGCTAGCCGTCCTGACGGTGACCTGTATGATCACCTCCCTCTTTACCGCACTGGCACTGACGCCTATGCTCTCGAGCGTCTTGCTCAAGCCCGCACCTCGCAATGGCGAAGGCAAGAAGCACGGCAAGCTCTACAACTGGAGCGAGCGTATGTTCCAAAGCATCGAGCGTGTCTACCGCAACTTCCTCGGGTGGGCAGTCTTTCACAAAGGCGTCACCCTCGTGTCAGCGCTCGTGATCTTTGCCATAGTACTTCTCTTAGGTAAGGCGGTCGGTACGGACTATATCCCCGACATCGATGCGGGCTCTATCTCTGTCCAGTTTGAGACGGAGCAGGGTACCTCACACAGCCTCACAGAGCAAGTCGGTAATCAGATCGTACAGCTACTGCAGGAGCAAGTGCCAGAGATTACTGAGGGCGGTATCGCCAGTATCTCGGGACAGACGGAAGATGGAGCCCTCACGGCTGTCGGCTTTAAGGAGGGTAAGAATATCGGTACCATCTTCTGCCACCTCAAGCCCGTCGATGAGCGTAAGCGCAGTAGTCAGCAGATAGCAGACGATATACGTCCGCTGATTGAGGCAATCCCTGAGATTGAGAAGGTGACAGTGTCTGGTGGTAGTGCTATGGCGACTGCGCTGACCGGTAATAGAGCGCCGATAGAGTTTGTCGTCTATGGCAAGAACCTAGACGAGATGAATGAGATCGCCTTTGAGATCGAGCGCAAAGCGAAGGAGCATCCTGAGTTTACCAATGTCGAGGCGCTAGTCTCGGCGGGCAATCGTGAGGTACACATCCTCGTGGACAAGGACAAAGCCTCTCAGATGGCTCTCAACCCAGGCGTGATCGGTATACAGGTACGTGAGAACCTCTATGGAGCTAAGGCCGGTGCCTATACCGAAGATGGTACCGACTACGACATCCGCATACAGTATGCACCAGACTATCGTAACTCGATCGGCAAGTTGCGCGAGATGCAGGTGACCAACCTCCTGGGACAGCAGGTGCCGCTGATTGCCGTGGCTGATATTCAGGAGAAGGAGGGCCCCGTACAGATCGAGCGACTCACCCAGCAGCGCTATGTCAAGGTTACAACCAACCTCAACGGCGTCTCGCTCGGTGATGGTGCTAAGATTGCGGAGCAGATCATCGATGAGCTCGAGACACCACAAGGGGTGACCGTCTCACTAGGTGGTCAGGTAGAGGATCAGGGTGATACCTTCTCTTCGCTTACGGTCATCTTCATCATCGGACTGCTCCTAGTCTTTATGGTGATGGCTGCTCAGTTTGAGTCGCTACTCGACCCCTTTATCATCCTCTTTGCGATACCCTTTACCCTCGTAGGCGTTATCTTAGCCTTCCTCATTACTGGTACCACGCTCAGTGTCGTGACCTTCATCGGTCTCATCATGCTCGTAGGTATCGTGGTGAACAATGGTATCGTTCTCGTGGACTACAGCAATATGCTCGTACGCCGTGGCTATACGATACGAGATGCGGTGATGGAGTCTGGTCGCTCACGCTTGCGTCCTGTCTTGATGACCTCTATGACCACCATACTCGGTATGCTACCGATGGCACTCAGTAGAGGTATGGGTAAGGAGCTCTATGCACCGCTAGGCATCACCATCATCGGAGGTCTCCTGATCTCTATGCTCGTGACGCTCATCTTGGTGCCCACAGCCTATGCTGCTGTACACCAGCGCAAGCTCAATAGAGAGCGCAGAGTAACTAGATTGAGGAAACATATTGAGAATAACTAAGTATGAGATTTATATATATCACCTGCAATGTCAGTATGCAGGAGCAGATGGAATCGCTCCTACGGAAGCTGGAGATAAGCGTCTACCAAGTTATCCCGAAGGCACTCGCCGAGAGCAACTTCGACATCCCGCACAAGGATACCGCCGTCTGGCCAGGCTTCAACACTTGCCTGCTGGTGCAGGAGGCAGACCCCGCCAAGAGTGATGCCCTCCTGGAGCGTATCCGCGAGATGAATGCTCAGGCGTACAACAACAGCGAGCTCGTCGCTGCATACCTTTGGTCTGTAGACGCCCACGTAGCACCAGAGCCTATCACGCCCGTGCAGGAGCAAGACCCATTAAGTGGAGCGTAAGGCTACATTTAGTATGTGATTGGAGAGGATGCGTCAGAGTCGCTTGTACTCTGGCGCATTCTTGTGTTTCACAGCTTCGGTGTCTATGTGGAGACTGTCGCAAAAGTCAACAGTCTCACAATCTTGCTTGCAAGATTGCCTAGACTTTGCAGAAAGGATGAAGCGCAAGGCGCTGAGGGTGAGGTCTGAAGGGA
>ENA-OOZG01001527-OOZG01001527.1-human-gut-metagenome-genome-assembly--contig:-NODE-1527-length-16279-cov-2.928439_pt1 | contig 16279 bp, 8 predicted proteins | sample MGYA00241706_ERZ501384 | MGnify/ENA primary metagenome ERZ501384 (study PRJEB25962, sample SAMEA2042742) | human gut metagenome | biome: human gut; feature: human-associated habitat; material: faeces...
AACAAAGCAGAATACTGAGTTGCATTTCTAAACATTTTAACAATATCACAACCAATAACCGTAGATTTAATTGTTATATTACATTTAACAGAGATATTGTTGTAATTTAAAGTTCCATTAAACAGTACTAATCCTTCATATACTCCGGGCATTAAGTTAAGTGCCATTGAAGCAGTTCCATTATTATCAGTAATTTTAGTATACTTTACACCATTAATTACAAATATTAAAGTTTCATTAGCTATTGGATTGCCTTTATAATCAGTTAAAACAGCTATAAATCTAGTTCCATCTTTATAAAACATGACAATGTCATCTGCTTTTAAGTTAACATTTTTATTAATATCTACAGTCATGTTAAGTTGTTTAACAGAATTAAGATATTTGTCATCTCCTGAATAATACACAACAACATCATAAGTACCATCATCTAATACATCAGTGATAATTTTAGCAGTTCCATTAACTACAGTCGCATTATACTTTTTATTTGCAACAATTATTGTAACATTTCCTGTTGCATCTTTTGGTAAGATTACAGTTATTGTAGCATTTTCTCCACTTTGAACTTTGGAAATATCAACATCAACATCATATTTAGCTATTTTACCTACATTAAATGAAGTTATGTTCTTGCTGGTTCCATAATTAATATCTCCACTATATTTAACTACAACATCATATTTACCTGCAGTCAAGTCACTTACAATTAAACTGGCTTTACCATCCTTAATATTAACAGTAGTATTTTTATTGTTAACACCAATAATCACACTACCTGTTGCATTTTTATTGACAAATACATCAATTGTAGCATTTTCACCTACAACAATATCCTCAACATTGATTAAAATAATTGAGGTTTCTTTAGCTACAATAACTTTAATATTAAATATTTCATCACCAGATTCTACAGTAATTGTATCATTGTCAGATATTGTGTAATTAACACAAGCTACATTATTAATAACTTTAGCCAAATTATCTGATAATGTGCCATTAATCGCACTAAATTTAACATTAAATTCCGGAAGAGCTTTAGTTAAATCATAAAGTTTTCCATCTTTTCCATGATATTTATCAAATGAAACTTTTATAAGTTGATTTCCTGTGATATTTTCAATAATGTCTGGAATTACACTCATAACAATCCAATTTGAAACATCCACATCCTCACATGAAGTATATTCATCCCATTGACCTGCACCAACTAATCTTGAAGGATCATTATTAGTTCCCCACCAGTTGTATTGTGCATTAGCAGACGGATTATATCCATAATTATAAATTACATAATTGGAGGAAGCATTTTCCAATAATACTGAATAATGAATGTTTAAATTACCATAATTATAAATTGCATTTCCATAATATCCATTACCTGCAGCATTATTTTCAAATATGGAATTTAATATGTTCACATCACCTTTAGCTAAAATAGCTCCACCATCTCTAGCAGCTGCATTATCTCTAAATGTAGCATTAGTTATATTTGATTTAGAACTTAAAGAAAATAGAGTGATAGCTCCTCCATTTCCCAATATGACATTATTAGCTTCAAAAATAGAGTTTTCAACTATAAGATCCCCATTGGAAATATAAACAGTTCCCAATCTTGCAATATTGTTAGTAATATTAGAATTGAATATTTTTACAATACCTGAAGTAGAATAAACAATTCCATATGATGAAGTACCTGAACTAATATCATTTCCAGATACAGTTGAATTAATTAATATAAGATTATTGCTGCTGTATATTAATCCATAGCCAATATTATTGATTATTTTAGAGTTGTTAATTGTCATTACTCCGGTATTGTAAATTGCACTCATAGTATTAGCTAAAGCATCAGTTATTTCATTATCATAGATGCTTATATTATTTAGTGTAAAATTAGCTCCTAAATTATATATTACACAACCAAAATTGCTTTTTGCTTTTGTTAGTTCCAAATTAGCTAAATTAATAACAGCAGATTTATTTGTTGTAGAAATTATTTTGCCGCCATTATTGGCATCAATAATGACTTTACCTGAACCAATTATATTTACTGATTTGGTTATTTCCAGTCCATCTTCCAAATAGGTTCCAGGTGCTATGTAAATTGAAGATCCGTCACTTACTAACTCCAAAGCTTTTTTGATTGTAGCTACAGGACTGTCCTGACTGCCATTGTTTTCATCATTACCTTCTGCAGATACCCAAATATCTCGTTTAACCTCTTTTATAATGACATCAATGACGGAACTTTGATTAGCAGACTTTACAACAATTTTATTGCTGTTTCCTACAGTATATGAAAAAGTAGCTAATCCGTCAACAGTGTTTAAAATATTTCCATCAAAATAAATTGTTGTTTCAGGAATATGTTTTGTTAATGTATGAATTTTACCATCAACATTCATATAATGGTTAAAATCAATATCAACAGTTACTGTTTCTCCTTTTTCACCAGAAATACTTTCAGGAGCATTCATTATTACCCAATTTTTAATATCCTTTCCTGCAGGTGTGTTGGTTCCCCACCAGTTATAATCTAGAGAAATTACAGATTCACCACCTTCTTCAATACTTACATAATCAGCAAATTTGTTGTTAGTGATAATACAATAATCTGCATTTAAAGAAGACCCGTCTCCAAGATAAAAAATACTGTTTTCAAGGTTATTTTCATCAACAATAGAATTTGACATCTTTAAAATAGTATTTTTAGAAATTGAAATTAAATATCTGCTGTTTACATTGTTTATTACAGTGTTAACAATATCGACAGAACCTGAAGAAAGATACAAAACTCCCAAATCAGTATTAACACTGCTGAATGTACAGTTATATATTTTAATATTATTTCCATATACTTTTAAAACTGAAGAACCATTATTTTGTGAAAATATAATGTTATTAAATTCCACATTATCTGCTTTGCATATAAATGCATTATTGGTCAAAATAACTTTGCCTAAACCTGTAATGGATACTTCCTTATTTATTGTTATCTGATCTTGAGAATAATTTCCTTCCATAATATATATTGTAGATGAATTTTTAGCCAGTTCAATTGCTTTAGCTATTGTAGCTACCGGAGAGTTTTCACTGCCGTCATTTGCATCATTACCCTCAGCTGACACCCAAATAGCATCAATGACTTTGGAAATAATATTAATTGTGGCTGTTTGATTACCTGATTTTACAGTGATTGTATCATTATTATTTACAGTGTATGAAACACTAGCTATTCCATTAACACTAGCTGCAACATTGTTTAATAAAGTTCCGTTGACTGCGCTGAATTTAACAGTAATTGGAACATTTATATCCAAATCATAAATTTTACCGTTTGTATCTGTATAATGATTGAAATATACTTCCACATCAATTGTTTTACCTTTTTCAGCAGTTATATTCTCAGGTGTAGTCATTATAATCCATTTACTGATTTTATCATCAGACACACTATTATTTCCCCACCAGTTATAATCCAGAATAACTGCAGCATTTCCTGATTTAACATTGAATATTTTGTTAAATTTATTATCAACAATACTTGAATATGTAACATTAAGAGTATTTCCATTAGTAAGCTGGAAAATTTCACTTTCTAAAGCATTTTCAGCAGCATTATTTGAAATTACACTATTTTCAATATTGATATTGGCATTTGCACTTGATCCGTAAATAAGATATTGGCCGTATCCTGTAGAAGTCATGCCAACAGTATTATTCACAATTATAGTATTTAGGATATTTAATTTACTTCTTGACTCAATAACTGATTGCATTGGACCTGATGAACCTCTAATAACCGTATTATTTAAAGTTACAACTGCATTTTGATTATCAATATAAAATATTCCTCTTAAATATGCATACTTACTGTTTTCTGCAACATTATCAGCTAATTTGGAATTTGAAATAGTTAATCCGTCAAAAATATACTCACCACTTCCGGAAATATAGATAATAGATGATCTGGAAGCAGTTCCAACTACATTTTCAAAAGTACAGTTTTTAATTTCTGCATTTGCAGTAGTGCCTATATTCATAGCACCATATCTAGCACCAATATCTCTAAAAGTACAGTTAATTATTTTAAGACTACCATCACCTTCAATATATAAAGCTGCAGATTTTGTTTCTTCAGATATTAGATTTACAAAAGTAATATTAATAAATTCCAGATTATTTCCGTTTTCAGTACATGAAAATACACGGTTTCCGATTCCCCTTACAATAACTTCACTGCCCTCACCAACAAATGACAATGTTTTATTAATTTCCAAAACTTTTTGAGAATATTCCCCATCCATTATATGAATAGTGTAACCGGATTTAGCTAATTCTATAGCTTTGGTTATGCTGGCTAATGGTCTGTCTTTACTGCCGTCATTAGTATCGCTACCTGTAGCTGCTACCCATAACTCATCAATACTTCCGTCAAGATTAATTTTAATATTTTTAGTATTGGAATCTTTAATTAAACCTTTACCAACGCTTAAAGCTGCAACACCATTAGCTTTGGGACTTATGCCAACACTTGCAGTACCGTTTTTAATAGTTATGGTACTCTGATTTACACTGGCATATTTTTCATCAATACTTACATTAAGGTCAAATACTGGTAACTTTGTATTGTTAAACACAATCTGATAATCAGAATCTCCAAAAATAGTATTATTACCCACAATACTTAGTTTAGCTACTGTAAAATTACATTTATACAGTATTCCCACAGAACCATAGGTAGCTGCATTTGTACCCCAGTAATTATCTCTGCAGCTTTTAATATATTCAATATTTACATGATTAATATTGTTTATAAAAATATTATTGTCAATTGTGTTTACATTTAATCCATTTTCAAGCAATGCATTGGAAATATTGTTATTCATTATTACATTATTATTTATAAAAACAGAATTATATCCGCTGACTCTGAATATGTTAGTTGCATTGTTATTAACAAAATAAGAATTAGTTACAGTTAATGAACCTCCATCGGCCCATATTAAACTTTTATATCCTGAATTTTGAAAAGTAACATTATCCAGAACAAGATTACCTCCATTTTGATAAATTATTCCTTTATCATCTGCATTATAATTCAAATCAGTTATTATAATGTTTTTTAAAGTTAAAGTGCCTTTATTAACAGCAAACAACCTTACATCTTTGGAATTACTGCCACTTATTATATGTGATGCTCCATCAATAGTTGTATCTTTATTAATTATAATACCTGATGATAAAGAACTGTCAGCTGAAGAATCATATTTATAATCTTTATCTAAAATTATGTTTGAATTGGCTTGAATATTCGAATTCAAATCACTGAATGTTCCAGCATTCCCCGGAGCAGTTAAAACACTGCCGGAATATGTGGAATTAACCTGCAAGTCATCACTATATCCAACATTATTTAAATCTTCATTAGCACTAACCAATGAAATGGAAAATGTTAAAATAATCATAATGACTAAAATAAATCTTTTTTTAATCATCATATTCCCCCTTAATTTCTTTAAATTACTTGTACGAAACTTAAAGTTTTTTTATTGGAATAAAATACTCTTTAAGTTTATTCAATATATTTATAATACATGTATATTTATGATTTATCAAAATATTTTGAGCAAGTCAAGAAAAATGTTGCAAAACACAATAGTTTAAATATAACACAAACATAAAATTACAATTATAGGAGAGTGTAAAATTATGAAAACAGTAGCAATCGTAGGAAGTCCTAGAAAAGATGGAAACTGTGATATTTTAGTAAACAAATTATTGGAAAAAATTGATGGTGAAAAAAGTATTTACTATCTTAATGAACTGGATATCGGTTTTTGTAAAGCCTGTCAGGCTTGTCAAAAAGGTGACTGTGTAAAAGATGATGATGCAAGAAAAATCATCACAGAAATGCTTGAAGCAGATTTATTCATTTTCTCAAGCCCGATTTACTATGGTCAAATGAGCGGACAGGCAAAAACATTAATTGACAGATTCTATCAGGTCTCACAAAATCCTGATAAAACTTTAGAAGGTACAAAAGTAATAGAAATATTTACCCAAGCTCAACCAAGTGATGCATTTGCAGCATACATTGATTCAATGAAAGTTATACCGTTTGGATACATGGGTATGGAAATTGTCGATACCATTGTTGCAAAAGGAGCTGCCGGAAAAGGTGACGGATTAGAAGAAGCTATTGCACAAATAGAAAAAATAGGAGATAAATTATAAATCTCCTTCTAATCACTTATTTCATAACCTAAATCAGTTAACTGATTTCTTATTTTATCAGACAATTCATATTGTTTGTTATTTCTTAATTCCTGTCTGACATCTGAAATTAAAGTTAATAATTCATCAGAAGATCCAGTATCTTTTAAATCAAAATCAATACCTAAAATAAAACCGACATCATCTAAAAATTCACGAACAGCGAAAACATCTTCATCAGCTAAAGAATCAATTTCACTTTTGGAATCATTTATTAATCCAAAGATAGCTGCAATAGCTTTTGGAGTGTTGAAATCATCATCCATACTTTTAAAGAATTCTTCTTTAGCTATTTTTAATGGAGCATAATCAGAAGTGACATTTTCTATGATTTCACATTCTAATGATTCATAATATTTTTTAATTTTATCCAGACTTTTTTCAGACTGGTGAAGTGACTCTTTTGAAAAGTCAATCGGACTTCTGTAATGGGTAGACAATACAAAAAACCTGAATACATCAGCATCATATTCTTTAAGCAACTCACGAATTGTGATGAAATTATTTAAAGATTTGGACATTTTTTCTCCGGAAACATTTAAAAATCCTGTATGTAACCAGTAACGTACCATCGGACTTTTTCCACTAACTGCTTCCATTTGAGTAATTTCCGCTTCATGATGAGGGAATATCAAGTCAAGTCCTCCACCATGAACATCATATTGTGGTCCAAAGTAGTATTCAGTAATAGCTGTATCTTCAATATGCCATCCAGGTCTTCCTTCACCCCATGGAGAGTTCCATACCGGTTCATCGACATTTTCTCTTTTTTTCCATAAAGCAAAATCAATTGGGTTTTTCTTAGTGGTTTTAGCTATTTCCCTGTGGGATTCCAATTCTTCAATGTTTCTGTTTGATAATTTTCCAAATTCCTCAAAATTATCTATTCCAAAATAAACTCCATCTTCGGTTTCATAAGCAAAACCTTTATCAATTAATCTTTGAATTTGGTCAATTATTTCGCCCATGTGGTCAGTAGCTCTTGCGAATAAATTAACGCCTGTAACATTTAATTTATTCATGTCTTCAATATATCTTTTTTCAAACTTCCTGGCTATATCTCCAGCCGGAATTCCTGTTTCTTTTGATCTTTTAATTATCTTATCATCAACATCAGTGATATTTTGAATATAGAATACAGTATAACCCTTATATTCCCAGTATCTTTTTATTGTATCAAAAGAAATGTAAGTTCTTCCATGACCAATATGAGCATCATCATAAACAGTAGGTCCACAAACAAATAAATTAATTCTATTATCATTCATGGTTTCAAAAGTTTCTTTACTACGAGTTAAAGTAGAATAAATTTCCATAAAATACCTCAAAAAAAGCAATAATTAATAAATGAAGGCAAGCTAGGGATTTGAACCCCAGTATCATGGTCTGCAGCCACGCACCTAAGCCGCTCGGTCAGCTTGCCACAAAAAATAAAACAGTAATTAATAGTTTGACTATTATTACATATATAGTTTACTATTTACATTCAGTAACTTCAGAACCTAAACAACCCTGACAGTCTTCATCAAGATCATTCTTATCAATGTTTAATTGTTTTAAAACATCTCCAATTTTAATATGTTTACAAATGGAACATGTTCTACCAATTATTTCAGTTTTTTTAGCTTCACCATTACGTAACTGAACAGCTAATTCCTTAACCATTTCTTTTACATTTGGACTTAATTCAATACCGCTGCCCCTTTTATCAGTAATATACTGAGACACAGCAGGCTGAGTTATATCCATAAGCTCGGAAACATCTTTTTGTTTCATACCTAAAGCTAGCAAATCTTTAGCTAATTCTGATCTGATTGCAGGTATTACATACCATACAACAATTTCACAAGGCGGTTTCATGTTAATCTCCTATTTTTTCAATAAATCATCCAATTCGTCTTCATCATCTTCAGTTAAACAAATTGAATTTTTTTCATACAAAATTTTAATGTGTTTATCATTTTCTTTAAGATGCTTTGTAAGAGTATTGATTGCATCAGCGACAGGATCCGGAAGCTTATTATGGTCCAAATCAACAGTCTTATGCTGAATTTCAATATTTTCGGCATTTTTACTTCTGACAATTCTTCCAGGAACTCCAACACATGTGGAATCCGGAGGAACATCCTTTAAAACAACTGCACCGGTTCCTATTTTAGAATATTGGCCAACAGTAATATTACCCATTACTTTAGCTCCGGCACCAATAATTGCTCCTTTTTCTACAGTCGGGTGTCTTTTAGTTTTTTGTGTACTTGTTCCACCAAGAATCACACCTTGATAAATAAGTACATCATCACCAACAATTGCAGTTTCTCCAACAACAACACCCATCCCATGATCAATGAAAACACGTTTACCTATAGTTGCACCGGGATGGATTTCAATACCTGTTAAAAATCTGGCTAAATTCGAATTCATTCTAGCTAATAATCTTAAAGAGTGGGTCCACAGATAATGACTGACCCTATGCATAATAATAGCATAAAAACCAGGATAACATAAAAATATCTCTAGAGTACTGCGCGCTGCAGGATCCTTTTCCTTTATTGTCTTGATTTCACTCCTTAATCTACCAAGCATTAACAAACCTCAAATATATTTAGAATATGTATATCTATAAAAATATAACATATAGTATATACATTTTCTATAATACATAATATATAAATCTATTCAAATAACCAGTCAACAGACAAATATCTTGAACCGTCATCAGGTAAAATAGCCAATATTCTTTTACCTTTATTTTCATCTCTTTTAGCTACTTGAATTGCAGCCCATGTTGCTGCTCCAGAGGAAATTCCTGCAAATATTCCTTCTTTTTTAGCCAAATCAAGTAAAGTATTACCTGCATCCTCATCTTTAACTGGAATAATTTCATCAATAATATCGGAATCATAAATAGACGGAACAAAACCTGCACCAATACCCTGGATTTTATGAGGTCCTTTAACTCCTTTTCCTAAGGTTTGAGAAGATTCAGGTTCAACAGCTATAATCTGAACATCAGGATTTTCTTTTTTTAATACTTTTCCAATACCAGTAATAGTTCCTCCGGTTCCTACACCTGCAACTACAGCATCAATTTTACCTTCAGTATCTCTTAAAATTTCCTTAGCAGTAGTTTGAGAATGAATTCTTGTATTTGCTTCATTATCAAATTGATGTAAAACAATACCGTCCGGAATTTCTTTTTCCAGTTCATTAGCTTTAGCTATAGCTCCACCCATACCTTCTGAACCTGGAGTCAATACCAGTTCTGCTCCAAATATTCCTAACAATTTCCTTCTTTCAACAGACATGGTTTCAGGCATGGTTAAAATTAATCTGTAACCTTTAGCAGCTGCAGCAAAACCTAATCCTATACCTGTATTTCCACTGGTTGGTTCAATAATTACTGAACCTTCTTTAAGCAATCCTTTTTCTTCTGCATCTTCAATCATTGCAACTGCAACACGGTCTTTTACACTTCCGGTTGGATTGAAGGATTCCATTTTTACATCTACTTCTGCATCTAAATCTTCAGTTATATTATTTAATCTTACAATAGGAGTATTTCCAATAGCATCAATAACACTATCTAAAACTCCTCTTTTTAATTCTGGGACATTTACCATAATTATTTCTCCTAATTAATTCCATTTAAGGTATATTATAAAGGGTTAATCATTAATTGTCATATTTTGGAATACCTAATATAACAATAGTTATTGTTTATAACTACTGTTATATAACAATGTTTTTATTTATAAATGTTTCGGAAAATCAGCAGTAATCACAAATATCTGAAATCGGACACATTTCACATTGAGGACTCATAGGTTTACAGATAGTTTGACCAAACTGAACCATCAAATCATTTAATTTAATCCATAATTCCTTAGGGGCAATTTTAGCCAATTCCACTTCTGTCTGTTCAGGTGTTTTGGTATTTACCAAACCAATTCTGTTGGAAATTCTGTGAACATGAGTGTCAACAGGAATAGCCGGAAGTTCAAATGCATAAACCAGAACACAATTGGCAGTTTTACGGCCAACACCAGGAAGCTCAACCAACTCCTTTAGATTGTCCGGAACTTCACCACCATACTGATCAATCAAAATCCTTGAAACCTCTTTAATTCTAGCTGCTTTTACACGATAAAAACCTGAACATCTAATTAGCTCTTCAACATCATCAGTTGGAGCATCAACTATTTCATAAATGTTTTTATATTTGCCAAATAAGTTTTTAGTAGCCTGGTCTGTATTTTCATCTCTTGTTCTTTGAGATAAAATTGTCCTGACTAAAACTTTGTAGGGATCCTTATTTACAAACTCCCTGATTTTATATAACTTATTTAACTCATCTACAATTTTAATAACCTTTTCAGTTTCTGTTAATTCCAACACCAACACTTCCTAAATTAACTCCAGTTCAACTCCAATTTCTGACATGGCTTCAATGAAATTAGGAAAAGACACATCAAAAACTTCCCCATTTTTAATTTCTATATCATGTTTTAGACCAACCAATGAAAATGCCATAGCCAGCCTATGATCTTTATGTGAATCAACAACACCTGAACGGATTCCTCCTTCAATAGACATGCCGTCTTCAAATTCTTTTAACTTGCAGCCTAATTTCTTAAGTTCACTACATGTAGTAGCTATCCTATCTGTTTCTTTAACTCTGGCATGTTTAACACCTGTAATATTAGTGGTTCCATCAGCCAGAGCTGCTAAAATAGCTACTGTAATTAATAAATCCGGAGCATTTGACAAATCAACATCAATACCTTTTAAATTACCTTCAGATGAGATTTCCACATAATCATCAAAAATCTCTATTTTTGCACCCATCTTCTTTAAAATATTCAATATTAACTTATCTCCCTGTTTAGAATTTTTAAATAAATTTAATATTTTTGCATTTCCACCATAAATAGCTACAGCTGCAAGCAAATAAGATGCTGATGAATAGTCGCCTTCAACTACATAGTCACAGGATTTATATTCCTGTTTAGGTATTTTAAATTCATCAATGCGGCAATTTTTAGATTCCCTGTCACAGTCCTCATGACGTACAAAGAATTCATTTTCAATTTTAACACCAAATTTAGCCATTATATCACAGGTCATATTTACATAAGGGCGTGACTTGAATTCAGGCAGTACAAATAAATCAACTCCATTTTCAGATAAAGGAGCAGAAATCAGAATTGATGAAATAAACTGAGAACTGACATTGCCTAAAATATTAGTTTCACCACCCACATAACCTGGCTTGATTAAAATAGGTGCTTTCCCATTACCATTAATTGAAGCTGCACATACACCTAATGAAGCCAATGATTCTGTTAAAATCTCCATAGGCCTTGTCTGCAAAGAGTCATCTCCTGTTAATATAACTTCATTGTCAGCCAAACTGGCTATGCTTGTCATTAATCTTAAAGTAGTTCCGGAATTACCTAAATCAATAGGAACTTCTGATGAATTGTGCAATTTACCATTGGTTCCGATCACTTCCAAATAATCATCTTTTTTAGTGATATTTGCTCCTAAAGCTCTGCATGCATTAATGGATGACAAAACATCCTGTGAAAAAAGCATATCATGAATTTTGGATGTTCCATCAGCTAAAGAAGCTAATATAACTGCTCTGTGAGAATAACTTTTAGAGGGTGGTGCCTTAACTTCACCACCAATGTTGGAAATATTTTTAACTTTAAGATTCATACTGATAATTATATTTTATAAATTATTATATTTATCTGAAAAGTAAAAAATTTGAAAAAAAGAAAGTAAGAGAGGTTTTTTGGTTTAAACCTCTTTTTTTGTTTTAAGCTATTTTTATTGTGTTTCCGGTTTGGAAGTCATTGCAGTATGATGTAATGATGTATTCTCCAGGCATTAATCTAATAAGTAAATCCGCCATACCGTTGCTGTCAGTTGTTCTGTAGTAAAATACTCCATTTACATTAAATGACACATTCTGGTTAGATAGTGCTTTTCCCTGACCGTCCAAAGTCTGTACAGTAAAACGACTGCCGTCCATGTATTTCATAGTAAGATCATGTGTTACTAAAGTAGGAAGTACTGTTACCTTGTTTCCCATACTTAATCCGTCAAAGATTGTTGTGATAATGTACTCTCCAGGTCTTAAACTGATTCCAAGACTTGCAACACCATTGGCATCACTGGTTTTAGTGTAAAACACACCATTAATATTGAAAGTAACTGTTTTATTAACAGCTAAAGATCCGTCTTTATTATATAAAGTTACCTCATATCTGGATTCATTTAAATAATATTTAGTTAAATCATGGGATTCAATTAAAGATTTCACATTTATGTTAAATCCTTTTTCTTCACCAGTTACCGGATTATAAGCAGTCAAAATATAAACATCCGGCCTTAACCTAATTCCTAACTTAGCCATACCATCAGCATCAGTAACTTTATCATAAAACACACCATTAATATTAAAAGTTATTTTAGTATTAACCAACGCCTTACCAGATTTATCTAAAAACTTAGCAACAAAAGAAGTACCATCCATATACATCAAACTAATATCCTCAGACAAAATAGTCGGATTAATAGTAACAGTAATATTCTTACTTACACCATCATACATATCAGAACCATTGTATGAAACAGTAGCTTCATATATGTTAGATAATAAGTTTAATCCCATAGAAGCAGTACCGTTAGCATCTGTGATTTTAGCATAAGTTACACCATTAATGGTAAAGTATACAGTAGCATTAGCTATAGGATTACCTTTATAATCAGTTAAAACAGCAACCATTCTGGTACCATCCTTGTAAATCATTACAATATCTGATATATTCAGATTAGTGATTTTATTGTTGATTATTGTGAAATTTACTGTTTCATTTGCTGGTGCGTATTTGTTATCACCTGAATAAATAGCAGTAATGTTGTATTTTCCTGCAGGCAAACTGGTAAATATTGCTTTTGCAGTTCCATTTACAACAGTTACAATTTGAGATTTGTCACCTGCAGTAACATTCACACTTCCAGTTGCATCTTCAGGCAAAGTTATAACAACAGTAGCATTTTCACCTTCAATAATGTCATTAACAGTAATATTTAAAACTGGAGTCAATTGATAAACTTCAAATACTGCAGTAGCCATACCCTGAGCTTCATCCCCTACAAATGATACTGCAACATTATAAGTGCCTACTGCCAAATCAGAAATGATAAATATAACAGTTCCGTTAACATTGTTTTTGGTGTAGTTTTTATTATTTACATTAACAGTAACATTACCAGTTACATTTGCCGGTAAAATTACACTGACAGTAGCATTTTCACCACAAACAATATCACTTGTTTCTACAGACATGTTAATTTCATTAAATAATAAATTTTGAACTTCATTATCTAAAACAGCAGTTATATTATGGGCAGTTGAATCACTTTTATAAATTACAGTAAAAGTACCATTTTTCAAAACAGGATTGTTGTCACTGAAATTTCCAGAAGGAGATGACAGATAAACAGTTTTTAAACCTAACTTATCAATACCATCCATTGTAGTATCATTCCACATCAATTTACCAGTAATTTCAAATAATCCAGGTGCAATTTGATTTTCAGATATGCTAAATAAAGCATTATTGGAAACAATTACATTAGCATTATTAATATTAACATTATTATAACCAAACCAGCAATTATTCAAATTTAAAAAATTATTGTTCCTTGGTAGAAACCACTTACTGTTGGTTACATTAATAAAATTACAATAGTTCATTGTAACATTCTCCTTAACTGTTTTAGGATACAAGGATTTTACAATTGAACTAGGAATATTAATAAAATTACAGTTTGTTACAATTAGTTTATTCCTAGCAACAAACATTGAAGAACCCCAGTTATAATCTTTAAAAGTACAATTATCAACATAACTAGTTCCATACCTACCACAACTTATGGAGCCAACACCAACCTTTTCGAAATATATATCTGAAATGTTAAGATTAGTCACCTCAGAAAAATCTATGAATCTAGATGGACCCTCATTATTATTGAATATAATTACTTTTTCATTATTATATGGTTTAATTGTAACATTATAACCCTTTATTGTTGTATCAGCATACAAATAATCATCATTTTGAAGTATATAATATCCTCCCATAAAATATATAATATAATTTCTATGAGGATTATTCACAATATAATTATTAACTGCTTTTAAAGTATTAAATGGATTTTCTATACTTCCATTACCTCCATCTGCAGTAATGTTTTTATTCACAGCAACATACACTATTTTTTCACTATTTTCAGATTCTGAAATAATTTCATTTCTAAAATTAGCTTTCAAAATAGGTAAATTTAAAACATCACTATTAGGAGTTGGATTAGGATTATAATTGCCATTTATGTTATTATTGCTTCCAGCAATATAAACTGCATCATTTCCAGTTTTAATATAAGCAGACAATCCATTATTTGTAACATTAGTATTGGATACTCCATTTAAATAAACAGCATAATTACCATTTGTAAAAATAGTATTGTTATATACATCAAAAGAATGAGATGAAGAAGTTGATTGGGAATAACTAATACCATAAATATTATTGGAGTCAGCATAAGCACCATTATTTGTAACATAAATAATATTATCATGAACTATATCAAAGGTGTCTTGTAATTCCATACCTGAAACTAATGCCCAATTATGAAGAGCAGCACTTCCGGTTACATTAATAAAATTATTATAAATATTTAAATAAGTTGCACCATAGAAATTTTGAGAATAAATTCCCAGATTAGGACCATTATTGTATGTAATTAATGTATTATTGTAAATATTACAATCATTAATAGGTCCTGTAATTTGAACTGGATATGCACTACCTGATCCATTTACAATAATACTTCCACCATTAGTATTCATTTTAACAGTATTATTCCAAATTGAAATATTATTTAATTTATAAATATCAATACCGTACAAATAATTAGCAGACCCAGTTTCTGTTGTTGAATCTAATTCTATTATATTATTACCTGCAACAACAGAATTGTTTGATTCAACCATTAAAAAAGAGTCTAAAGTAGGATAAAACAAATTACTGTCTCTTGCACTAACTGATACATTTAATTCATTGTTTAAAAATTTAAATCCATTTGATGACTGGACAGCAACACCTGCAACTAAATCAATATCAGTATTTGGGAAAGGTATGCTAAAATCACAATCTTTCAAAGGAAGAAATGCATTAATTTTATTTCCCCTAACTAAATTATTACTACCACCAACCACTTTAATAACATAATTATAAACATTTGTATTGGTAACATTAGTAAAATAACGAATATTATTATTCAATAATTGAACATTATTGGAATTAATTAAATCAACAGCATATGAATTAGAATCAGAGGAAGTTTTATAATCAATTGTAACATTATCAATAATTACATTTGATGTACCTTCTAGTGAAATAACACTACCTCCACTTACATCATAATTAAAAACAGCATTTTTTAAAGTTAAATCATTCGCTTTTAGAGTAAAACCAATATTATTAAAATTAGCATTATTAAAATCAAGACCTATAGACTTATCAATTACAAAAGAACTAAACCTAAGATTGCTGAAATTACCCATAAAACACAAATCAACATTTTCCATTAAAGTTCCGTTCCCATCAAAGTAGTCCAAATAATTTGAACTATTTACAATCACATAATCATTACTTACCTGTTCAACATCATCATACTCATTTTGTAAATCACAGCTAATATCATTAGTTCCATCTACAAAGACATTGTCTGTAGAGTTTACATCATCAACAGCACTAACAGCACCTACTGATAACATGACTAAAAACATCATTGTGATTAAAATAAATTTCTTAAATTTCATCTTTAATCACCAAAGACAATACATCAATTTAATTTTATTAAAATTAAAATATGATGTACTAATTAATAATATGAAAATAAATCCTATTTAAACACTTCC
>ENA-OOZG01001528-OOZG01001528.1-human-gut-metagenome-genome-assembly--contig:-NODE-1528-length-16275-cov-11.845808_pt1 | contig 16275 bp, 15 predicted proteins | sample MGYA00241706_ERZ501384 | MGnify/ENA primary metagenome ERZ501384 (study PRJEB25962, sample SAMEA2042742) | human gut metagenome | biome: human gut; feature: human-associated habitat; material: faeces...
CGAGGAATTTTTTATTTCCTACCTGGGAAATAAAAATTCTCCACGTGGATATTTCAAAATCTCCACGTAGAAATCAGTTTTCTCCGACAAAGCACCGCTTTGATATGTAGTCAGTTCTAAATTATTGTAACGAGCCAGCGTCGAATTTGCCCAGCCAGGGTTGACGCATCATAATCGCTCTTGCAGGAGCTACACATTAGCGACCAGCGAGGAGTAGAGAGGTCGATGAGTTCATTGTATATAATGCGTCATCTCTGCGATTTTAGTACACTATTGTTTCTATATCATACCTATTTCGTACATTTGCGTCGCTATTCACAACAAATCATGGTACAACCTTATGAATAAATCTATGCAATCAGCTAGTTTGCAGCCTAAGCTCGCATGGAGGCAGTCGCTGCTCTCCTTCCTTCTTGTCCTATGCTTGATGCCTCTAGGACACGCCTTTATGATCCTTATGGAGCTGCTCATAGCCCCAGCGGTGCTGCCATACAGTGCTTTCGGATTGGGACTACTGGGGCTGGTGATCGCTGTGTGTGGTGTCTTTGCTAAGAAAGATACTCCTCAGACGATCTGTGGCCTCATCGGGGGACTCTTCCTATGGACTGGGTGGGTCGAGTTCCTCTTTATGTACTACGCTCAGCGCTTCGGTGCCCACCCAGAGATTGTCAATGGAGTCGTAACCACTACGACGACCTACGTGCAGGGGATAGCGGCGAACCCCGTCCTCTCTATCGATGGCGTACCCGTACAGCACATGCACGATATCAAGGATATCGTCGTGACTAGACCGGAGTACCTACTGATGCCGGCTACCTTTGGCTTCTGGGTGTCGATCATGCTACTCTATATATTTAATGTACGTACGGGGTGCAACTTTATGATTTGGTGTCAGCGGGTCCTTCTCGGCAAGAGGCGTGATCTCGTAGTGCGCTCGGGCATGACACGCCACCCAGCTATGGTGACCTTTATGGAGACGATGATGCTCCTGTGGACCTGCTACTTGCTACTGATGTTTTGCTACGATCCACGCTTCCTCGGTCAGAGCCATCCCGTGACGATCGCCGTGGGGGTGGGCTGCTTCATAGGCTTCTTCTTCATCTTTCGCAAGCAGCTCGCTCGCAAGCAGTGGGGTGCCAACATACGTATGGCGATCCCAGCCGTCATCGTCCTTTGGACACCTGTCGAGATACTGGGACGCAACAATCTCTTTAACGAGATCTGGATCGCTCCGCTAGAGCATATCGGCGAGATGATCGCGATCCTCGTCACCTTCGTTCTGATCGGAGGCTACCTCGCTTGGCATCATAAGCGATCAGCCCAGAAACGATAAATAAAAAACGTCTGACCCAAACAGCAAAAGCGTTTACTGTGTTAGGGTCAGACGTTTCTCCCTCTCAAGGGAGCAACTCGTTACTGAATGTCTAGTTGGAGCGTTACTGGAAGGTCAAAGTTTTCTTTGTATACCTTGTAGTCGTCTTTGATTTCAAGATATTCTTTCCACGACGCATGTTTGTTTTTGAGGATGGCTCCTCTATCCATAAACTTCATACGGATAGTAATCCGCGGCATCTCTCCGCCGACTACTTCTGAGGGCAGTCGCTCGATGATAAGTTTTGGCTTACCCGTTTCAAACACTTTAAGTTTAGCCCACGCCTCCTTGTCGTTAGCTCGTATGAGATGCTCAGTGGTATAGGGTCCTTTGTAGCCGTTCTCAATGAACTCCATAAGCGATGGGAAGCCAAAGAGTACAATCGGAGTCAAGTCACTCCCGACAGGATAGTCTGCCCCAAAGCTGGCATTATCACTCACGATGGATATATCCTGAAACTCCCAGTAGAGTGCTCGATCAGGGATATAGTACTTAGTGTACTTCTTCTTGAAGTATAGATCTTCGCGGTGAACGACAGGGATACGACGGTAATAAGCTGTATCACCGATCTCTCTCCCAAAGAATAAACCATTGTCTGTGTTTAGCCCCGCCAAAACGAGATAATCAATGTTTTGAATTTTGCCATCAACAATTTTACACTTAAAACGGCGGGGCCTTAGAGCTTCTGCTTCTGCTATTGTTATTGTGTCTAACCCCAATACCTCTTTATATCCATTTACAGATAAATAGCAGGGAGTTAGGGTCTCAAAGACAAAGTTTTTACTACTAATGTCTTTCTTAGGCATATAGCAACTGGAGACACACAAAGTCACGAGAAGAATGGTCGTAAGAGTCGCAATGCTTTTATTGATAACTCGTTTCATCGTTTCTCCTGTTTTTAGATTAGCTTATAGTGTGGTTACTTCCAAATATGGAATGTGGAGATGTTGTAGTACTCACCCTTGGGATGAGTACTTCTTAGTTTGTCGTCAGACCATCTCTTCTCCTCCGCCATCTCGGAAGAGCATAAATCCTCCCTCACTGAAGTTTGCTAAGTATAACTTGGTATCAGGAGACTCAGTATTTGTAGAGTCTAAAGAAGAAAGTGTTGGTGTGACACCATTGCGGAGAGAAGTATTATAAAGAGATGAGAATAGACGTATTGTCTTATCCTCTAGAGACATCTCCTGTTTTGTTTTTGACTCTTGAGAAGTTTCTTTCGCAGTGTCATAAACATCTGCAGTGCGAGTACACGACATAACCGCAAGCAGAGTTACCATGCAAAACATTTTCGCCAGATTTAGAGTTTTACGGTTTGGGGGGCTTGATTATTTCATATACATATTAGATTAGTTGTTGATATCTTCGGAGACGAAGTTACAAAAAACATTCTGAACATCTACTCTTTTGCAATCTTCTTTCAAGCCTCACGTATTGCTCCATTTTGTTTAGAGCTATTGTCAGATATACAATGGAAGAGATTCAATTGCTTTGCGCGTGTCACAATTGGGGATGCCAAGCTGAAAAATGTGTATTTTTAGGGTCGTTGTCACTCGTTCGTAAGGATTATTTCACTACATTTGCCTGCGCAACAGAACTCTGCGAGCTATAATCACAAGCTCTGCATAGTGCGACTTAGTTAACGGGCAATAGTATATGAAACAGCAGCAATCTCCTCAGCGATATGATTACATCATCATAGGTGGTGGCCTGGCGGGGCTTTACTGCGCTTACTTTCTAGCGCAGCATGGGTCGGTAGCGCTCATTGCTCGACGCACCATCGAGGAGAGCAACTCCTACTACGCACAGGGTGGTATGGCTGCTGTCACCGACCAGAAAGACTCACCGACAGATCACTACGAGGACACGATCGTAGCGGGACGTGGGCTCTGTATCCCCGAAGCTGTCAAGGTACTGACCGACGAAGCTCCCGACCGGATCAATGAGTTGATCCAGATGGGTATGGCTTTCGACAGCGAGGATGGACATCTAGCACTCGGCCTCGAGGGGGGACATCACCATCGTCGCATCCTCCACGCGGGTGGAGATGCTACGGGACGACTGGTGACCACCTTTATGATCGAGCAGGTCAGGAAGGCGCAGCATATCACAATCTTCGACCATCACAGTGCCGTACAGGTGCTGCGCTCTGCCGATGGGTCGCACTGTCAGGGACTGGTGACCTATGATGAGCGTGCACATCACTACGACACGATCCTCGCATCGGCTGTCGTACTAGCCACTGGGGGCGCTGCTGCGCTTTACTACCCCACGACCAATCCTCCCACGGCTCTAGGCGATGGCTTGTGGCTAGCCAGTGAGGTGGGTGCCGAGCTGATGGACTTAGAGTTCATCCAGTTTCACCCCACAGCACTTTATTTGCCTGGGTACGCCTCTTTTCTCATTAGTGAGGCGGTACGTGGCGAGGGAGCTTACCTTGTAGACAAGCACGGCGAGCGCTTTATGCCCGCATTGCACCCCCTCGCAGAGCTGGCACCGAGAGATGTGGTGGCGCGGAGCATCTTCCTCAAGATGCAAGAGGAGGGAACCGACCATGTACGACTGAGACTGAGACATATTGACCCGAAGCGACTGTTACAGCGCTTCCCGACCATCTCGGAGCACTGCCGCCAGCTGGGACTAGACATTACGGACGAGATACCCGTAGCTCCTGCAGCACACTACACCGTGGGGGGCATTGGCGTAGATCTCAACGGATGTACCCGTCTGCCTGGGCTGTATGCTGTCGGAGAGGTTTCCTCGACAGGTGTGATGGGTGCCAACCGCTTGGCCTCTAACTCACTCATCGAGTGTATCGTCTTCGGCAAGCGGATTGCTAACTATGCGATCGCCCACCCGACTACGCCTACTGAGACAGCGTCGCTAGCAGTTCCAACGAATCTACCCGACTTGTCGTGGAGCCTTGACAAAGAGCAGATCTATGCGCTAGAGCAGCAGACGAAGATCAATAGACAGATGGGCGACATACTGATGAGTCGTGTTGGGATCATCCGCTCTAAGGAGGGGCTCGTCTCTGCACTTCATGAGCTACAGCTTCTCTCAGACGGACTCGCCGAGGATGCACAGCACAGCATCCACGCCTACATGACTCGCAGACGGGTAGAGGTGGCGCACATGATGGCGCATGCTGCACTACTGCGTGAGGAGAGCCGTGGAGGGCACTACCGCAGCGACTACACGGAGACACTGCCTGAGTGCGAAGCCTATCGTACGAGACTGCTCAATGGACAAATAACACATCAACCGATATCATACTAAAAAGACATGACTGAGTTACTCCATAGCGAGGAGTTTGCCTCCCTTATAGAACTAGCTTTTCGTGAAGACGCTCCCAATGGAGATATCTCCACACGCTATATCTTAACCGAAAGCGATCAAGCAAGAGCCACATTAATAGCCAAAGCGGATGGAATCATCTCGGGTCTAGATGTCGCCTATCTAGCCTTAGCTTGGTGTATAGGCGATGAGGACTTTATCTTCGAGCGCCATTGTCAGGATGGAGACAAAGTGCACAAGGGTGACACGCTTGTCACTATCGAGGCTCCTTATGCGGAGCTACTACGGGCTGAGCGTATCATGCTCAACTTCCTACAGCGTATGAGTGGCATCGCTACCTACACCCACAAATGTGTGCAGTGCATCGCTGGTACCAAGACACAAATCCTAGACACCCGCAAGACAGCTCCAGGACATCGCCTCACGGACAAGATGGCGGTACGTCACGGCGGGGGAACTAACCACCGAGCTTCGCTCTCCGATATGGTGATGCTCAAGGACAATCACATAGCGATGGCTGGCGGGATCATACCTGCCGTCAAAGCGGTACGCCCTCATCTGCCTATCTCTATACTGATTGAGGTAGAGACCTCAACTCTTCAAGAGGTTAGAGAAGCTATTGAAGCTGGTGCTGACATTATTATGCTGGACAATATGAGCATCGAGACAATGAAAGCGGCCGTGGCACTCATCGATGGTCAAGCTGAAGTGGAGGCTTCGGGCAATATGACGGCCGAGCGTCTAGCTGCCGTGGCTGCTGTCGGCGTGGACTACATTAGCATAGGAGCACTGACCCACTCGGTACGTGCTTTCGACATAAGCATGAAGATCAAGCCGATCCAATAGAGCGACTTGGCTTCTTTTACACCTAACACACTAACTGACTACTTACACATGACACAACAACAGATAGAAGCTCTCTATGCAGAGATTCGTACGCTCAAGGAGCAGAAGAACGCGGTCATCCTAGCGCACTACTATGCTCGCCCCGAGATACAGCGCATCGCAGACCACCTAGGCGACTCACTGGCGCTCTCACAGATCGCTGGCGAGACCGAGGCTGACATGATTGTCTTCTGCGGTGTGAGCTTCATGGGTGAGACGGCAAAGATCATTTCGCCCAATAAGAAGGTGCTCTGCCCCGTACCACATGCTGGCTGTACCCTCGCTGAGGGTGCCACGGCTGAGGGTATCAACACTTGGCGCGTCAAGCACCCCGACGGGATTGTAGTCAGCTATGTCAACACGACAGCGGCTGTCAAGGCGGTCACCGACTACTGCGTGACCAGTGCTAATGCGCTGAAGATCGTACGCGCCCTCCCCACCGGCAAGCCGATCCTCTTTGGGCCTGACAAGAACCTCGGACAGTACATCATGAACGTGACGGGACGAGAGATGGATCTATGGCAGGGAGCTTGCTACGTGCATGCTGACATCACCTCCGAGCTGGTTCACACGATGCTGGATCGCTATCCCGAGGCAGAGATCCTGATACACCCCGAGTCGGTAGCCGCTAGCGACCAGTCGATCGTCGACAATCCTCGCTGCATCATTGGCTCGACCACCACGATCATCAATCGTCCTGGGGTCTCTGACCTGAAGCAGTACATCATCGCCACGGAGCCTGAGGTGCTGGCGGAGATGACGAGACGCTATCCTGACAAGGAGCTGATCCCGATCCTCCCCGATCAGACTTGCGAATATATGAAGATGATCACCCTCGAGGGACTCCGTGACGCACTCCTCTACGAGCAGTACGAGGTGCATGTCGACGAAGAGCTTCGCCAGAAGGCGTGGCGCTCCATCGAGCGGATGCTCCAGTTCTAAGAACCCAGCTCTAAGCTTGCCTTCGGCTTTTAAGTCTCTGCTCTAGTAGCTCCCTGTTTTTAGGGCAAGCTAATGTTTCATATCTAGGGCATAACACTCCTACAAAACAGAAGAAACGGATTAGTCGTCTTCCTCGAGAAGGCGGTTAATCCGTTTCTTATTTACCCCAAAATGGGATAACAGTCAAAACAACTAAATGTCAGGCAGATATCCAGCCCAGTCGGAACATTTGTGGCGTTTCAATCGGAACATTTGTGGTGCGTCCAGGTCAAAGTCGCTACGCTCACACGCGGCGCAAGAGTAGCTGGCGGGCGTCCGTCCCCGTTAAAACCAGACTTGGTAACCTTTGACACAACGGACGCACGACTCTGACGCAAACCATTGGTGCGTCCGAGCCGTGCGTCCTTACAAGGAGCATTCGTTATGACTGATCAGAAGCGCATCGCACGCTCTAGGCGACGCTTATCCTCGCGGTCGCGTATAGCCGCGCGCTTGTCGTACTGCTTCTTACCTCGAGCGAGTGCAACGACCAGCTTAGCGAGCCCACGCTCGTTGATGAAGAGACGCACGGGGATGATCGTCTGCCCAGGGTTCTTCATCTCCTCTTCGAGCTTGCGTAGCTCCTTGCGATTGAGTAGCAGCTTGCGCTCCCGTCGCTCCACATGATTGTTGTAGGAAGCGTAGCTGTACTCCGCTATATACATATTCTTGATCCACAGCTCACCACGCGAGAAGTAGCAGTAGCTGTCCACGAGAGCCGCTTTGCCCGCACGTATAGACTTGATCTCACTACCAACCAGCACGATGCCTGCGGTGTACTGATCGAGGAGCTCATAGTCATAGGTCGCGCGCTTGTTGCGTATGTTGATCGCTCGGGCGGATTGCTTGCCTTTCTTAGCCATAGCGGTGTGGGTTGGGACGATTGCTTAGTCTATCTTGTCAAAGCCAGTGTAGGGTCTCAGTGCCTTGGGGATGATAATGCCCTCGGGCGTCTGATTGTTCTCTAGGAGGGCAGCGACAATGCGTGGCAGAGCGAGGGCACTACCGTTGAGCGTATGACAAAGGGTAATCCCCTCCTCAGGATCACGGTAGCGACACATCAGACGGTTGGCCTGATAGCTCTCGAAATTAGAGACAGAGCTTACCTCGAGCCAACGCTCCTGCGCAGCTGAAAAGACCTCAAAGTCGTAAGTCATAGCACTCGTAAAGCTTAGGTCACCACCACAGAGGCGGAGGATACGGTAAGGGAGCTCTAGCTCCTCGACGAGGCTCTTGACGTGTGCGATCATCTTGTCGAGCTGCTGCCACGAATGATCGGGACGGTCGATGGAGACGATCTCTACCTTGTCAAACTGATGCAGGCGGTTGAGCCCGCGTACGTCCTTGCCATACGAACCAGCCTCACGACGGAAGCAAGGCGTATAGGCAGTGCAACAGATAGGTAACTGGTCCGCCTCTAGGATGACATCACGGAAGATATTGGTCACAGGCACCTCAGCCGTTGGTATGAGGTAGAGGTTGTCCAGCTGCACATGGTACATCTGCCCCTCCTTGTCAGGAAGCTGACCAGTGCCGATACCAGAGTCCTCGTTGACCATAATAGGAGGCTCGACCTCTTGAAAGCCCGCTGCCGTAGCTCTGTCGAGGAAGAAGTTGATCAAGGCGCGCTGCAGTCTTGCTCCCTTACCCTTGTATACTGGGAAGCCTGCGCCCGTGATCTTGACTCCCAGCTCGAAGTCTATGAGGTCGTACTGCTTGGCCAGCTCCCAGTGTGGTAGCTTGGCATCGTCAGCTAGTGTCGGTATCTTACCACCCGTAGCGACGCATAAATTGTCTTCGGCAGAGGTGCCGTGTGGCACGTCGGGATGTGGCAGATTAGGTACGGAGAGTAGGAGCTGTCGCATCGTCTCCTCAGCCTGTCGCATGGTCTCCTCAGCTTGCTTAGAGATCTCTTTGAGTGCCTGCACCTCAGCTTTGAGTTGCTCAGCCTCCTCGCGAGCACCCGCTTTCATCTTCTCGCCAATAGAGCGTGAGAGGACTTTTTGCTGAGCTAGGCTGTCGTCCTTCTTGTGCTGTGCATCGCGTCTCAACTTGTCCTGAGCGATGATAGCTGCTATGGGCTCTTCTGCGGGAAAGTGCTTGACGGCGAGCCGCTCGATGACTCCCTGTGGGTCATCCAATATTTGTTTGATGGTAAGCATTACCTACTTCTTTGAGTTATTACGTGTGAGGAGCTTGTCACGCTTGGCAACAAGCTATGCTACAAAGGTACAGTTTCTTCTGCATTTATAGGCACAACCAAGGGAAGAACCCACACAAGAGTGAGTCCTCCCCTCATCAATATCTGACGAGCTACCTAACTGGCGAAGCCCTCTTCAGGTGTTACTCGGCAGGCTGCTGCGGAGTCTCAGGCTGTGGAGCAGGAGCCTCAGCTGCGGGAGCTGCAGGAGCTGCGGGTAGTGGCAGCGTAGCCTCAGGTTGCTGAGGTAGCACGGGAGCGCTCTGCTGAGACTGCTCGATGAAGCTTTCGCTCTGCTTAGCCTGTACGTGAGGCTTGACAAAGAATGAGCTGGCAATGCTGAGCACAACCATAGCTCCTGCGAGCGTCCATGTGGCCTTCTCGAGGAAGTCCGTCGTCTTGCGCACACCCATGTACTTATTACTCTCGCCGAAGCCTGCTGCTAGACCACCGCCCTTAGAGTTCTGGACGATGACGATAAGGATCAGCAGGATAGCCACGATGAGGATCAGGATACTTAGAAAAATTTGCATGTCTACTAGTCTATGAATGCGTATTTATGAGTGAGAAGCATTGTCGATTAGCTTCTCGAGGAAGTTCAATTGAACTGCAAAGTAACTAATTTTTTCTGGGAATTTCAAGCTTAGCCCCTCAATAATTTGTTTTGCTCGCTCGTAATGGCCCTGTTTGATGTAGATGGAGGCTAGCGTTTCGGTAAAAAGCGTATCGCTCGGCTCCGCATCATCGGATGGCGTCACCATAGGCTGCGGGGCGGTGTCGGTAGCTGACGCACTTTCTGGTGAAGGTGTGGCGATTAGGCCCGAGAGCGACATATCTGTGGGTGCCGACTCGTACTCAGTTTGTGAGAAGTAGTCTGGGGTAGGCTCCTCCGTGGGGAGAGCTTCTGCCGTGTCGTACTCTAGCTCGTTCGAGAGTGGTCCCTCACGCTCGGCCACCTTGCGCAGATATTGATCTACGAGGGCAAAGGAGTCTGACGGGTCGTGAGCCAGCACCGGCGTCAAGTCAGCTAGCGGCATGTGCAGCCGAGCTAGCAAGTAGAGCTTCTCCCGACTCGGTAGGTGGGGAGCCCACCGCTGAAGCTCCGCTTCGTAGCGCAAGTCACCGAGGATCGACAGATTAAGTAGGTAGAGCATCACGATGCTCTGCGCATAGGGATAGGTCTCCACCAGCTCGGCCAGTGGCGAGAGCGTGTGGCGGTTGAGCTCCTCAGGGTGAGCCGTCAGCCTATTCAGCTCGTCTAGCGTCATCGTCTTCACTACCAGTCCTCTACTGTGGCGTTAAAGATTTGCTTGACAAGGTCATCAATCAGCTCATTAGCTAGCCCCTCCTGAATGTCTGAGAAGAGGTTGTTGCTGTCGAACTCTTGCGAGGAGGTAAAGGTACGCCCCGAGAAACTCTTTTTCTCCTCCACCATATTGGTGTAAGAGACGCGGATCGTGATCGTGAAGCGTGTCATCGCTGAGAGCGCATCCTCCTGCATAGCCATAGGGGTAAGCTCATAGCCCACGATAGCACCCTCGAGGATCAGATCTCCATTGGCATCGACCGGCTCGAGGCGTGTGTTGCGTCGGAACTGCTCGCGCAGACGCTCCGAAAACATCTGCGACAGAGGCGGATAAACCAGAGGAGCCTGATTGGGAAAGTCCTCGATGGTCACCGTCTTGATGCGTGTGTAGTCGATGGTGGCTCCATTGAACTTATAGCTAATCGAGCAACTCGTCCCGATCAGTAGGAACATCACGACACCTATTAATAGTAGCTTACTCCTCGCCATAGCTTCGAAGTTTACGATATAGCGTTCGTGGAGATATATTTAGCTCCTCAGCAGCTTCTGTCTTATTGCCCCCATGTCGCTCCAAGGCACGCATGATCAGTATGCGCTCAGCCTCGTCGATGGTCATCGGCCGGTCGGGTAGGAGCGACTCCTCTACGGGTGCTTCTATAAACTCCTTGTGAGGCTCTGGATGAGTTTCTAGGTGAGGCTCTAGGTCTGAGTCGATTACCTCCTCGGCCTCGGCCTCTGTGTGCATGGGCTCCATCTCGGTAGGCACGAGCGTCGTATGGATCGGCTCATAGTGAGGCTCCTGACGCATTGTGGCGATGGTCTGCTTGAGCGAGGTGATGTCTCGCTTCATGTCGAAAAGCACCTGGTAAAGTATCTCCCGCTCATTGGCAAAGCTGCGCTCATCCGACTGACGCTCCACAGGGACTAGCGAGGTGCTCAGCTCCTGCGGCCTCTCAGGCAGATAGCCTCGTAGGTCTTCAGCCGTCAGATGTCGGTCATACTCCAAGATACTGATACGGTCTGTCAAGTTGCGCAACTCGCGTATGTTGCCCGGCCAAGGGTAGCGTCGTAACAGTTCCTCCGCTTCTGGCGTGATCTCGAGCATCGGGATCTGGTTCTTCTCCGCACTGAGCGAAGCGAAGAGCTTGAAGAGCAGCACAATATCCTCCTGCCGCTTACGTAGCGGGGGCACTACGATAGGCACCGTGCTGAGACGATAGTAGAGGTCTTCGCGAAAGCGTCCACGAGCGATCGCCTCCTGTATATTGACATTAGTCGCAGCGACCACCCGCACATCGGTCTTGAGAGGCTTGCTGGCACCTACGGGGATAAACTCTCCCGACTCGAGTACACGGAGCAGACGAGCCTGCGTAGCAAGTGGCAGCTCCCCCACCTCATCGAGGAAGATAGTGCCCCCATCCGCCTCCTCAAAGTAACCCTTGCGGTCAGAGATAGCACCCGTGAAGGAACCCTTGCGGTGCCCGAAGAGCTCGGAGTCGATCGTACCCTCAGGGATCGCGCCACAGTTGACCGCCACATAGCCTTGATGCTTGCGGAGGCTGTAAGCGTGTATGATCTTGGGGAAGAACTCCTTGCCGACACCGCTCTCGCCAGTCACCAGCACAGATAGGTCTGTCGGGGCGACCTGTACGGCCGTCTCGATAGCTCGTAGGAAGCTCGGATTGCGTCCCACGATACCAAAGCGCTGCATCACCTGCTGTAGATCCACATTCATAGGTGCAAAGGTACTAAAATGAGCGACATCACACCCGCCGTGAAAACTTTACCACCCAGCAATATCTATTTAATAGAAACAAATTCTTCGGAAGTTTTGGAGAGGTGCTTTACTCGGCAGGAGGCAGTTGCTGAGCGATCCAGTGTGCTATTTTCGCCTCTGAGGAGATGCCGCGAGTGGCGAGAGCCTCCATGTCGATGATCTGATGCGCACGGCTGTAGATCGGCTCACGGAGACGCATCGCCTCCTCGACATGTTGCCGTAGTGCCTCGCCCGTGAGGTGCGCCACCGAGGGGCGGGTACGCTTCGTCAGCTCCAGACGCTGAGCTAGCACCTCACTGCTATAACGCAGGTACAGCACGGTACCACTCTCTAGGAGGAGATCCATGTTGTCATGATAGATAGGCAAGCCCCCGCCCGTGGCTATGACCGCATCGGGGAGTCCGGCGATCTCCTCTAGGATCATCCGCTCCTTCTGGCGAAAGTACTCCTCGCCGTGTAGCCGAAAGAGGTCAGACACCCGCTGACGGAAGCGACTCTCGATGTAGATATCCGTATCTACGAATTCATAGCCGAGCAGCTCCGCTAGAGCACGTCCCACGGTGCTTTTGCCAGCACTCATATAGCCTACTAGGTAGAGGGTCATCGCTTGAGCTCTGGGTAAGCAATACGTGAGTGGTAGATGGTGGCGAGCTTCTCAGCAAAGACATCCTTGATCGTTTGGATATCCCTAAAGGTCAGCGGCGTATCGTTGAGCAGTCCATCAGCGACGATTGAGTCAATGATCTTATTGACATGTGTTATGAGGGTCTCCTTACTGAGATCCTTGAGGCTACGACTGCTCGCCTCGATAGCGTCCGCCATCATCAGGATACCCGTTTCCTTAGTATTCGGATTGGGTCCGGGATAGGTAAACTTATCCACATCAACCGTCTCGTCGGGATGCTCGTTGCAATATTGGTTGTAGAAGTACTTCGTTATGCCTCGTCCATGGTGCATACGGATAAAGTCTTGTATCGCCTGCGGGAGATTGTGCTTTTGCGCCATGGCCAGTCCGTCGGTCACATGCTTGATGATGACCTCAGCACTCTCTGTGGGAGAGAGCTGGTCGTGCGGATTGATCGCGCCCTGATTCTCCGTAAAGTATGCCGCATTGCGCATCTTGCCTATATCGTGGTATAGTGCGCCAGCACGTACGAGGCGAGCATCAGCACCGATAGCGGTAGCCGCATCGCTCGCTAGGAGTGCCACCTGCATCGAGTGCTGGAAGGTGCCAGGAGCCTGCTCCGATAGCTGCCGTGGCAGCGGACGATTGACGTCGCTCAGCTCCACGAGCGTAATGTTTGAGACATAGCCGAAGGTCCTCTCGATGAGATAGATGAGCAGGTAGCTAAACATGTTGAAGATCAGGTTGAAGGAGAAGTATAGCAGATTGCTCAGGTCATTACTACCCAGCGTGCCCCCTGTCATCAGCGAGTAACTACAGGTCATCACATTGTATATCAAGAAGATGAGGAAGGTAGCACGTATGATCTGCGCTCGTGAGGAGAGCGATCGAAGGCTAAAGACCGCCACCAGACCAGCGACAAACTGTATGATGACAAACTCCAGCGGGAATGAGACATAGAGTGCACAGATCAGCACCGTAGTGAGAAAGGCATAAATCGCCGTACGAGACTCAAAGAAGGTGCGCACTAGTATCGCTACCGACACAAACGGGATCGCATAGACCCACGCTCCCAGCTCATTGCGGGCAAAGATGATCGTTAGGATCGCATAGATCAAGATCAGCAGCGAGAGGAAGAGCGTGTTCTTGTACTCCTTGACAATCTGCGGTCGGTAGTAGAAGAGGAAGAACCACAGCCCCAGCAGTAGCGAGGTTATAATCAAAAAAGTCCCCACACTCATTGGCAGCACCTGCCGCAGGGTACCCTCTCGCTGCTCCTCCGTGACACGACGCAGTGACTGTAGGATGTCGTATTGATGAGGATTCACGATCTCGCCCTTACCGATGATGCGCTCGCCCTTTTGGACCACTCCCATAGACTTAGAGAGGTTGCGCAGCTCATCGTCGATCACCTGTTGCGTCTTAGCCTCGTTAGGATAGACATTGACCTCGATATACTTGCTGGGGTCAAACTTGCGGACGATAGACTTACTCATCCCTTGTGGCAGTCTCTCAGTAGCTTGCTGATATGCCTCCATAGGCGTTGAGAAGAGGGTCACGGGCGTCAGACGACTCACCTGATCGGCACTTAGCAGCTTAACCTCCAGTACATCCTCCTGCCTTAGCTTAGAGGCTATCTCCTCCTCTATGATTCCATTGCGATAGAGATCCCTGAGGTAGTCACGCATGTAGAAGTAGTAGGCATCGTCCGTCACCTCACGGCTCCACTTACTGCTCCAGTCATCGTCCCACTTGCGTAGCATCTTGCTACCCGTGATCGTATCGATCTGATAGTAGGGCAAGATCGTCTGACGGACACTATCACGCTCCCGCTGTATCATCTCGTCCGACTTGTAGATTGGGAAGGTAAAAGGCGCCACCAGTAGCTCCTCTCCCACCCACGGCTTACCCTCCACCACTTGATACTGAAAGGTCTCCTCGTCATGTGGCGAGAGCAGGGTGATAACCAATGCCAGAAGGATAAAGGTCAGCAGGGCATATAGGTGTGTCGTCTTGAACTGTGTCATAGTCTTGTGTGCTAATGTGGAGGAAGCTACTACCCCTCGCGACAATCTCTACCGCAAAGGTACTAAATTAGAGATTAGAGGTTAGAGATTAGAAATTAGAGACCCACCCCTTTCCGATCCACTCCGATACTCTCCGATCTCTAACTTCTAACCTCTAATCCCCATTTACATATCTTTACGGGGAAATTCGTCCGATTCCCTCCTTTCTCGAATATCCACGTGGGAAATCTCAAATCTCCACGTGGATATTTTTTATTTTCCACGTGGGCGTCATTCATTTCTTCCGAAGTTTCATTTCATTCCTCCGAAGAATTTTTTATTCTCCACGTGGAAAATAAAAATTCTCCACGTGGCTATTTCAAAATCTCCACGTGGAAATCACTTTTCCCCGACACAGCCCCGTTTCGATACGTCTCTAACTCTAAATTATTGTTGCGATCCAGCCTTCGCTCGGAGGGCATCCGTTGTCGAACCGCAAGACGACTCCTGTAGGGACGCACGGTCTGTGCGTCCGTTGTCGAACGATTTTGACGCTGTAACCTTTGACGGGGACGGACGTCCTCCCACTAGACACACCCATGCGCCCCTACTCGGGGCTACACGTCTCTTCTAATCTCTAACTTCTAATTTCTAACCTCTAAACCCTTGCTCAACTCGAAATAAAGGTATAACTTCGCAGAAGATACAACTCACACGGCAGAGCCATTACAGCTCCCCCCTACTTCTAACATCTAATCTCTAGCTATGCTATGAGCAAACAACTCCGCATCTGGCTCTTCGCTCTTCTAGCCACGCTCCTCTCCTCCACCACGCTCCCCGCCGAAGGCGTCATCACCATGACCACCTCCAAGGCTGTTGGAGAGAAAATCGGACTGGGCATCGAGGCGAAAGGTAATGTCACCATCGAGGGAGTTCAAGAGGCTCCTCGGATAGACGAGTTTAAGAGATCCTATACACTCACTAGCCAGACGGTCGTCATAAGAGGCGATGTGACTACGCTTGACTGCGCCTTCAATAAGTTGGACAGCTTGAAGCTGTCGGGCTGTACCTCTTTGACCACTATTCACTGCCAGAAAAACCCACTGACTAGCTTGGATGTATCGGGTTCTACCGCTTTGACAGAGCTCGGATGTTTCCTGAATGAGCTGACCAGCTTGAACGTCTCGGGCTGTACAGCCTTGATAAAGCTTGAGTGCCAGTGGAATCAGCTAACTAGTCTAGACTTGTCAAACGTGCCTTCCTTGACAACGCTCAATTGCGAAACCAATCAGTTGACCAGCTTGGATGTGTCAAGCTGTCTCTCCTTGACAACGCTTAACTGCAATTATAATCAGTTGACCAGCATGGACGTGTCAAGCTGTCCCTCCTTGACAACGCTTGCCTGCCAAAGCAATCAGCTAACCACCTTGAACGTGTCAGGCTGTACCACCTTGACAGGGCTTGCCTGCAATAGTAATCAGCTAACCACCTTGAACGTGTCAGGCTGTACGGCCTTGACATGGCTTGACTGCACTAGAAATCCGCTGGTAAGTGTAGATCTCTCTAACTGTAGATCGTTAAAGAAGTTGTCTGTGACCAGTGGTAAGTTAACTCGCTTGAATGTGTCTGGCTGTACCGCACTGACAGAGCTTAAATGCTCTAGCAATCAACTGACCAGCCTAGATCTCTCGGGCTGTACGGCCTTGACCAAGCTGGACTGCACTAGGAATCCGCTAACAAGTCTAAATCTATCCAACTGTACATCGCTAACGGAGATTGTTGCACGTATAATCGGGCTAAGCTATTGCATATCTAATTGATTATTA
>ENA-OOZG01001534-OOZG01001534.1-human-gut-metagenome-genome-assembly--contig:-NODE-1534-length-16254-cov-8.791098_pt1 | contig 16254 bp, 14 predicted proteins | sample MGYA00241706_ERZ501384 | MGnify/ENA primary metagenome ERZ501384 (study PRJEB25962, sample SAMEA2042742) | human gut metagenome | biome: human gut; feature: human-associated habitat; material: faeces...
GTGACCGAAGCCGAATCCCGAAAGCAACACAGCGATTCGCCTTTATGCAACAGTCACTAGCGAAGCCTTCCTCTAGAGGCACAAACAAAAAAGCGTCACCCCTGAGCTAACTCAAGAGTGACGCATCTGGAGGAGACTATATCAGTCTCTAGGGATCTGTGCGGATTGGCTTACTTGCCGTAGCGAGCGCGTAGCACCTGGATCATATCCTGACTCATGGTGTCGAGGTCGTAGTGTGGCTGCCAGTCCCACTCACGGCGAGCGCAGCTGTCGTCGAGCGAGTTAGGCCACGACTCAGCGATAGCCTGGCGCAGTGGATCTACGTCGTAAGTCATCTCGAAGTCGGGGATGATGCGCTTGACAGCGGCTGCGATCTGGCTAGGCTCGAAGCTCATCGAGGCAATGTTGAAGGAGTTGCGATGTACCAGTCTCGTAGGATCAGCCTCCATAAGCTGCACCATAGCATGCAGAGCGTCTGGCATATACATCATATCCATGTAAGTGCCCTCCTTGATGGGGCAGACGAACTTGCCCTCCTTGACAGCTGCGTAGTAGATCTCTACGGCATAGTCCGTAGTACCACCACCAGGTAGCGTCACATTGGAGATAAGCCCTGGAAAGCGTACCGAGCGGGTGTCTACGCCAAAGCGCTTGTGATAGTAGTCGCTGAGGAGCTCACCAGCTACCTTGGTCACACCATACATAGTCTTAGGACGCTGGATCGTGTCCTGAGGAGTCTTGTCCTTGGGCGTCTCATCGCCAAAGGCTCCGATAGAGCTGGGGGTAAAGACGGCACAACCCTTCTCACGAGCTATCTCTAGGACGTTAAAGAGTCCACCTAGTCCGATGTGCCATGCGAGCTGAGGCTTAGCCTCTGCCGTAGCACTCAGGAGAGCTGCTAGGTTATAGATGGTATCGATCTTGTACTTATCGACGATGGCTGCTAGCTGAGCTGAGTCGGTGATGTCGGCAAGCTCTGCGGGACCACTCTCGAGGAGCTCGCCCTTGGGAGGCATTGCAGCGATGTAACCGGCTACGACTGAACCATTCTGGTACTCACGACGTAGTTTCATTGTCAGCTCGGAGCCGATCTGACCGGTCGAGCCAATGATCAATATATTCTTCATGTCTTTATATAGTTGAGCTTGTTTTGCTGTGCAAAGGTACCTAAAATGAGATGATTAAGAGCTTTTAGTCTGTGATCAAATTACGGCGACGCTTGCGCCGAACCTGCTTAACGATGTAGATCGTCAGCAGCAATAGCACGATCGCCAGTATGGAGTAGCCGATGATCTGGCTGTACTCGCTCGCCTTAGCGACCACCTGCTCCTTCGTCTCGATGCCAGGGACACGTGAGAGGAGCACGCCGATGAGCGTGAGGATAGCATTCCACACACCAGCCCCCAGAGCTGTATAACCCACAAAAGCACCTAGCGGCATGCGGGCTAAACCAGCGGGAATGGAGATGAGCTGACGAATGCCGGGCACCAGACGCCCCACGAAAGTGGAGACAGCCCCCTTGCGAACGAAGTATTCGTTGGCGCGGTCGAGCTTCTCGGGGCTCAGCAGGAGCATACGCCCCACTCTACTACCGGCAAAGCGGTAGACGATAGGACGCCCCAGCCACATGGCTAAGTAATAGTTGATGAGTGCCCCAACGATGGCACCACTAGTGGCAAAGAAGAGTACACCGACAACGCTCATTTGCCCATCCGTGGCAGCCAAGAAGGCTGCAGGTGGCACGACCACCTCACTCGGAAAGGGGATAAACGAACTCTCGATGGTCATCAAGAGGAAGACCGTCCAGTAGTTCAGGTGTTCGAAGAACCAGAGCGTCAGTTGTTCCAGCATACTTTTCTAAGGGGGAAAGCTCTCTAGCGACGCTCTTTGAGTGATACGGTGCGGTTGAAGACTAGTGCATCGGGACAACTGTCAGGATCGACCGTAAAGTAGCCGACTCTCTGGAACTGCAAGTGGTCTCCCACCTGAGCGTCTCGTAGGCACTCCTCGACAAAGGCGTGCTGCACGATGAGCGAGTCTGGGTTGAGGTGATCCTTGAGCTCCTCAGCAGGTACCCCAGAGGGGTCTTCCTCTAGGAAGAGTCGGTCGTAGAGACGTACCTCAGCATCTAGCGCGTATGCCGTAGAGACCCAGTGTATGGTAGCCTTGACCTTGCGATTGCTGCCCTCCATGCCTGTTTTGCTGTCTAGGTAGACTTCGGCGAGGACGGCAGTCACATTGCCCTCGGCATCCTTTTCGCAACCAGTACACTTGATGATGTAGCCACCACGTAGGCGCACATCTCTGCCACCAGGGCTTAGACGATAATACTTCTTCGAAGCCTCCTCCATAAAGTCGCTCCGATCGATCCAGAGCTCACGCGTAAGGTGCTGGATATGCGTACCCTCCGATAGATCCTCTGGATTATTGACCATCTCTAGTGCTTCGTCGTGACCCTCGGGGAGATTGGTCAGGATGAGCTTGACAGGGTCTAGAACAGCCGAGACACGTGCTGCGTGCTTGTTGAGATCATTGCGCACGGCATGCTCTAGGAGCGAGAGATCAATGGTACCCTCATAGCGGGTGTAGCCAATCATGCTGACGAAGTCACGGATCGACTGCGGCGTGTAGCCCCTACGACGCAAACCGCAGAGGGTCGGCATGCGGGGGTCGTCCCAGCCAGTGACTAGTCCCTGCTGCACGAGGCTGAGGAGCTTGCGCTTGCTCATCATCGTGTAGGTGAGGTTGAGGCGGTTGAACTCAAACTGGTACGGTCTGTAAGTAGTGCCCTCGGGCATCAGGAGCTCCACAAGATAGTTGTAGAGCGGACGATGCGGTACGAACTCCAAGGTACAGATCGAATGGGTCACACCCTCGAAGTAGTCGCTCTGTCCATGCGCAAAGTCGTACATAGGATAGACCTGCCACTCTGTACCAGTGCGGTGATGCGGACGCTTGATGATGCGGTAGATGATCGGGTCGCGGAAGTGCATATCGTCCGAAGCCATGTCGATCTTAGCACGGAGCGTCATAGCACCCTCGGGGAATTCACCCGCATTCATACGGTGGAAGAGGTCCAAGCTCTCCTCAGCAGGACGATCACGGTAAGGACTATTGATACCAGGGGTCGTGGGCGTACCCTTCTGCTGAGCAATCTCCTCAGCGCTCTGCTCATCGACGTAAGCATGCCCCGTCATGATAAGACGTTCGGCAAAGGCGTAAAGCTGTGGGAAGTAGTCCGAAGCGTAGCACTCCTTACCCCAATCGAAGCCGAGCCAGTGTATGTCCTCACGGATAGCGTCTACGTACTCCACATCCTCCTTGATCGGATTGGTATCGTCAAAGCGTAGATTGCACACGCCCCCATACTTCTGCGCGATGCCAAAGTCGATGCAGATAGCCTTAGCGTGACCTATATGTAGGTAGCCGTTAGGCTCTGGTGGAAAGCGTGTCTGCACACGTCCATCGTACTTACCGCTCTGGATGTCTGCTACGACAACCTGCTCTATAAAGTTTAGTCCCGTGCTCTCTGCGCCATTGCTAGCAGCATCCTCTAGTGGAGTCTTGTTCATTGCGTCTATATCTTATCGGAGGCTCTTGCGCCGTGAGGCAGCCTCCCTCGGTTATCTATTTGAGTACAAAGGTAGATAAAAAAAGCACGCTACTCGACGTTGCTGGTGCTACGCCCCACTAAGGTGAGGCTAAAGCCGTAGCGATAGCGGTGAGCACCATCGCTCTTGCGGATCATCTCTTGCGTCTGCTCCCACTGCTTGACCCATAGAGGACGTACCTCATCGCGCTCCTCCTCGCTACCCTCGTGGGGCATCTCGACTAGGGCAACCTCTACCTGTTCCTCGGGAGCTATCTCCGTCTGTAGGATGTAATGTATCAAGCTCATAGCGAGCATGTCGAGCCACAGCTCGCGTGGCACCTCCACGGGCAAGCCCTCAAGCCTTTGATCCAAGCTGGGGTCTGTCACGATGAGTGTCAGGTAGCCCTCACGCACCTCCTCTACGGGTATACCCATAGGGTACTGCAGGGAGACCTCCATGTGAAAGTTTCCGTCAGCCACCAGCTCGGCAAGGCGTAGCGAGAGAGCGTCAAAGAGGGCATCTGCCTGGCTGTTTGTATAGAGGAGCTGTGGATAAGCTCCCTCGAAGGGTAGCTGCTCGTAGAGCGTGCGCCACGGGTAATAAGGGAGGAAGTGCCCCACGGGAGCCGTGGGCATATAGATATTGTGTGAACCAAAGTGATGTGGCTCAGCTAGCTCTTCGGCTATCTTCGTCTTATCTGTCATAGTTCTGCTTGTCTTTCAGTCATTAGTCGGTTGTGCGGCCTCACCCTCTTGTGGCTTGAGTCCACGCTCGGCAGCCTCTTTGAGCAGTAGCTCACGAGCTGGCTCGTATTCGTTGGGTATCTCACCATCGAGGATCGCGTTCTTGATCCGCTCCTTGAGCGTCCCCACGATCTGCGAGGGCGGGAGCCCAAAGAGACGCATGATCTCGTCACCATCTATCGGGGGGGCGAAGTTGCGAATGCGATCCTTCTCCTCCACCTCTTGGAGCTTGCGTCGTATCAGCTGATAGTTGTCCAGGACCTGCTGTACGCGCTTGGGGTTCTTGCTCGTCACGTCGCTCTCCACCAGCGTCATCAAGTCCTCTATATCATCGCCCGCGTCAAAGAGCAGACGACGTATCGCCGAGTCGGTCACACCCTCATCAACGAGCGACGAGGGGCGCATGTGCAGGTCGACCAACTTAGCAACATACTGCATGTGACTGTCGAGCGGGAGCTTGAGGCGACGAAACATGCGCGGCACCATCTTAGCTCCTATATAGTTATGGTTGTGAAAGGTCCATCCCAGCTGCGCATCCCAGCGCTTGGTCTTAGGCTTTGCAATGTCGTGCAGCAGAGCTGCCCAGCGAAGGTAGAGGTTGTCACTCTTTGCAGCCAACTGGTCGACCACTTGATAGGTATGCGCTAGATTGTCCTTGTGCCCTACCCCAACGACCGTCTCGGTGCCACGCAGTAGCTGCACCTCTGGGAGGATGAGCTCCAGTAGGCCCGTCTGCTCCATCAGGGATAGCCCCACACTGGGACGCGGTGAGAGCATAATCTTGTTTAGCTCCACGATGATACGCTCCGCAGAGACAATTTTAATGCGCTCTCGAAGCTTCACAATAGCGTCAAAGACAGCATCATCGATAAAGAAGCCCAGCTGCGAGGCAAAGCGCACGGCACGCATCATACGCAGCGGATCATCATCGAAGGTAACCTGCGGATCGACCGGCGTGCGGATCATATAGTCCTGCAGATCCTCCAGTCCGTAGAAGGGGTCTACCAGCTCGCCATAGGTGCGTTCGTTGAGCGAGATAGCCATCGCATTGATCGTGAAGTCTCGCCGTTCCTGATCATCTTCGAGCGTGCCATCCTCGACGATAGGCTTGCGACTATCCCGCTGGTAGCTCTCACGACGTGCTCCGACGAACTCCACCTCCACGCCCTTGTAGCGTAGCTGCGCCGTACCAAAGTTCGCAAAGACATGCACCTGGCACTTCGGCCCTATCTCCTGCGCTACCGCTTTAGCTAAGGCTATCCCACTACCGACGCAGACGATGTCTACATCGTCGCTAGGACGCTGTAAGAAAAGGTCACGAACCCATCCACCGACCACATAGGTCTCCAGATCGAGCGTATCAGCCACACGCCCCACCAGCGCAAAGATCGGATGGCGCAGGTACGGGCTGTAGTCAGCGTAAGGGTCAAAGGGTATCGACATATCTATCTCCTCTATATGGTAAACGAAGGCTGTGGCACAAGTGCCATAGCCTCAGGTGAAGCATTACAAAGGTAATACAAATTAGAGAGTGTGGCGTTAGGACGCTATCGAATAGATTGTCACGTCAATAATTATACTTACATTTGCACTCAGCAAACGGAAGAAAGCATCGACGGCTATGGCACACATTAAGAATTTAGATAGTCGCCCTCTCTCGCCAGCTATATAGTGACGACCTAGTATCGCCATGACAATAGATGACAGTATGGTAGCAAATCAGACAGTTTGAGATCTGTATCACACTCGTGTGGTGTCTCTCTCCCCCCAATGCTTCACTAATTATTTTCCCTTTTTCCCTTTTCCCTTTTTATGACCCTATATTTAGGCAACTTGAGCTACCGAGTTCGTGAGAACGACTTGGAGCAACTACTCGGCGAGTTTGGAGAGGTTTCCAACGCTCGTGTCGTCATGGATCGCGCCACTGGGCGTTCACGCGGATTCGGCTTTGCCGACATGGCAGACGAGGATGCTCGTCGTGCTATCGAGGCACTTAGCGAGCAGGAGTTTGAGGGGCGTCGTCTCCTCATTCGTGAGGCTGAGGATCGTCCTCGCCGCGAGAAGCACTTCTAAGAAGTCTCTGAGCCGATTCGATCCGTTGTGAAGCGAGACTAGACGTCTCCATCTCACGATACGGTATGGAGCGCGTTGCCTAGCAACACGCTCAGTATGGTCTAAACCAATCCCATCAAAAGAGGAGCTACCACCCATCGGGCGATAGCTCCTCTTTTTACATATCTATAGTAGGTTTACTTGATAGAAGCCTGATAGACGTCATCGACCGACTTCTCGATCGTAGCGTTGAACTCCTCATCGCTCTGCTGTGCCGTCAGGCCCTCAGCGAGTGCACGAGAGAAGGATGCGATCACGCCCTTATTGCGAGCGAGTAGCTCATTAGCGTGCTCACGGCTATAGCCACCCGATAGAGCTACTACACGAAGCATATTAGGATGCTCGATGACCTCCTTGTAGAAATTGTCCTCCGTGGGGAGCGTGATCTTGAGCATGACAGGACGATCCAGCTTGTCTAGGTGTGCGAGTAGCTCACGCTTGAGGATCTGCTCAGCCTCAGCCTTGTCGGGGCAGTGTATATCCACCTCAGGCTCTAGGATAGGCACGAGATCGTGAGCTAGGATCTGCTTACCCCACTCAAACTGCTGATCGACAATAGCCTTGATACCCTTCTCATTAGCCTCCTTGATGACACTACGCATCTTGGTGCCGAAGATATGGTACTTGGTCGCATCCTTGAGCAGATCATCGAGTCCGGGGAATGGCTTCATCAGCTGTACGCCATCCTGCAGCTCCTGTAGTCCCTTATCGACCTTGAGGAAGGGGACGATGTGTAGCTTCTCCCAGAGATAGTCCGCCGTATTCATACCGTCGATCTGACCACGCATCGTGCGCTCGAAGAGGATCACACCCACGAGCTTGCCCGTAGCAAAGGCTGGGCTCTTGATCATACGTGTACGCATCTGGTGGATCAGGTCAAACATCTCCTCCTCATTCTTCCAGGCATCCTCAGTTAGGCCGTAAGCCTTCAGAGCCTTGGGCGTTGAGCCACCACTCTGGTCGAGTGCTCCGACGAAGCCACGACCGCTTTTCATCTGTTCTAATTGCTTCTGATTCATATTGTGTAAAAAGTAAGTTAGACGCTTATCTATCGCTTGGCTCTTCTCTAGTAAAGAAGTTCGAGACGCACTTCATCTGCCACACGTCTCTGCCGTAAGCTCTTCAAAGGTAATAAAAATAAGTCACATAACCCAATCGCGCACCACCCCCTCGCAACTCAAGTGATCCGATGAAACGTGTAGCGATATGACGGGTAACGATAGGTAGGGTCGCTCGGAAGTATCGAGCCGGAGGGCGTCCGTCCCCGTTAAAATCAAGACGCTGTAACCTTTGACACAACGAACGCCCTCCGACTCGACACTTCCGTGCGTCCCTACAGGCGACGTGTCGCTTTGACACAAACTTGTGAAGGTTGTGGGAGTGAAGACGCTATACGATAAAAGACAAAGTCTGGACTTAACTCGTGGTCAAGCCCAGACTTTGTTTTGCTACCACACTACCATCTAGTAGGTGGCTATCATAGCATCTGACGAAGCTTTAGCGGACGATCACCTTGGAGGTGTAGACGCGTAGGTCGCTAAAGATGCGGATGATGTAGGTGCCTGGTAGGAGACGTGTCTCTACACTCGTCGTGACGAGTGCGCCAGACATGTCGTATAGCTCGAAGGCATCGACACGACCTAGGATGTTTAGGTAGCCCCCCTCAGTCGTTACGACAGGAGCTTGTGCGGGAGCTACAGGCTCGTTAGCGAGTCCAAAGCCTAGCGGAGCTGTCTCAGCGGTGTGTACAGCACGCTTGGCCAATTTAGCTTGTTTGATGCTTGGGTGAACGATAGCAACTACATGGCACTCGCTACCATTCCAATCCGACTTGAGGGTACCACGCAGCGTGACCTTGAAAGAGCCATCAGCATCGACCTTAAGCTTGTCACCCACCGCTGCGGTGAGGTAGAGACGAGGTACAGCATGGTGCTTGTAGCCTTTCTTTGCTCCAGCCTGATTTCTAGCGGGGATATTGTCCTCCGTTACGATGACCGTCAGGTAGAGATCCTCAGGGTCGAAGCTATTCTTGAGAGCTACACCCTCGATGACTGCTTCCAGCGTACCATCATCAGAGATGGTCTGATCTATTCGATTGATCTTGACACCCTGCTTACCGTTCTTCATCTTGTTAGTCCACATAGTAGCATCGTCCTTACTGATTGCACCATTCTGGGAAAGAGATTGTCCGTTTGGTGTGACAGAGCGGTTGACAGATATAGCTGGGAAGCCAGAAACAAGGAAGTAATCACGGATATCATAAGGTTCATTTATTGCTAGGAAGTCTTTATTCATGACGTGATACGCAACATAGCTAACACGTAGTCCTGCCTCTGTCATCTGCTTGATAAAAGCATCGATGGGAGCATCTGCTAGTGGACAGTAAGGACAATCCTCTCCTGTAAAGCGCTCTAGGAGAACCGTCTCTCGATCAATTGCATTGTAGTCTCCAACTAGATATGGGAGGTCTCTACGATTATCTGCATAGGGACTCTCCTTACCATTGACCTTGGATACAGCAAAGTGTACAATGCCCGTACCCTCTGCCTCAATGGGGATCTCTAAGGTGTACTCGCCCGTCTGACCAGCAGCCAGTGCGGGAGTTACGGTATGTGAGATAGTCTTGACCTCACCTGCGCCAAACTGGTAGGTAAGATCGAAGGAGGTAATCTCGTTCATGCCGATGTTGCGAAGAGAGACCTTCGTAGAGACCTTAGGACCCACTTTGATCATGCTGAAGTTGCCCTCAACAGCGGTTAGGCAGCCTAGATCCTGCAGCTTGCTATCATCCTGTAGTGTGACGAAGACAAGTGCAGAGCCGAGGTTAGATCCCTTAGCACTACCTAGCTTAAAGGTCAGCGGCGTACTCTTGTCTGTGGGGAAAGGATCTGAACCATATGCGACAGTTAGCGCATCTTCTATCTCACTCTTGCCATCGAAGGGGAGAACAAATTTATCTCCCTTAGCACTACCTACAGCCTTTGTGGCAAAGCCTACAAGGTAGCGCTTGCCCGCCTCAGTAGCAAAGGGGGTCGTGAGGGTCATCTCATTGATGCCAGCAGCGATCTCGCATGGCTGGTTGTAGAGGGTCTTCTTGCCATCTGCTGAGAGTACGAGCAGGTAGGCGAGCTTGTCAGCCTTAGATGCGGGGAAGGAGATCTTCTCAATCTTATTAGCACCTACATCGGGTAGCAGGATGTAAGTAGAGAGGTAGATGTTCGTTGCGCCGACGCCGATGTAGCTAGGCTTTGCAGAGCGATCAGCATAGCCAAAGCCAGTCAGGGTACCGTCAGCTCGTAGCGATGTGCCGGCAGGTGCAGCCTGCAGACGAGGCGTTGCGGGCTCCTGAGCCGTACCTATCGTAACGGCCATGAGGAGCGTGAGGAGTAAACTCCAGAGGGTAGTTGTTTGTTTCATAGATTGTGTAATCTGCTTGTTGTTGTGTTGTTAGTAAGATATCGGGCACTCGTGCGAAGCTAGGGAAAAAAAAACAGCCCTGATATCACCACAAAAGATTCTCTTTCCTGACAGCTTACAGCACAAGAATACTACTGCGACGGCAAATGTAGTGCTTTTTACCGAAACGACCGATAGCTCAAACAACCCGCATATTCGCAAATCTCACGAGCAAAGGTCTCTCCGAGCAGTTTCTTTCTAGTGGCACTGATCGTTAGCTTCAGAAAGAGCAGAAAAAGGGGCGAACCTCATGAGGTCCGCCCCTAACTATACGTTTATGGATCGGTCAGCTAGTTGGCTGAGGGAGTGTAGTGGATGTTGTCGATGAGACGAACCTCACCGCAGTAGCAGACGATGCAGCCGACGGGGTCGCTGCTATCGCTCCACTTATCGAGAGGACGAAGGGTCTTGCCGTCGACAATCTGGTAGTACTCGGGACGCAGGAGCGGATGCTCTGCGAGGCGTGAGACAACGAAGTCGACGACCTCACGTGGTGTATGCGCCGGGACGAGCTCGAGGCTAGCTACCAGCGTGTCGTGGATGCGTGGTGCTACGTCACGCTGCTCACTGGTCAAGAGGAGGTTACGGCTGCTCAGGGCTAGTCCGTCAGCCTCGCGGATGATGGGACAGCTGTGTATCTCTACGGGCAGAGCGAGCTGACGAACCATCTCCCGAACTATAGCTATCTGCTGGAAGTCCTTCTCACCAAAGAAGGCACCATCGGGCTGTACGAGCATAAAGAGCTTGCTCACGATCTGCGCTACACCATTGAAGTGCCCTGGGCGATGCGCTCCCTCCATCGTCTCTCCGAGGAAGCCGAAATCAAACTGACGTGTGTCCGCCTCGGGATACATCTCCTCGACGGTGGGCAGGAAGGCGATATCTACCTGAGCGTCACTCAGACGCGCTAGGTCTTCCTCTGGTTTGCGGGGATAGGTACGCAGGTCTTCGGGATTGTTGAACTGCGTGGGGTTGACAAATACGGATACGACGACGATGTCGTACTGCTTTCTAGCAGCTGCCACTAGGCTCAGGTGTCCCGCATGCAGGGCACCCATGGTAGGCACTAGCCCGACATGGGCTGAGGGGTTCTCCTGGCGTAGCTTAGAGAGTTCTTGCTGTAGCGCAGCAACCGTTGTAATGACTTTCATAGCGTATGATGTACTGAAAGGATGTGTATGATTTGATTTCTATTTATAGGTCTTGTCGATAGAGCAGGCAGGCGTCACCATAGCTGAGGAAGCGGTAGTGCGCATCAGCGAGGGCGTGCTCATAGAGCGTGCGCCAGTGGGGACCGATGAGTGCCGAGACGAGTAGCAGGAGCGTGCTCTTAGGCTGGTGAAAGTTGGTCACCAGGATGTCTACCATCTGATACTGATAGCCTGGGGCAATGAGTAGTGCTGTGGAGAAGGTGAGCCGATCAAGCCCCCTGTGACGAGCATAGCGGAGCAACAGTTCCAGAGCCTCACGACGTGACGGCAAGGCTGCGCCACAGCTCTGACGCATACGGTAGCTATACCACTGATCTAGGTGAAAGGGCTCTGCCACGACTCCGCCCTCCTGCTCTGCTTGCTGCAGAGCCACAGCAAACCAGTAAAGGCTCTCCAAGGTGCGCACAGAGGTTGTCCCAATGGGTACAAAGGGGCTGTCGATATGCTCTAGGAGCGTCTCCAGCGTTGCTGTCGGCACGCTGCAATACTCGCTGTGCATCTGATGGTCAGCGACCTGACGGCCCTTGACTGGTAGGAAGGTGCCGGCACCGACATGGAGCGTCAGCTCGGTGATGCGGTGCCCCTCGGCTAGGAGTCTGTCATCAAGCTCTGGTGTGAAGTGTAGTCCCGCTGTCGGCGCCGCCACGGAACCCTCAATGCGCGCGTAGACAGTCTGATAGTCGGTGAGGTCGCTGCTCTCGGTCTCTCGATTGAGGTAAGGAGGGATGGGTAGCTGACCACACAGCTCTAGTATCTCGCCAAAGGTTTTGCTTTCGTCGCTCCAGCTGAAGGTGACCACGTCTGGCGTCTCCGCCTCTCTACTCGCTTGTAGCGTGATCGTTTGTCCGTCAGCTAATGGGAGCGTACAGGAGATAGTTTGCTCGGGGCGCCACTTCTTCGAGTTGCCCACGAGGCAGTGCCAGGAGCATGAGCCGAGTGAGGCTAGGCTCTCCTCGTAGCTGACAGGTTTGTAGGGGTCCAAGCAAAGTATCTCGATGCGGGCACCCGTGGCTTTGACAAAAAAGATACGCGCCTTGATGACCCGCGTGTTATTGCGAATGAGGAGCGCATGAGGCGGGAGCAGCTGTGGCAACTCGGCAAAGGTATGATCCTCCAGCCTCCCCGTAGCATCGCTCAGGAGGAGGCGGCACTGGTCACGCTCCGCCAGCGGATGCGCTGCGATACGCTCGTCGGGGAGCGGGTAGTCGTAGTCGTTGATGTCTATATCGACCCAGTGCTGCGTATGAGGCTTGTCACACATACTCTCGACCTTCTGATTAGCTTTTGCGGTATTACTCCAGCGTCACGTAGCAAGACTCCTGGAGCTTAGGCTCTACGACGACACGCTGCATCACACCGTCACGCAGGTAGTCGATGGTGACACCCGTGCGGGGTGCTGTCGTAATCCAGGGGTTGAAAGCAAAGAGGTAGCTAAAGCCTCCGAAGTACTTATCCTTGTCTAGGAGCTTAGCGACTCGAGCGTAGTCCTCCGAGTCCCAATAGCGGCAATTGGTTGGTCCATCTTGGATCGCAAAGGGATGCTCATGTGTGCGGCAGGCCATGCTCTTCTTGACAAAGGCTAGATAACCCTTGGATAGTTCGTCGGCCGTGCCTAGAGGGCGGCCGTTGATAGCTACAATCTCATCGCCAGCACGTAGCCCCGCCTCGGCAGCAGGTGAGTGCAACGATAGCGAGTGGATGGTCGAGATATTGTTTGCCCGATAGTTGATCCCCAGCGACAGGTGCCTATGGGTGGCAAAGCGCACAACGAGCGAGTTGAAGTAACGGGTGAAGGGGAACTGCAAGAGCATCACCGGCACCGTCAGAGCGGTGTAGTCGGTCAGCGTATAGTCGTCAGCGAGCAGCTCCTCGGCTTCGCTCGTCCATAGCATCTTGCGCTCGTTGACACCACTATATATGGTGACGCCAAACTTCAGATAGAAGCGCGCCATCGTCTTGTCGCTCCCCATCGGTAGGATCGGCAGCTCGACGAGCTTATGCGCCTTGGGGTCGATGCGTAGCGACGTTTGCACGGCAGAGCGACGAGCGGCAGCAGCGTCGTAGGAACTGTTTTCGGTGATACTATAATAGGTGTCGATGAGTAGGTCGGGATTCTTCTGATCGTAGGTCAGCCCTAGAGCTTGTAGCGCCTCGGTGAGCTGCTGCTCGATGAGCGCGTCTCGATTGGTGTGCTGCTTGTTGGTGCGCACGAAGCCAAAGGTCTCATAGTTGATCAGGTCTGTCTTGCCCTCTGTGCCCGTGCTGATGGGGTAGGAGATCAATATATCGGACTCGTCCTCCAGGCTGTACATGCCAAAGGCGCGAGCAATGTCCCGCTCCGTGAGCGCATCGGCAGGCTGAGCCATCGGATTGAGATGACGCTCTACACGATGATAGGCAAAATTAGAGACCAGCAGGTCGACGGAGGCTCCTCCCTCGCTTTGCAGCAGGCGGATCATCTCCTCCTCGGACATCTTAATGGTCTCGTGACCATTGATAGCCTCAATGATATCACCGCTTCGCAGGCCAGCCTGTGCTGCAGGACTATTGGGATAGACGGTTAGGATGACGGGGCGGTTGGCTCCCCAGTTGTCGTTGTAGCTCATCTGGTACTCCAGCCCGACGTAAGCTTTCTGAGCTTGCATAGTCAGGGCAAACGAGCAGAGTGCTAGGATAACTAGCAAGGTGGTGTGGTATAGTCGCTTCATGGTAGTCTGTTATTTGAGTGTGAGTTGGTGAAAAGGGGGGCACTCAAGCTCTGAGTGATAGAGACGATTGATTACTTCGCTATAGGTCTGCTGTATGACTTCTTGTCGAGAGCCAGCGAGCTGCAAGCGCTCCGAGTAGATGCCCTGAGGTGTCGCTATAGCGATGCAGACGGTCCCGACGGGTATCTCTGCCGTACCACCGGCTGGTCCTGCCACGCCTGTGGTTGCTATGCCGATGGTGCTACGACAGGCTTGACGCGCGCCGCTAGCCATCGCCTCAGCAACCTCTCGGCTCACGACGCCATACTGCTCGATGGTGGCGGCGGGTACGTAGGCTAGTCTCTCCTTGAGCTCTATCTGATAAGTCACGAGGGCACCTTGGAACCAGTGCGAACTGCCCGCATGCGACGTCAGCTGGCTCGCTATGTAGCCGCCCGTACAGCTCTCGCAGGTTGAGACCGTCTCGTGCTGCTCTAGCCAGTGCGCTATGAGATGCTGTAGTTGCTCTTCTGTCGTCTGAGGGGTGGACATAAGACGTGGATTAGATAGTCGTTTTGGCAAAGGGGACGGCCTCTATCGATCCATAGGCTCCTCGCTCATAGGCAAAGGTGCCCGCCATAGCAACCATAGCGGCATTGTCTGTCGTAAAGGCAAAGGGCGGTATGTAGACCTGCCAGCCGTACCGCTCGGCATAAGCGTGGTAAGCGTCACGCAGACCCGTATTGGCCGAGACACCACCAGCCACAGCGATGTGCTTGATGCCTGTCTCCTTGCTAGCGCGCAGTAGCTTGCTCATGAGGATGTCGATGACCGTCTTCTGGAGTGAGGCGCAGAGGTCCGCTTTGTTTTTCGCAACAAAGTCAGCATCCTTGGCAAGCTCATCCCGTAGCGTGTAGAGGAAAGAGGTCTTCAGCCCGCTAAAGCTGTAGTCCAGTCCAGGTACCTGAGGCTTGCTAAAGTGAAAGCGCTCAGCGTCGCCCTCATTAGCAAGCTTATTGACGATCGGGCCCCCTGGATAGCCGAGCCCCATCACCTTGGCGCACTTGTCAAAGGCTTCGCCAGCCGCATCGTCAATCGTCTGACCCAGTATGCGCATATCATCAGGCGCATTGACCTGTACGATTTGTGAGTTACCTCCCGAGACTAGTAGACAGAGATAGGGAAATGGGGGAGGGGTGTGCGGCTCTTCAGGCTTAGCGATGAAGTGTGCGAGGACATGTGCCTGCAGGTGGTTGACCTCGACGAGTGGAATCTGGAGGGCTAAGCTCAGCCCCTTGGCAAAGTTTGTCCCGACGATGAGTGATCCGAGAAGACCGGGTCCACGAGTATAGGCAATTGCGTCAAGATCGGCCAGCGTGACGCCAGCCCGTGCCACCGCCTGCTGTACGACGGGGACGATGTTCTGCAGGTGAGCTCGTGAAGCCAGCTCAGGCACCACGCCTCCATACTTGCTGTGTACCTCTTGACTTGCGATTACATTGCTACAGAGGAGCCCACCCCGTAGCACAGCTGCCGAAGTATCGTCGCATGAGCTCTCGATACCTAAGATGAGAGAAGATGAAGGTGCCATGATGCTGTGGGGTGAGATTAGTTGGCTGCCTGGTAGTCAGCGCACACCTTGTCGACATATTTGAGGAACTGCGCTCCGCCCTGCTCTCGGAAGTAGTCGCGTCCCTCTAGCATTTCGACCAGCTGCATGAGAGCCCTGTCCTCGGCCATGCGCATCAGCTCCCGCTCGGACTCGGTCTGATCATCGATGCCCAGGAGGTGCAGGATGCCATGTATCATCACACGGTATAGCTCTTGTTTGAATGGGACGCCCAGCTCCTGCGCATTGGTCGCAACCGTGTCGATGCTAATGAGGATGTCGCCATAGATAGCATCGTCACCTTCCTGCTCACTCTCTCGGGGGAAAGTGATGACGTCCGTGTAGTAGTCATGCTGGAGGAAAGCTTTATTTGCCTTCAGGATACCCTCGTCATCCGTGTACTGAAAGTTAATCTCCCCGACCGTACGATTCATCTCGTCACATACGCGACGCATCCAACGGTTGGCGATCTGCCGCCGAATGGGAGGCATCAGCACATCGTTGTCCGAATAGTAGTTAAATTGCATATCTCGTCTCTTAAGTCTATCTGCATGCAGGCATCGCTTGCAATCTTGTGAGGCTGTTGACATAGACAGCCTCGTATGGTATTGCAAAGGTAATGTTTTCTTTAGACTTACACAGCGTAACGCGAGGCTGACACTATGATCGCTCTGTCAAGAGCCACACATGAGCAACAAGCGAGGCATAGATGAGGGTACTATATATAATAATGTGTCCCCCCTGCCCTCTAACCTCTAATCCCTATTTACATATCTTTACGGGGAAAATCGTCCGATTCCCTCCTTTCTCGAATATCCACGTGGAAAATCTCAAATCTCCACG
>ENA-OOZG01001546-OOZG01001546.1-human-gut-metagenome-genome-assembly--contig:-NODE-1546-length-16142-cov-19.614223_pt1 | contig 16142 bp, 15 predicted proteins | sample MGYA00241706_ERZ501384 | MGnify/ENA primary metagenome ERZ501384 (study PRJEB25962, sample SAMEA2042742) | human gut metagenome | biome: human gut; feature: human-associated habitat; material: faeces...
CCTACGGCACGGTTATTATTTCTCCTTTAATTTCTTTAATGAAAGACCAGGTGGAAGCGCTCTCGGCGCAGGGAATTCCCGCCTCATATGTGAATTCCACCGTTCCTTTTGCAGAGTCCATCGAACGTCTCCGCGATTTATACAGGGGAAAGTTGAAACTTTTGTATATGGCGCCGGAAAAGCTGGAACCGTCTTATTTCACTGACTGCCTTTCCCAAGTGCCGCTTTCCATGGTGGTCATCGACGAGGCGCATTGTGTGTCCCAGTGGGGCCATGATTTCCGTCCCAGTTACGGGAAAATCAAAACATTTGTTGATTCGCTCCCGAAAAAACCGGTGGTGACGGCTTTCACAGCCACGGCGACGACCCTTGTCGAAGAAGATATGAAACGGAGTCTCGGACTCAAGGACGCCGTGATTTTCCGGACCGGTCTCGATCGCCCGAATTTATCATTCCGCGTGATTTCCGGAGTGAACAGAAAAGATTTTATCGGGAAATACGTAAAAAACCATAAAAAAGAGAGCGGGATCATTTATTGTGCGACCCGCAAAGCGGTCGATGAAATTCACGGTTGGCTTGAAGAAAACCGTATCCCTGCAGGACGGTACCATGCAGGTATGGACGATGAAGAAAGACGGAAAGCGCAGGAAGATTTTTCCTTTGACCGTAGCCGCGTCATGGTGGCAACGAACGCTTTCGGTATGGGAATCGATAAGAGCAATGTCCGCTATGTCATTCATTACCAGATGCCGAAAAGTATGGAAGCCTACTATCAAGAGGCGGGAAGAGCGGGCAGGGACGGTGCGGCGGCAGAATGCATCCTTCTTTACAGCGGGCAGGATACGAGAATCCAGGAGTACCTGATCGATACGGGAAACCAGCCGGAGGAACAGCGGATACGGGACTACGAACGTCTCCAAAAAATGACCGACTACTGTCTCACCACGGACTGCCTCAGGAATTACATTCTCCGCTATTTCGGAGAGGCGGAAGAAAATCCGTGCGGCCATTGCGGAAATTGTGAAAACGCCGTTGCCAAAGCAGATATTACAGACGTGGCAGTTCTTGTATTCAAAACTGTCCGTTCCATGAATGAAGGATTCGGAGCCGCTCTTGTGGCGGATGTTTTGAAAGGCAGTCGTTCCAAAGCGGTGCTTACCCGCCGTCTTGAAAAGATACCGACTTACGGGCGCCTTTCCTTCGAGCCGGCACGGCATATACGGGGACTTCTTAACGCCCTTACGGCAGACGGATATTTAAAACGGAAAGGAGAATTCCACCTCCTCGGACTGACGGAAAAAAGCAGGGACATTCTCGAAAACGGCGGAAATGTATACGGCCTTGCCTTCGGAGCGGAAGAAATCATTGCCGATGCGGCGGCAGAAAAGAAGAGTGCGTTCTCTGCTGAAGAAACGGGACTCTTCGACCGTCTCCGCGACCTCAGGACGGCAACGGCAAAAGAAGAACATGTACCGCCTTTCGTTGTATTCTCCGATGCCACACTGGAAGATATGGTGCGTCGTTTCCCGACAACGGAAAAAGAAATGGAAAAGGTTCACGGTCTCGGTGCATTTAAGCTGAAAAAATACGGAAAACGCTTCCTTTCCCTGCTCCGGGACTATGAAAAAGAAAAAGGAAAAGGAAAAGAAAATCAATGTTCCTCTCCCGATAAAGAGTTGGAAAGAAAAACGGTTTTTATGAAATTGTCGGCTCTCCGGCTTGCCCTGTCAAAAAAAGAAAAGAAAGCGCCTTTCCAGATATTTTCCGATAAAATTTTAAAAGAAATCGTTGAAAAAGAACCGCAAAGTGAAGAAGAACTCCGTCTGATTAAAGGAATCGGCCCGAAAAAAGCGGAGCAATACGGTACGCTCTTTCTTGAAGAACTGAACCGGGCAAAAAAAGACATGGCCCTGTATTACAAACAAGGCAGAAAAGAAATATTGGTTTACAAGGGGAAAAAATATGAAATCTGAATTATATATAAATAAAGCTTTTATGCAGTTAAAATAAGATCAAAGAGAAAAGAGAAGAATTCTTAGGAAAAATCGCAGCAGAAGGCTTTACAAGAATTAATGAAAGTGCAGATGAAGATGTAGATGAGAGAAACGAGTATCCATATCAAATTGTTGTTGGTAGAGAAGATGACTTTTGCAATACAAATAGCGTAACTTGGTATTTGATGGAGTCAGCCGAAGAACTAGAGGGACATTATGACGGCTGGGGCTGTGTTGCAGTGAAGGAATAGGTGATATATGGAAAATATATTTGAATTTTTAAAATCGCATTTTGAGTATGTGCTAATAGCCGGAGGACTTTTGTTCTTGATAGGGGCAATTTTAGATTGGAAATGGGTTTATAGAGCAACAGGTGGAGATAAGGCTCGTCATGCTTTTATTTTTGAAGTGTGGGGAGAAAAAGGTTATAGAGTTTTTATTGGAATCTGTGGACTGGGATTAGCTATTTGTGGTCTTGTGTTTTTGGTGCTGAGATAGAAAGATAAGGTTAATGAGTATGGAATTAAAAAGAAATAGAAAAACCAATATACCCTATAGTTTACATGATAGCCGTATTATAAATATCGAGTATAAAAAAGGGTTGTTAAGATTGAAGCTGGATAAGATATTTCGATACACAGAAGAAGCGGAGCTTATTTATTCGGGTGAGATTGATTTTACAGAATGCGATATTGACGATTGCAATATACTCATTTTTGATAAAACAGTGTATGAAGACAGTTTTGCAGGAAAGGCTATGAGTTTAGCCGATTATATGAAACAGTATTCAAATGCTGAATTTGAAATTTTGACTGAAGGATATAGCGAATATTCTACGATATATTCAGGATGGATTTGGCAAGAAGACAAAGAGCCAGTAAGTGGAATCCTTAACATATATAATACAGGAGAAATAATATATAGAATTGATACATAAATCCCGGTGTTTAGTATTATCATATATGAATTTTCAGGAGAATGAATTATGAATAAAGAAGATAAGAAAAAACTTATGGATGAATATAAAATGATGCAGGAAAAAGAATTTGAATCTAGTTTACCAATGGAAAGGAAACTATTTTATGAGTTATTTGATTTTCTGAATGATAAATCGGAAACCACAGAGTGCAAGCATGATTTTTCTTTAACCAAAGAGTTTTTAAAAGATAAAAACATAGATGCTAAAATAGTATTATCCTTTTTAGAAGAAAATGGAGCTGGTTGCGACTGTGAAGTAATCTTTAATGTGGAAGAAAAATTTGAAGAATAAACCTACAGAATGTTTTAGATTATATATTAATAAATAATTTAAAGTAGGCATCTTCAAATCCCAGTTTGTTAAACTGAATAACATTGAATTTGAAGAAGCTGTCCGAGGAAGAAAAGACGTGGCTGAAAAAGATTGCACAGAAGTCGGATTTACTGAAAAATCCCAATCCACAGCGGGGGAGGAAGTAAGGGAACTAAGAGACTAACATGAGGGAAAATGCTTATGGATAAGAAAAGTAAAAAAATTCTGATGCACTATATGGATGATACGAAGCGAAAACTGTTATCATTTGAAGAAATTGCGTATGCAAAAGAACATGGAGCCATTTTAGAGGATTTATCTATTTCGCATGAAGAAGCTATATGCATTTTGACACAAAGTCTTAAATGTATTTCTCTTAGTGATGCTGCCAACTCTTTTTTATATAGCTTATCTACTCGTGATATGGAGTATCGGTATATTTTGGCATCGTATGTATATGCTGTAAGCTGGTTGATGTTTGATGGAGGTAGAACAGACAAAGTTCCATCTCGGCTGGATAGAACATTTTATAATTGGGTTAAGTATCAAGGCGGCGGAATTTGGGGTGGGATTGGAAAACCCATTTTTTATCTCAATGAATTTGCTCATATGGATAAACAAACACCTACAAGTACTGACAAGAATATTTTGAAAGAAATAATATCAATATCATCTGCAATGAGCGACCACGCCACTGGCATTATGCTATGTAAAAAAATTCAGGAAAGCAAACTATTACCCTGCAATAAAGGTGAGATTATCGGAATCCTTGAAACACTTGCTATTTGTGGGATTTTGGAAACACCAGAGCATAAAGGATATATACATTCCTTTACCCCACCATTGATGAGAGATACCGGAGATTTAAGACAAAGCCTATCCTATCCGCTCAACTGGTGGCGTGGAGAAAATAAAGTAAATTATGATAACTGCTACAAAATTTTTAACATTGATTTTTTCCATTTATCAGCCAGATAGCAAAGCCAGCCGAGCCAGTCAACGACAATCTGAAAAATCCAAACCCACAGCGGGGGCGGAAGTAAAGAACAATACAGTAAAATATAGAGGAAAAATAAATGGGAATGATTGCAAATTATCAGTCAACTACTGACATTGAATTAGAAAAATTTATGTGTCTTGATGATGTGGAAGAAGCACAGGAAAATGAGAACTTAGAAATTTGTGATATAGATAAAATGTGGGACGCACTTCATTTTTTGTTGACAGGAAAATCTGCCAACGAACCGATTGAAGATAATTTAATCAGCGAAGCGATTGTAGGACAGTTTAATATTTCCGGGGAAGAAATCGAAGAATTTATATCTGGAACGAAAACTGATAGAGTGAAAGAAATTGCAAAAGCGTTGCAAGAGCTTGATTTTGAAACATATATTGATAAATTTGATATGAGTGCGTTTCGCCAAAACGATATTTACCCTGATATTTGGGAATACGAAGATGAAGCAGATGAAATTAAAGATGATTTAAGAACCTCATTTGAAAGGTTGAAAAAATTCTATGAGAAAATGGCAGCACAAGAGAGCGCCGTTTTAGTGTCAATCTATTAACTGTACAATTTCAACTGTTGCTCGCCATTGCACCGACAATCGAAACTTACACAATCGTTGACGGGATAAAAGGTCCGATCAGAAGCCCCGGACACATAAGAGCAAGAGATTGTCCTCTGAAAGTAGGAGGTGCAAGACTCATGACTTTTAATGCGATACGTTCAAGAAGGCCGCTTTTTGAGACGGCTGCGCTTATCCCCATGGCAGAGATAAGAAGCCATTAAAGAGTGTACGGCGTAAATCTTTTTGAGGAGTCAGAGAAAGTGCTCTCCGCAAAAAAACCTCCCGCTCATGTATGAGAAGGAGGTTTTTGTACCGGGACTGTTTTTACGGTCCCGTTTTTATTTTTTATCCGTTCTGTATTTTCCCAAAGTATTCATGATATCGAGAGGAAGGTAAGTCTTTGCTTCCCCGCCGAGGTCGAAATTACCGCCGAGAATGCACCATGTCGTAAGCGCGCCGTTGAAATGGGACATGAAAAGCCTTGTCAGAAGGGAAACAGGCGTGTCTTCCGTGAGGTATCCCTCTTCCACCCCTTGTATCAGAATCGACGATAAACGTTTATAGCTGTCATGGAAATGGGCAGTGCTGTCGGAAACCTGTTTCGGATCGCAGACGGAACGCAGCCACTGGCGGACCAGATTGACCCCTGTGATTTGTGTATCTTTCATAAGACAACCGAAATAGAAAGCCAGCTTTTTTTCCGGCGGACCGTCCATTTTTATGGTTTCTGCAAACAAATCCTGAATTTGTGAGAAAGCCAAATCGCGGATCAAATCTTCTTTACTCTTGAAATAATGATAAAAAGTTCCCTTGGCGACACCGGCACCGGAGGTGATATCCTCTACCGATACCCTATCAAAACCCTTTTCGGTAATCAGCTTTCTTGCCGATTCCAAAAGAGTCGCTTTCGTTCTTATCGCTTTCTTTGTGAGTGCCATACCTGTCCTCCCGTGCTTCTATATGATTTAAGTATAAACGATTTTAATAAGTAAAGCAATGACCGACGGTCAGTTTAGAAAACGGGAGAAACTTCTCTTTGGAGAATGAAATAGAAAATGTTCAGCTTATTTTTTTATTTTTTGTTATAATCAAATCATACAAAGGAAGTTCAGGGAAATTGATTTCGGGAGGAATATGCATGGACGATGACTCTATATGGCTTGAGCTCATCATAATTATATTACTTGTCATTGCCAACGGTATCTGCTCGCTTGCAGAAATCTCCATTGTCGGCGCAAGAAAAACGAAATTACAGAAAATGGCGGAAGAAGGCAGACGGGGCGCTTATCAGGCGCTGGAGCTTTCGGAACGGAAAGAAGAACTTTTTTCCACCATTCAGGTCGGTATCACGACCATCAGTATCGTGACAGGTATGTTTTCGGGAGCCTCGCTGGCAGAACCTCTTGAAGGGGTACTGGCGGATATCCCTACAGTGGGAGCCTATCTTGCTCCTCTGAGCATGGTCATTGTCATGGCGCTTGTCACATATTTCACACTCATCATCGGAGAGCTTGCTCCGAAATGGATTGCCATTGCAAAGCCTGAAGAGTCGGCGTGCTACATCGCACGGATTATGATTCTCTTTGCCACGGTTTGCAAGCCTCTCGTCATTTTAAGCACCTGGTCGACAAAAATCGTCGTAGAAATGCTGGGCATACACATGGGCGGCGAGCAGCCTGTATCGGAAGAGGAAATCAGAGTACTTCTCCAGCAGGGGGCACAACTCGGCACGATTGACAAAGAAGAACCGGGCATCATCAATAACGTATTCCAGCTGAATGACCTGACCGCCGCCGACAGTATGACACCGCGGACGCAGCTTGACTGGATTGATTTGGAAGATACGGAAGAAAATATCTGGAAGGATATCAGCAGTTCCTCCCATTTCCGCCTTCCCGTAGGCAGCGACTCGCTCGATGATTTCAAAGGACTCGCTGATGTGAGCAAGGTGCTTTTGGACCAGAAAAATAATCCCGGAAAATCAATCAAAGCATCGGTGATGGATACGGTTTACAAGCCGCTTCTCATACCGGAAACACTGATTCTTACCAGAGTGCTTACCTTTTTCAAAACAAAAGGTGTCCATGAAGCGGTGGTGATAGACGAATACGGCACACTGTCGGGACTTGTCACACTTCATGACGTTCTCGAAGAAATCGTAGGTGACATGCCGGGGGATATCGAAGATATTTTAGAAGAACAAAATAAATTCATACCCCGCTCCGACCATTCTTGGCTCGTGGAAGGACTTTGCACGATTGACGAATTCCGTGCGTATTTCCACATTGAAGAAGAACTGCCCGGCGAGGCGGAAGACTATTATAAAACACTGGCAGGCTTTATTACCTACCTCTTGGGATATATACCGAAAGAAACGGAAAAGGCCCGGTACGGCCGCTTTATCTTTGAAGTTGTGGACTGCGATAACCGCAGAATAGATAAAGTCTTGGTAACGGAAGTGAATGCTTCCGGGAAGGAGTAAAGTATGGAAAAGCAGGAAATGAATGAAGGCATGTCTTTGAAAGAGGCACTGGAAGCGATCAGGAAAGGACTTGAAGAAGATAAAGCATTTCTCCGTCTTTCCATGCTCGATCCCGACCCCGATGCCCGTCAGGCAGAGGAAGGAAGAATACAAAATGTCCTTGCTCTTGCCGGCGTCATGGAAGAAATACTGAGCCGCTTTGCCGAAGGTGACGAGATTGTGGTAGAAACGGCCAAAGAAGAAAACCGGCGGTTTGACGAAAATCTGGAAAAGAAGGAAACGGAAATCCGGGAAGCCTGCGAAGAGGCGGAAAATATCTATAAGGAAGAGGAAGACGGCGATATGTCCGACACAGATGACAGGGAACTTTCTCTCCGGTATGAAACCCATACGCTGGGATGCCCCAGTGACGGCGATAATATCGAATATGACTGGACCGTAGAAAGTGGAAAAGAATGCTTCACCGAAGGAAAAGGAAAGACAAAAAAGAAAAGTAAGAAGAACAAGAAAAATAAGAAAGATAAAAAGAGCAAAAAGGACAAAAAGAAAGATAAAAAATAAAGAACGGAAAAGCCTTCCCGGAAAGGGGGGCTTTTTTTGACGGAAAAATAAAAAAATCTATAAAAAATTTCTTTACAAAAAAATAAACTAAAAGTTTAAAAAGCGGAATATTTTTTGACTGATACGGGAAAAAGTAATATAAATATTCTTTTTTACATGGTATAATTACGAGTATTGTGCAGGCGGAAAAAATCTCCGTCTATGCTATAATTAGGTATATATATTTATGGGGCCGGGGCTGTTTATTAAGAGAACCCCCGTTTTGCCCTGTTATTTTGGGAAAGCGGGATTTTTTTGGAAAAGAAGGTTATAATCCGCTGCACATCATCACAGCGGGACGAAACGGGACGGGCAGAAACAATCACATTGGATACGCCCGGCGTTTATGGGGAAGCGGAAGATCACCGCTATATTTCCTATGAAGAAACTTCTTTATCCGGCCTGGAGGGGACAACGACGACCATCCGCCTCTTCGGCGACAAAGTGACACTTTCCCGGCGGGGCACTTTCGTGCAGGAAACGGAATATATCCCCGGCAAAGAATCGGAGTCGGAGTATATGACACCGGCAGGACCGATGAAAATCCTGACGACACCCCGTGAGATTTACGATACGGTCAAAGACGGCACAGGGGAAATCAGACTGGTTTATGATATTGAAATGAAAGGGCTTTTTAAGCACTTAAATGAAATTGTTATCGAAGTGAGGGAGGAACAGGACGCTTCATGGAAGTCAGAGAAGAACTGAAAGAACTTATTGAAAAGGCCCGGGCAAGGGCGGTAGAAGCGGGAGACCTTCCCGAAGGAGAGTATGCGCCTGTCCAGACACTGGAAATTCCGAAATCAAAGGAATTCGGCGACTATTCCACAAATGCAGCGATGCAGTGGGCAAGAACGGCCCGCAAAGCACCGCGCATGATTGCCGAAGCCGTTGTGAAATATATGGACTCCCCTCTCATATCCCATACGGATATTGCAGGAGCAGGATTTATCAATTTCTTCCTTGCCAAAGGAACAGTGTACCGCGAACTGGAGGAAATACTTGCCAAAGGAGAATCCTACGGAAACCTTCCCGGCGGCCATAAAGATAAAATTCTCGTCGAGTATGTATCGGCAAATCCGACAGGACCGCTCCATATCGGTCACGCCAGAGGCGCGGCTTACGGTTCCGCTCTGGTGAACCTTTTCCGTGCGGCAGGCTATGAAGTTTGTGCCGAATACTATGTGAATGATGCGGGGAACCAGATCGAGCATCTGGCCGAATCGGTAGACGCCCGGTATCTCCAACTTCTCGGAAAAGATGCGGAAGTGCCTGAAGACGGATACCACGGCTACGATATTGTGGAAACCGCACAATCCATTATTGACAGAGAAGGGGATAAATACCTCGCTCTTCCCGAAGAAGAAAGAAGAAATATTTTTAAAACGGTGGCACTGGAAGAAAAATTGGCAATTCTCAAAAAAGACCTGGCCGATTTCCGTGTTACCTTTGATAACTGGTTTTCCGAAAAATCTCTTTATCCCGGTGAAGTGGATAAAGCACTGGAAAAACTGAAAGAAAGCGGTCATCTCTATGAAAAAGACGGCGCCCTGTGGCTGAAAACGACAGACAATGGCGATGATAAAGACCGTGTCGTTATCCGCACCAACGGCGTTCCTACCTATTTCTGTTCCGATATCGCCTACATTCCCAATAAAATAGGGAGAGGCTTCAATAAACTGGTTGATATCTGGGGTGCCGATCACCACGGATACATTATCCGTATCCATTCGGCCATGAAATTCCTCGGATATAACCCTGATGATTTTGAAATCATGCTGCTCCAGATGGTCACGCTCCTCCGGAACGGACAGCCCGTCAAAATGTCGAAACGGACAGGACAGGCAGTCACCTTGAGAGAACTCATGGACGAAGTCGGAAGTGATGCGGCCCGCTATTTCTTCTGCAGCCGTACTTTGGACAGCCAGATGGACTTTGATATCGACCTTGCGAAAAAACAGTCCAGCGACAATCCCGTCTACTATATCCAGTATGCCAATGCACGAATCCACAGCCTCTATAAGCAGGCGAAAGAAGCGGGCATCTCATGGGGAGACTGGGAACATACCGATTTCACCTGCCTCACGGAAGAATGTGAACTTGATTTGGTCAAGAAAATGGAAAACTACCGCATGCTCATTGCAGGAGCGGCAGCCGAAAGAGCACCCCAGCGCATTGCCAAATATGCTTATGAGCTGGCAGGACTTTTCCACCATTTCTATAGAGAATGCAGAATACTCGGCGTAGAAAAAGAAGTGACGGAGGCAAGACTGGGACTCATCACCGCCGTGAAATACGTACTCACCCACGCACTTGCAATTCTTGGTGTTTCCGCTCCGGAACACATGTAAAAGGAGGACACATGACAAAGTATATTTTCGTAACCGGCGGCGTTGTATCATCTTTGGGAAAAGGCATTACTGCCGCTTCCCTGGGACGCCTTTTGAAAAACAGAGGATACAAAGTCACAATCCAGAAATTTGACCCGTACATCAATATAGACCCCGGTACCATGAGTCCTTACCAGCACGGCGAAGTATTTGTCACCGACGACGGTGCGGAAACGGACCTCGACCTCGGTCACTACGAACGCTTTATCGACGAAAACCTTTCCAAAGCGTCCAGTGTTACCACCGGTAAAATTTACCAGTCCGTCATCAACAAAGAAAGAAAAGGGGAATATTTAGGCTCTACCATTCAAGTCATTCCCCATATCACTAATGAGATCAAAGACCGGGTACTCCGGGTCGGCAAAAATGACAATGCCGATATCGTTATTACGGAAATCGGCGGCACTGTCGGGGATATCGAATCACTCCCGTTCCTCGAAGCCATCCGCCAGGTCAGAAAAGACCTGCCCCACAGAAATGACGTTACCTATATCCACGTCACCCTCGTTCCCTACATCGAGGCGGCAGGCGAACTGAAAACGAAACCGACACAGCACAGCGTCAAAGAACTCCGCTCTATCGGTATCCAGCCCGATATCATTGTCTGCAGAACCGTGCAGGAACTGTCCCCGGAAATGAAAAAGAAAATCGGCATGTTCTGCGACGTGGAACCGGAAGCTGTCATCAATAACCTCACCGCTTCAAGCATTTACGAAGTGCCGCTCCTCATGGAAAAAGAAGGCCTCGACCATATCGTTCTCCAAAAACTCGGCCTTGAAGATCGTCCTGTCGATTTAGAAGACTGGAAAGCCATGGTAGACCGCATGACCCATACAGAACGTGAAGTGGAAATTGCCCTCGTCGGGAAATACACAAAACTCCACGACGCCTACCTCTCCGTCGTAGAAGCACTCTACCACGCAGGCTTTGAACTCGGCACAAAAGTCAATATCCGTTGGATTAATGCGGAAGAACTGGAAGAAAAAAAACAAAACTGGGATAAAGTTTTCAAGGGGATAGACGGCATCGTCGTTCCCGGCGGATTCGGATATCGCGGCGTAGAAGGAAAAATAGACACCATCCGTTACGCAAGAGAACACAAAATTCCCTTCCTCGGCCTTTGCCTCGGCATGCAGGCGGCAGTCATTGAATTTGCAAGAAACGTATGCGGCATGAAAGAAGCGAACTCCTCCGAATTTATTCCCGAAGGAAAATGCCCGGTCATCGACCTTATGCCCGACCAGGAAGACGTTACAGAAAAAGGCGGCACCATGCGCCTCGGGATTTACCCGTGCAAACTCAAAGAAGGAACGAAAGCCAGAGCCCTTTACGGCAATCAGGAAATCGTCTACGAACGCCACCGTCACAGATACGAAGTATCCAACGAATTCCGTCCGCAAATGGAAAAAGCGGGCCTCATTATCGCAGGTACCAGCCCTGACGGCCGCCTTGTAGAAACCATAGAATTGAGCGACCACCCCTACTTCGAAGCCACACAGGCGCACCCGGAATTCAAAAGCCGGCCGAACAGACCGCACCCCCTCTTCCACGGCTTCATAGAAGCGGCATTGAAAGAGAAAAATAAATAAACCGATAAAAATATCCGCCCCACAAACAGGGCGGATATTTTAGTGTGCGAAAAAACAGCGGTTACAATGAATTTCATTTTCGGGGAAATATACCTGATAGAAATATAAATATTTGAGGAGGAATTTTTTATGGCGGATTTCATTAAAATCCTTTATCGTATATCCAGTCTCTTTTTATTAAATAGAATCTGCATATCTTTTTATCTTCCCACCAAGTAATTTCAAATATAAATTCTCCTTTGCTTAAAAGCATAGTTGTGGATTTACGGGAGCGGTCAATCTCAGTATATTTTTTATCAATTTTCCATCCCCGAGACAAAAGTTGTTCTCCATATCGGTCAAATTCATCATCCGTTAAGTCCCGTTCAAACTCCCTCATTCCGGCGATATAATAAATCAGCCATCTTTTTTTTACCCCATAATCATCTTTGATGGGCGGTATAGGGTCGGAAATCTGTTGATACATTTCTACCATTTGGTCTTTCATTTCTATCCGATAGTCATAAGTGACGTACCAAAGCGTGCCGAAATACAAGGCATATATTAAAAAAGCTGCAACTCCTACGAAACCTATGAAATCGTAATATTCTAAATTATTCCAATCTATTTTCTTCATGGTTGTCCCTTTTCTACAATGTTAAGACAGGGGTTATCATAAAAAGCTCCGCGAATGAATTAATATCCCTTATTGTATATCCAGTCTTCCTTTATTAAAAAGAAACTACATTTCTTTTCTCCGTCCCACCGATGGATTGAAAATGCAAATTCGCCCTTGCTTAAACTAATGGAGGTAGATTTACGGGACTGAACGGTCGAAGTATATCGTTTAGTAATTTTCCATCCCCGGGATAAAAGTTGTTTTCCATACCATTCCAATTCATCATCCGTTAAATCCCGTTCAAATGTTCTTGTTCCGCTAACAAAATAGATCAGCATTTTTTGGTGAATCCCATAATCATCTTTAATGGAATGTATAGGGTCAGAAAGTTGTTGATATGTTTCGACCATCCGGTCTCGCGTTTCTATCCGATAGTCATAAGTAACATACCAAAGAGTACCGAAATACAAGGCATATATTAAAAAAGCTGCAACGGCCACAAAACCTATAAAATCATAATATTCTAAATTATTCCAATCTATTTTATTCATGGTTGTCCCTTTCACAAATCATTTATATTACAATTTTGAGACGGCAGTTCTCATGGCGGGTTTCATTAAAAGCCTTTATTATTCTGATCCTTGACCGGTTTATGATTTGTTCACCTTTGCGGTGTACAAGTTCGTTTTTTATTTTTACTCTTCCGGCGGGATATCTTTGAAGTGGAAGGATTTTTTTCCTTCCGCATAGTCGCCTGCGGTGTGTCCGTCTCCGAAGAGTTTGTATTTGTAGGACATGAGCCCTTCGAGACCTACGGGGCCGCGGGCGTGGAGTTTGCTTGTGGAAATGCCTACTTCCGCACCGAAGCCGTAGCGGAATCCGTCGGCAAAACGGGTGGATACATTTCTGTAGACTCCGGCGGAATCGACGAGGGCCATGAAAGTTTGTGCCGCTGTATTGTCTTCCGTAAGTATGCTGTCCGTGTGGTGGGAGCCGTAACGGTTGATGTGGCGGACGGCTTCTTCTGTGCTGCCGACGAGTTTTACGGCGAGAATCAGGTCGGTATATTCTTTGTGGAAATCATCGTCGGAAATGATTTCGACAGGTATAATCCGGGCGACTTCTTCCGTTCCCTTGAGGGTCACCTTTTTTTCGGCAAGAGCGGCGGCCAGCGGGGGAAGGAATTCTCCGGCAATATCTCTGTGAACGAGGAGTGTTTCTACGGCGTTGCAGGCGGCGGGGTACTGTGTCTTTGCGTCGATAATAACGGGAATGGCTTTTTCCTTGTCACATGCTTTATCGGCGTAGATATGGCAGATGCCTTCCGCATGGCCCATGACGGGGATTTTTGTGTGGTCCATGATGTAGCGCACAAATTCGTTGGAACCCCGGGGAATGAGCAGGTCGACGAGTCCGTCGCATTGGAGTAATTCATCTATTTCACTGTGCTGTTCCGCTTGTAGCCATGCTTTTTCGGGAAGTCCGGCGGAAACGGCGGCTTCATGAATGAGGGAAAAGAGAATGCGGTTTGTTTCTTTTGTTTCTTTTCCGCCTTTCAAAATGGCGCAATTGGCACTTTTGATGCACAGGGCAGAAATCTGGACGAGCGCATCGGGACGGGCTTCAAATATGATTCCGATGACACCGATGGGACAGGTGACACGGTAGAGTTTCAGGTGCGTATCGAGTTCTCTTGCCAGTGTGATATGTCCGACCGGATCGGGAAGGCGGATCAGCTGTTCCAAGCCGCTTACGAGGGATTCCAGTTTTTCTTCGTCGAAGAGTAGACGTTTCATGACGGCAGGGGCGATATGGTCGCGGCGGGCCGCTTCCCTGTCTTTGCGGTTGGCCTCAAAAATTTCTTCTTTGTGCGATTTAAGGGTTTCTATGATACGGCGGAGCGCTTCGTTTCTTATTTCCTCTTTTGATGAGGCGAGAAGCGGTGCCGTTTCTTTCATTTGGGTGACTTCATTCCGTATAGACATGGTATCTCCTTTCGGTTTCATTATTTACTATGATAATTGTCTTTTCCGAGGGGGTCAAGAAATTGTATTCCCGTTTTATTTTCCTTATAATAACAGTATCATTTCACGCGGAAGGAGCAGGGGGATATTTTGGATAAATTGCGGATGAAAGGATTCGTTCTTGCCGCGGCAGGTTCTGTTTTTTGGGCAACTTCGGGAATTGCGGGGCAATATCTTTTGGGGTATGCCCGGGTGTCTCCGGAATGGTTGACGCTTTGCCGGTTATTTCTGGCAGGATTGCTGCTGCTCTTTTATGATGCCCTGACTCACAAAGGTGACATTTTTTCTATCTGGAATAATAAAAAGGACGGCATCGAGCTTTTTTTATTCGGTGCTTTAGGTATGCTTTTTACCCAGTACGGCTATTTCGTGGCCATTAAGTACAGCAATGCCGCGACGGCGACGGTGTTGGAATATCTGATGCCGATTCTTATCGTGGCGTGGTACTGTCTGAAATATAGGCGCCTGCCTTATAAAAAAGAATTATTTTGTTCTTTTTTTGCTGTGGCGGGGACGGCACTGATTGCCACGCACGGAAATTTCCAAAGTCTTGCGATTTCTTCGAAAGCTCTTTTCTGGGGACTTTTGGCGGCACTGGCCTGTGCCTTTTATACGGTGGAACCGAAACGGATTATACAGAAATGGCGGGCCACTCTTGTGATAGGCTGGGGAATGCTTGTGGCAAGTATCATGATAGCGCCTGTCACGTTTTACGTGCCTGTGACGGGAAATTTGGGATGGGAAACGGTAGCAGCATTTCTCTATGTCGTCATTTTCGGTACGGTCTTGTCTTTTTCCATGTATCTGGGAAGTGTAAAATATATCGATCCCGGGGAGACAAGTATCATCGCCGCTTTGGAGCCGCTTGCGTCCATTTTATTCTCTGTTGTCATTTTCAACATGACTTTCGGATTTTTCGAGCTTACGGGCATGCTCTTTATTATCGTGGCGGTTATGGTTGTCACCAAGTGAAATTTGATTCATGAAAAAGAAATAAAGCGGGCAGATTTTTCTGCTCACTTTTTTATTGCGTTAAGCAGACAGAAAAACCTCTCTTTTCAGCCTCTGCGTTTCTGCTCCAACTTGCCCCTTCCGTCAACCTGACGGTTGACACCTTAGCCAAGGCAAAGCGTCTCACTCACTTTTACAGCGTCGCTCCGCTCCCCGGAAAGCGGTTCGCTTGCTTCCCGACAAGCGGGGACGGCTTACGGTTCGAATTCTTTCCTTTTTAGCACAACAAGCAAAGAATGTGAAAATGTAATTTACCCTTGCCGTCATTCTTGAGCGGCGGGCAGAATCGGAATGATGATAAGAGAAAAAACATCATGTGACTCTTAGCGAAGAATCCGGCAGAGGATAATCATTAAAAGCGTATGCAAATATAAACTATAATTTCTTTCTTCCTTAGCCCTTGCTTCCCCCGAACTCGGAGGGAAGTGCCGAGCCTTGCGAGGCGATAGGGGCATGCTTGCGTACACAAGTCAGAATATTTAAATCTTGCAACCTTTGCCCGGATTCTTCACTCTACCCCGTACTTTTTTATTTCTCTATTCCCGACCGCTTTTTACGACCGTTCAAGAATGACAGGCAGGTATTTAATACC
>ENA-OOZG01001548-OOZG01001548.1-human-gut-metagenome-genome-assembly--contig:-NODE-1548-length-16133-cov-2.425364_pt1 | contig 16133 bp, 14 predicted proteins | sample MGYA00241706_ERZ501384 | MGnify/ENA primary metagenome ERZ501384 (study PRJEB25962, sample SAMEA2042742) | human gut metagenome | biome: human gut; feature: human-associated habitat; material: faeces...
CACCAATGATTTTCCCCAGACGGTCAGCGAGATTGTTCAGGCTTCAAAGACCGGCAATGCCTGCTTGAGCATATACAATGACTTCGTATACGGTCACGGATTCAAAGATCCCGGCATTTACAGATTACGGGTAAACAAAGAAGGGGAGAAGCTTGACAAGATCCTCCGCATGGTTTGCAAAGATTTTACGGTGTGGCATGGATTTGCAATTCATGTTAACTATAACATGAATTTCCGAGTCAGCTCGATCCACCACATCCCATTCGAATCCCTCCGACTGGAGAAGGCGGATGACAATGGGTTTATTGGCCGGACGGCATACCATCCGGATTGGGGTCACCGAGACAAGACGAGGTCCCGGTGGTCACCGTCTGACATTGAGTGGTTTCACCTCTTCAACCCGGATCCGGAGGTCATTCTCAACCAGGTGGAAGAGGCTGGCGGCTGGGACAACTACAATGGCCAGATCCTCTACTTCTCCGGGGACTCGGAAGGCAGCCCCTCTTACCCAATCCCCATATTCATCGCTGAGATGACGGACATGAGAACTGAGGAAGCACTTGCCAATGTAGCCGGTAGAAACGCATGCTCCAACTTCTTGTCAGCTGGGATCTTGGTAGACATCAAGGACGAGACTCAAGATGAGTCTCAAGTGAATGAGACCCAAGAAGAACTTAACAAATTTCAAGGAGATGAGAACACTTCACAATTGTGGTACATCCAGTGCAAGTCAAAAGATGAAGTGCCCCAGTTCATAAGGTTCTCCGGGGAGAACTATGACAAAGCATTCGAAGTAACGCAGAGAGTCATCCCGGAGAACATTGGTCAAGCCTTCAAGCAGCCTCCCATTCTTCGAGCTGTTGACGTGGGGGCTAGCTTTGGGGCTGATCTCATGACCAATGCCTACAAGTACTACAACTCTGTTACAGTCCGGGAGCGTCAGCAGCTGGAGGAGACTTTCGTATCGATCTTTGAGTACTGGTGGGCTCCTTTGGAAAATCCCGACTTCGCTATTCAGTCTCTCACTTACAATGCCGGCGAGTCTATAGCAGACAGAATTGGCAAGGACAACATGACTCAGGTACTGGAGATTATCCGGGACCAGATGCTCTCCACTGTTCAGAAGAGAAACATGCTCAAGCTCATTTATGGGCTTTATGACGAGGAGATTATAAAACTCATGCCCGATGATACTCAACTCTAACGACCTTCGGAATGTCCGGCCGATAGCCGAGAACATCAACGATCCGGCCAGACTGGAGCCATACATCCGGGAGGCTGAGACCCTCAGATTGGTGGATGCCATAGGAGCCAACCTCTACAGATGGTTCGACGAGACAGACTTTTCCGGCCCCGGTCCTTTCCAATACGGGGACGTAACCATTACAAAAGATCAGTACACTGCCGCCATGGAAGGCGGGTATTATGATGGTGGCTGTTCCGGGGATGGTCGAAGCGAAGGACTCAAGATCGCCATTGCATACATTGCATATTCCCGATTCATCGTCAACAATCCAATCAATCCCACTGCCTTCGGTGTGAGGTACAAAGATGGCGAATTCAGCACTCGAGTAGAAGACAACATAATCGTCCGTAGCTCGAACGAAGCACGGAACATCGGGGAAGCCTACCTCGAGAAGGCTATAAATCACCTTAAAGCTCTGCGGTTACTGACTCCGTGTACTGAATACAAGGAGTCCCCGTCTCGTAAAATGATTATAGGACGTAATAAATTATAAGTTTAACAGATATGAAGGAGGAAGCCATGAGAGCGGGAAAATGGATATGCGGGAGCATTGTAGGGCTTTGGGGGCTTTTAGCTCCGGTCCAGGTCCTTATCCTCTGTGTCTGTATTGCCGTTATCGTCGACTTCATAACTGGAAATATTGCTGACTACAAGCGCCACAAACGAGCCCATCAAAAATATGTGTTCAAAAGCGAGAAAATGTGGGACACGTGTTGGAAGTTGGGGCTCAGCATTATCGGTATTGGCATGGCCTACATGCTTGACGTGTGTGTCCTCCCGAACTTGGGGGGTCTCAACCTTGCCAACTTCTTCGCTGCTTTTGTAGTCGGGACGGAGTTTTGGAGCTTTCTCGAAAATTCAGCTATAATCTCAAATCATCCCATATTCAGGGCTCTCCGGTCATACATGGAGAGATCGGTCAGCAAGAAAACTCAAATAGACTTTGAATGCCATGAAGACAAGTAAGTATTTTAAGCCCGAAGAATTCGAGCGATGCAACCCGTCCTGCTCCATTGAAGACATGGACCAGGATTTTCTCGATCTACTGGATGACCTCCGTGAAAAGGCAGGCATCCCTCTCGTCCTCAATTGCGCTTATCGTTCCAAAGAACACGATAAGGCCAAAGGACGGTCCGGCAACAGTGCTCACACAGAAGGTTTGGCAGTGGACATCCGGTGTGCCTCGGGCCCCAATCGGATGAAGATCCTCCGGGCAGCCATTGCATTGCGGATCCGGAGGATAGGCATCGACGGGAATTTTATCCACGTAGATGCTTCTAAAACCCTCCCGCAGGACACGATATGGACTTACTAAAGAGAGTACTCGGCACAATAGTTCTTGTAGGTATAGGCTTTATAATCGGGCGTAAAACAGTCGAGGAAAAGACCGTTATAAAGTACGTCGATTTACCCCCAATTCAGGGGGAGGTCAAAGTCCCGGATTTGGTTCCAAAATGGGAGGGTTTTAGGAATCCAATCAAATTGATATATATTTATAAGGGCCAGGAGGAAAAGGTTCCCAAAACACCCCCAGAAATCACAAATGGAGGGGGTTTTGGGGAGGACCAAAAGGAGGTGGATACTCTGGAGAGCGTAAAAAGGACAATGTTGGACTGGAATACGACCAGGAAATACGCTGGAACATTCTTCAAAGATCCCAAAATTGGCCAATTTGACTGGGAGGCTACAGTCCAATACAACACTCTCCAGCATCTTACATACAAGTATACCCCCGTCCGAGAACAGATCAAAGAAACGAGGTCCCGGAAATGGTCCCCCTTTCTGAGAGCTTCGGCTAACTCCTTCGGGCAGGTTGGGGTTGGGGGAGGCATATATTACAGGAATTTCGGAGTAGATATATCCTATATGTGGGACTTCGAGCTGACCCGATCGGGGTATGAGGTCGGCTTTAGCTGGAAATTTTAGGAAACTACTCCGTCCCGGGCTTAGGGGAGCCCGGGTTTTTTGTGTCCACAAGCCGGGGATATTGGCCCCCGTGGCAGGGACCAGCAGTAAACAATGGTAGGGAATATGGGTTCTCAAAGAGGATAAGCCCCCCCTAAAAAAGTTGATAAAACTATTGTTCCATTGTTCCGGTCCCCCCTAAAAAAGTTGGGGAAACTATTGTTCCATTGTTCCGGTCCCCCCAATGAAAAACATCCAAACCATTGAATATCAATCAATTAGGGCCGGAACAATGTGGAACAATGTGGAACAATGATTGTTCCGGCCCTAATTGATTGATATTCAATTGATTAACCCCCCCCGGAACAATTGGAACAATAATATAGGAGGAAAACCTGAATAGAGAATATGTGTTCCAATTATGACCAATATAGGAAATGAGAAATCACCAAATAGAGTGCACAGAAACATTGTTCCAATTGTTCCGGTCCCCCCAATGAAAAGCACCCAAACCATTGAACATCAATCACTTAGGGGCCGGAACAATAAAAATTTTATTGTTCCACACATTGTTTATTATGGAAAAAACTGAGAAATTGGGGCTACCCCCAACTGGGAAACTTGGAGTGTTCCGGCGATGGCTTGGAATCTACTCAAAAGAGGAGCGGGAGGTCCTGGACTACGCCCGCAAATTGAAAAAGACAACCATGCAAATAGCACGGGGTCAGCTGACTCTGTTATCCCGTCCGAAATGGATGCGGCACGAGGACTGGGTTGAGGTCCGCAAACTACAAAACAAATTAGAAAGGAGGCGTAGAAAATGATTGCAATTTACCTGTTGGCCATCATCGGCCTGTTCGCGATTTTCGGCGGGATCCGCCAATGGTGGATCAGTCCCAAACGGAAATTGACCCGATCCATCAAGCAGATGGAGAGAACGGAGAGACGGATCCAAAAGTTCAAAAAGAAGTCGTAGGCGAGTAGAACTGGTGCCAAATTGGTCCAGTAGAACTGGTGCCAAATTGGTCCAGTAGAACTGACAGAGTCAGTAGAACTGACAGAGTCAGTAGAACTGGTGCCAAATTGGGACTTCTCCCGACCCACAAATACTGGACGGCACTCGCGTATACGAAATTAAAAATTTTTAAAAATGAAAGCAAAACACTTTAAGCAGCTCGGGAAGAACTGGGCTTTGTACTCGGAAGTCAATACCAAGTACTGTAATTGGACCCCATCCATCGCAACGGTCCACGAAGGCATGATTTGGCCGAACGGCATTTCGGTCAAGTTTCTGTGGTTCGGTGTGACCCTCATTCGCGTAAGCGAATAAATAAAGATCCCCGGGGCCAAACGCTCCGGGGATTGTTGTGCAGAAATAAATTTTTAATTTGTATAAGGTTTGACTATATTTGAGGCATGGCACGAAGTACATATAAAATGAGTCCGCTCGCCTATATGGAGGAGGGACAGAAAAGGCGAGACGCCGGAGATTTTGTAAAGCCCACCGATGCGGAGGAGCTTTATTTTGCATTCATTGAGTATTGCAAATTCATGAAGGATAACTATTTCTCCCAGGCTCACAAGAATAAGAATGGCGACGACTGCAGCGTCTACATTTCCCGCCCGATGACCATCGAGTCATTCAGGCTGTTCGCTGGGATCAATCCTGTTGAGTACGGGGAACTCACGGGGGATCCGGTAGCAGCTGCAATTGGTGGCACCATCGAGGACGCCATCAATTCCCAGCAAATTGAGGGAGCCCTGGTTGGCAAGTACGCTGCCAGCCTCATCCAGGTGCTTCAAGGACGCAAGACAAATGTCAACCTGACGGGAGGCATCACTCTCGAACAGATAACAGGGATGGAGGTAAAATAAAATGGGACGCCGGCTTCAATTTGACACCAAAGGCAACGAGAAGCAGAAGGAAGTGGCTCGGTTATGGCTTGATGACTCGGTCACTGACATTCTGTATGCCGGCACGAAAGGTGCTGGCAAATCCTACCTCGGGTGTTCCTTGATAGCCGGCGATGCCCTCACCTACCCAGAGACATTTTATTTTATTGCGCGTAAGACGGCTGCCGACCTGGTCCGGTACACTATTCCCTCCATCTACGAGGTATTTACCCACTGGGGCATCACGGAGAACTACTACCACTTTAATGGTCAATACAATTTCTTCGAGTTGTACAACAAAAGCCGCATCTACCTCATCGATGCCAAGTACAACCCCAGCGATCCCATGTATGAGAGATTCGGATCCATGCAGATGACTCGGGGATGGATTGAGGAGGGTGGCGAGTTTATCCGCGAGGCGAAGACCAACCTCCAGGCTTCTATTGGTCGATGGAAGAATGACGTCTACAAGCTGGCTCCCAAACTCCTCATCACCTGCAACCCGTCCAACAATTTCCTCTACACGGACTACTACAAGCCATGGAAGGAGAACAAGCTGCCTCCTTGGCGTCGGTTCGTCAAAGCTCTGCCCCAGGACAACAAGACTCTCCCAGACACGTACATTGAGGGGCTTCTCCGGAACCTGACCCAGTCGCAGATCGAGCGACTGGTCTTTGGCAACTGGGAGTATGACGATGACCCGAATTGGCTGGTCGACTATGATGCAGTGTGCGACATGTTCAGCAATGAGTTCGTACTCCCGACGGGCAATCGGTTCATTAGCACTGACCTTGCCGGGAAAGGTAGAGACAGTTGGGTGGTTGGAACCTGGGACGGCATGGTCTGTCGGATCCCCATCGCCAAAGGCTTCTCGGAAGGCAAGGAGATGGAGGAGAAGATCGCCAAATTGGCCACCGGTCTGAAAGTCCCCCGGTCCAGCATCGTCTCTGACGCTGACGGACTTGGGTTCTACTTGGAGAGCTACCTGAAAGGCATCCGGGAGTTTCATGGAGGACAGTCAGCCATTGACTCCAAGACGTACAACAACATCAAGTCGGAGTGCGCATTCAAGCTGGCGGAGCTCATCAACAAGCGCCAGATCCACATCATCTGCTCTCCCGAAGTTCAGGAGAAAATCAAGCAGGAGATGACTGTCCTCAAGTCCAAGAACACGAACTCCGCTGAGCAGAAGCGAGAGCTCATCTCCAAGGACACCATGAAGCAGCTCCTCGGAAGGTCACCGGACTTCCTGGACATGCTCATCATGCGAATGATATTCGAGATCAAGCCGAAGGCGACTGGCATGAAGTCCGCCAAAATAATAATCCCCACAAAACGATGATACTGAACATCATAACCCTCATCCGCGACATGGTCAAGATGGTCAATCCTCTGGCCGTCTTTGAGTGTGACCAGGCTCGGATGCTGAACGTCAAAGTGGACACGATGGAGAGGTTTGTTACAGACTCGGACGGCAATCGGGTATCGTCCGACTTCGTCTATGTTGAGGAACCTACCACTGGCTACTACGATACCCCGTACCTGGGCTACCCCACTCAGCGTACCATTATGCAGGTCTACTTCTGCAAGTTTGAGCCGATGGCCAACGATGCCTACAAAGGCGACACGAAGTTCAGCCAGAACTCGCCCACCATCGGACGACTGGAGTTGAAGAATCAAATTGAGGAACAGATGGTCAGGCCTTTCCTCTACTTGCTCAAGACCTCTCAGCTGGTCAAGCAATATCCGGAAATCATGAACACTGTCCGGGTGCTGTACCCGTCTTCCAGGTTTGACGCCAATGAGGTAAGCGTTGGGCTGGAGTTCACCTTCAAACAGGACTGGTGCATTGAACTGTACAAGAACAAGATCTGGAGCCCCCTCCTCGAAGTGGTAAAGCCCGGGTTTGACTTGTCGGGGCACACTCTATTCTTCGACCGCCAGGACTTGCCCATGCCGGTCTATCCTCCTACACGGACCCAAGCTTTGGTGCACGCAGTGGGTTTGCCTCTATTGGCATTCTCCATCTCGCAAACAAACAATTTTGTTGGACAACTTACTGTTGGTGGGAATGGCGACTTAGTAGTAGATTACCCATGGACCAAAGAGGATGGGTGGAAAAAGTCGAGTGTGACGTACCCCAACCTGGACTCCGGATATGAGTTCGTCGTTCATAGAATACAGTTCGATGACATCCCCGACCCCTACTGGAGTCTCAAACATTGCTATATAAAATGATACAGCGAATCGACATACAAGGCGGTCAGATGACGTTCGGCCAACGCATAGAGCTTGGCCGGATCATCACTGACAAGGAGCTGACTGACATTGACAAGATGAAGGAAGGCATGCAATGTCTCGGCGTCAAATGGAGTCTCAGGAACACCTCCGAAATTGTCGAGTACTGGTATGAGGTTCTTCTGGGCATTAAATATTGGATCGAGCGAGAACAGACTGAGCTCAAGTACGAGCCCAGTGCCGAGGAAAAGGCAGCCGGCATTACTCAATTCTCTTTGGTGGTTGGCGAGATGGCCACCATCACTGCACTGGCCAAGGACTACTCGAAAGACCCGGATGAGATTCTGGAATGGAAATACGGGAAGGTGTACAACCTCCTTTTCACCAACTTGCAGAGTCACCTCTTCCGGGAGCGACTGAACAAGGAACTGGAGCGTAAGGCTCAGCAGAAAGCCAATGCTCGCAAACCCAGAAACAAATGGCGGTAGGACTGGAACAGATATTGGCTGAGGGTCTCACCCAGATGAGGGACGAGATCATCCGGGCATCACAGGACGCCGGGCAGGAAGCTTCGGGCAGAACGTATGCTCAGATAACAGTTCAGACGGGACGAGAAGGGGAAACAGTTTGGGGAACGATCGAAGCTCCAAACTACTTCTACACTCTCATCCGGGGACGAGGTCCTGGAAAGATCCCCGCCAATTTGGGACAGATCATCATGGAGTGGGCAAAGCTCAAAGGCATCACATTCCCGGATCCCAAGGACCTGGTCCGATTCGGAAATGCCACTGCATGGAAGATAAAACGAGAAGGCTCAGAGCTTTACCGCAATCACATTTATGTTGACTTGGTCGACACTCCCGCTGATAACTTCGAGGAGTACCTGGCTCAGCATTTGGACAAGACAATGGAGGTCCTCATTGAAGAGGCATTCACTCCTGACAACAATATGGACCACGGATATATAATATAACGCGATATGGCAATTACCAATCAACCGGCTGAGGATTCTTTATACTCAGCATATTCGCAAATACCAGTTGAGACCGACAAATTAACACCTGGGCTTGAGATCAAGACTCAGAACTTTGACGAGGACAATATGGTCTCGTTGAACATTATAGACAATGAGGCGGTCGAAGTACTTGATAACAGTGGAGGTAGTAGTAACAACTATTCTGTGAAGTTTCCTCTCCGTAGAAAGGTGGTGCCCGGGGAATGGTATGCTTTTAGGGTTTCTAGCGGGGCTGGAGTGGGTGCCACTTCACTCACCGTTGCTTTGTTCCAAGCAACCAGTTCGGGTAATCTTACCACTGTGATTGCTAAAACAAATATACCAATTGGTGACAACATGACGTGGAAGGTTCAGGTACCGCACATTGTTACAGCAGGATCCCCCCGCGATTTCCTTGTCATTTTTGCAGGTATTGAAGGAGCAACAGCTGGAGTGAAGGTTACTCTCACAGGTATGAGTTTGGCCTACGGGAATAACTTTGTCGACTATAGACCCAGTCCAGTTAAAGCAGCGAACTCACTAACTGAAAGCATCGACATCTACAGAGACTCGGGATTCGGGACGACGAAGAAATACGACCTCAGTTTCTTGGCAAAAGCCGGATTCCGGGACGACAGATTGAGAACATATCCGTACATAAACCAATCCATCGGCTTTGCCATTGACTACAGTCTCATATCGGCATATGCTTACAGAGGCATCGGCGAACGAAACTTCAATGTTCGATATGCCTCCCGGGGAGTTAGGGCTCGAGGCTACAACGCTAATTTCACCAGGTCAGACGTAGGACTCGTACTGACTGACCGGGTTCCTGACAACGACAGGAATCTGTATGTAAAAAAATACTTCGGGTATCCGTACTATGTCACCCTATTCCCGGGAGGGTTTTTGGGGTCACCGTCTATCATTACATCGGTCGACGTTCGGGTTAAACTTTATAAGGTTGCCGAAAAACAATTTGATATTTCTACCCGACTCAACATCCCCCTTGTGTACGAATTTGAGTCTACTGTTAGTAGTGATGCAAACTACGTAAAACTCAGTCTTCCTGGAGGAGCATACTCTTCTCAAGCATGGAACATCATATTCGTCGATATGGAGAGACCTTGCAACCCATTCTACATTCGCTGGATAAACCAGAAAGGCGGATGGGACACTTACATGTTTGAGCAACACAAGAAGTATACGCAGGAGGTTGACCGGGGAGACCAATACGTATTAGCGAATTCCAGAGGACCCTATGCCTCACAGACGAGAGGCGAGTTAGCTCCGGAGTTTAAGAACATAGTCCAAGCAGGAGCAGAACAGCTTGATGAGAACGACTTCAACTTGCTCAAAGGAATTGCTCTCTCGCCTCTTGTTCAAAGGTACAACTACTCAGTCAAGGCATGGCAACGAGTCCTAGTAAATGACACGGACTTAACTTGGGACACCAAGACTCCCAGGAACACTGTTAGCTACGAGTTCCAGCTTATTGACAAACAAACTCAGTGGTAATATGAACTACGAACTACTCATGAAAGGCATTGACGGCGAGGTCTGGTCCCTGGACCTCCCGCTGGATGCTCCTGCGATGAATTACCAGATCAACAATCTGGCGGAGCTGAAAGACAGGAATGCCTCGTACTCCCAGCGGATCAGTCTGCCCAGGACGACCCATAACGAGCAAGCATTCCAATTCAGTTTTGTAGTTGGCTCAGGTTCGGGTGTGCCATACATGAAGTTTCCTTGCCAACTATTCTATGAGGGAGCACTCATATCCCCGGCTGGAGCAGTATTGAACATCGTAGACGTATCAGATACATCGATCGGGGTCCAGATCCTCGGGGCAACCGTTGACCTGTTCGACACACTAAACAACACTGACGCGAAGGACCCTGGGGATGGTATGTTCCTCCTCAAGTGGTACACGGACACAATGGGACAGACTGAGCGATACCTCTCCGGCCCCGAAAAGGTTAAAGTCCTGTACTTTTGGCTGTATGCAACTCTACAAAAGAACCCGAACTTTCCCCCTTTCGCCATGGAGGCAATCAGGCAAGTCAGTGAGTTGGACAAGTTCTACCCCCACCTCAACTGGTATGACTTGGTGACATGGATCTTCGATCGAGCAGGCTACAGTCTCGAGACCGACGTGGACCCCGCCGACCGAGCCGAAATGTTTTTGCCTTGCACTTACCCCGTTTTGGCAGACAACCCCAAGGCTCCGAAAGCATCCGGAATTGGCTGGATCCGGAATCCCTCGGTTGGCACCACCGGGGTGACATGGAAAGGCTCCCCTGGGGTAACTCTCAGTGACCCGGTCGCCGGACGTTTGACTATAAACCCCCAATCCGGAGCATTCAACTGGATGACTCTATGGGACACGACCATCACGTTTAAATTCTCGTGGTCCAATATTTCTGCCATCCAAAAGAGTAGTGTGGCAGTCAAAGTTACCCACTACAAGAACGACGGAACCAGTGCTGTAGTGTTGACAAGGTCCTGGTCATCGGGGTCTTCTGGCAGCGCTTCGGTCGACATCCAGATGGAGGCAGGGGAGCACATACTGGTGTCTGGAACTCTCACCATAGTCGTTAACCCTAGCAATTCGTTTGACATGAGATTTCCGGTCAGCATTACTGCTCCTCCTGTGCCTGAAACTTCACCAGGGGATAAGCCCCAACCCGGACTAACCTATGACCTCCTGGCCTCTACTGGATTCAAAAGCTTGGGGGACATAGTCAAAGCATTTGTCCAGCTGTTTGGTCTAACCGTCGACGTTAATCCCGTCACAAAGGTAGCAAGAGCATACTCTATGCAGGAGTTTTACAACAGACGAAGTTCGTCCGGGAAGAATTGGTCTGACAAGCTGATAAAAGGAAAGGACACCAAACTTACGTTCCAATTGTCCAGCTATGCCCAGTCCAACGAGATGAAGTTAGAGGATAATAAGGACAACAACGTTACTGACTCGTACAAGTTCAGCATCCCGGACGTCAACCTCCAGCCCACCAAACTCCTGTTCCAAATTGGGTTCTTGGCAGGGCTCAACCAAAGACTCTATGATGCGGGCATTACAAATAAGACTCATACACTTGCTAACTACCCTATCTGGACCGTCAATAGAGGTCGGATGGAGAACGGGGAAATGACCGAGACGACTTGGGAGTACAATGTTCTAAGTAAGCCGATGGTCGTCCACATAGATAAGTCTGACTATATGCGGCCCAAGGTGAAGGTAGGCCACACCCTTACCCAGGTACGACTATACACGGCGTATTTCAAAAAGTTGAATTACTACGTTCCTAAGTACTACGACAAGCTCATCAACAATATACTCAAAAGACCAAAGATCCTACAGGTCCAAATTCTTTTGGACTCGCTCGACATTCAAAGTCTGGACTTGTTCAACCCGATATGGCTGGAAGAGCATGGGTTCTGGTTCTACGTTTCGAAAATAAACAACTTCCAAGCTGGAAAGATACCCAAAGTAGACCTAATACGAATGTGATATGGCCGAAGAACAGAAAAATACAATTTACAACGTCCGTGTAACAGCTGAGGATGCCCTCAAGACGTTAGCCGAATTGAAACTCCGGTCCCAGGAGTTGAGAGACCAGCAGAAGGCTCTCGGCAAAGTAACTGAGGAGAATGCTCAAGAATACTATGCGCTTGACAACCAGATCAAGGCAATCAACAGCGAGGCGAACAAGTACCAGAAGCAAATCCAGAACAACATTAAGCTCCAGAACCAACAGGAGGCAAGTTTAGCAAAACTTAGAACCCAGCTGGCTTTGGACAATGCCGAGTTTGCAGAGCTGGGCAACTCAATGAAGGACGCGGCTCGTAAAGCCGAGCTCGGCAAGCGCATTGCAGAAACCACCGAGGAGCTCAAAGCTCAGGAGGAGGCACTCGGGGACTATCGCCGGTCAGTTGGTAACTACGAGAAGGCAACGGATAACCTGAAACAGGAGCTCAACGACTTGACCGACACTCTGATCCGGATGGCTCAAGCCGGGGATACGAGTTCAGCATCCTTCAAGGAGATGATTGAACGAGCCGGTGAACTGAAAGGAGCTGAGGACCTGGTCAATACAGCTATATCCAACGTTGGTAAAGGAACTGAAACCATACAGGCAGTTACCAGCGCCACGTCAGCTTTGACTTCCGTATGGGGCCTTTGGACCACAGCCACTCAGGTACTGGGGAGCGAGAACGAGGAGCTCAATGCTACCATGACGAAGATGATAACCATCATCACGGCTCTTTCCTCTTTGTCTTCTCTCCAAGCAGCTCTCTCCAAGACCGAAGCCACTTATCGAGCTGCATCTAACTTGGTTCAGCTGGTTGGCATCAACCAGACTCTCGCCGAGACGAAAGCGATAGCTGCTAAAAATGCCGTACAAGGAGCTAGCAACATCCTCACCAAAGCAGCAGCAGCTGCCACATGGCTTTGGAACGCGGCTTTGGCTGCCAACCCCGTTGTATTGGTGGCAGCAGCAGTGGGCGGATTGGTGGCTGGAGTGGTTGCTCTTACGAACGCATTTAACAGTAATACGGAAGTTCAAGAGAGAGCAACCCGGGCAATGGAGGCATACAATCGAGCTGCCGAAGCCTCCACGTATGTACTGGATCAGATCGAGACCAAGCGGAACACTCTGTCCAAAGCCGAGGAGATCCGGGGCAAGAGAGAAATAGAAAATCTCAAAGCCAATCATGCCACGTCGGAACAGATCGCCGAAGCTCAGCTTAAAACAGCTAACAAGCTCCGCGAGATTGAGATGAGTGCAGCTCGTCAAAGACAGATGGCTGCAATGGATGAGTTCGACTCCTTGAAGAAGGTGATTGCAGCCAAGGAGGAGGAGCTCAACACGTGGTCAGGAAGCTTGGCCAAATACAAGGAGGCCAAAAAGGAACTCGACGATTTGAAAGGCCGATACCAAGAACTGTTCCGGACAGTCGAGAATGAAGGAGCCGCAATTGCTAACTTGGCTCTTGAGACTGCAATAGCCAACCGGGAGGCTCAGCAGGCCATTGCCGATAAGGCTCTGGAGGTTGCTTTGAAGAACTCGGAAGCCATGCAGAAGATCCGGGAAGACGATCTCAGGCTCCAAACAACATTCCAGTCTACGAACATTGCCATCCGGATGGAGTATGAGAAAAAGCTCTACAAGGCAGCTCAGGATGGAGCCCGGGAACGTCTGGCTCTCCAGAAAGCTCACGGCAAAATTACTAATAAGGAGTATCAGACGGCTCTGAATGCCATGGCTCGGTCTGACAAGCAGTTCTACGAGAACCAAGCCAAACAGCTTAATGACTACCTTGCTGGGGTGAGAGCCAATATATTGGCTGTAGCTTCCGGAGGCACAGTCGATATGCAGATTGCTCAGGTTACTCAGAAGTACCAGGACGCCATGAAGGAGCTGGCCAACATTCAGTCTCCCCAGTTCGTGAGAGGTATGAGCGAGGAGGAATACCAGAAAGAGTATGCCGCTTATGAGCAGTTCCTGGTCAACAGAGCCGAACTCGAGAAACAGATCCAACAAAACCTCCAGGACGAAATCAAGAAGATCCGCGAGGATGCTACCAAACAGCAACTTGACCGGTTCAACCAAACTCTAAACGAACAGTATGCCGAGGACCTCTCGAAGGCAGCGGACAACGAAAGGGAGAAGCTGGAGCTCGAGAATGAGATGCTCCAGAAGCAAATCGAAGCCAGGAAAGCTGCCGGGGAGAAAACCTATGAGCAGGAGGCCCAGCTCCGAGCCAACAATCTTCGTCTCCAGCAAATGGACCTCGACAAGGAGCTCGCTCAAGCCGAGTTAAATCACAAGTCCAAGTATGAGATCAGGAAAAGGTATCTGGAGGCAGAGTTGGCAGCAGCTCAAGGAAACGAGGACGCCATTGCTCAGATCCAACTTGAGATGGCCGAGAACGAGGAGTCTTTATGGGAGGAGCGAATCGAGAAGCTCCAGGAGTATGCCGAAATGGCATCCGGCTTTGCTAATGCTTTCAATGACTTGGCCAGTGCTCTCGGGGAGCGCCGGGCTCAGGAGGTAGAAGAACAATACAGCCGGGAGGAGCAGGCATTGGCAAACATGTACGCTAATGGCCAAATCACGGAGGCCCAGTACAACGAGAAGAAAGTCAAGATGGAGAAACAGAAGGAGAAGGAGTTGGCCAAAATCGAACGGGAACAAGCTATCCGGGAGAGGGCAATGGGATCCTTCGAGATTGGCATCAATACTGCCATCTCCATCATGGCATCGGCTAAAATGGGATTCCCTTTGGCTATCCCGTTCATTGCAGCAGCTGCGGCTTTGGGAGCAGTTCAGATGGCAGCTCTTTGGGCAGCTCCTCTGCCGAAAGCCGCAAGAGGTAAATACATTGAGGGACCCAGTCATGCCGCTGGAGGAGTGCACATTGAGGCGGAAGGAGGCGAGACCATCATTAACAAGAAGTCGAGCCGCATGTTCCTGCCTCTTCTGTCAGCCATAAACGAACTCGGTGGCGGAGTACCGTTCACTAAAGTTGGATCGGACGGGGGATATGCTATCCGATCATTCGCTGAGGCGTCGGAACCTATGAATCGGCTTGACATGGAGAGGGCAATTCAAAAAGCATTTGGCCAGGTGAGAGTGATTGCTACAATCGAAGATATTCGGAGGGAAGATGCTAACTACGTGCAGATTCAAGACCGGGCTAATTTTTAAATAGTCCAGCACAAATAGTATTTCAATACCTATTAGGAATAATTATATTTGTATAGAAATAATTTGGCACATGATATTCATCAACTTAAAAGGCGCAATTGACTCCGAAGAGAATCGGGTCATGATGGAGCTTTGGGGAGGGACCTCAGAGATCTGTTCCGTGGAGACCTTCCGCCGGGTACTTGATGAACACCCCGATGAACAGGAGGTGTGCATCAACATTGACTGTGACGGGGGCTCTGTTGAGGAGGGCTTCAAGATTTATGACCTTCTTCGCATGAGTGGGAGGACTATATACACAAATATTGTCGGGGGATGCCACTCGATGGCAGTGTGCATCCTGTTGGCAGCTCCGGCAGAGAACCGGTCGGCAAACAGGAATTGCCGGGCACTCATCCATCGGGTATACATGCCGGTCGGGGATTGGCTCACTTCCGACGATGCTCGTAGCATTGCCGAGGAGCTTGCTCTGGAGGAGGAGGCTATTCTTGACGTGTATGTCGAGAGAACAGGTCAGGACCGGGAACGGCTCCGCAATGTCATGCATGAGGAACGCACCCATGATGCCAAATCACTTCTTGACTTGGGATTCATTTCCAAAATCAATTCATACAACACAAACCAAATTTTTAATGCTATGGCAAAAAACGAAAAAAGCGCTTATGAGAAGTTCATGAGCAAGGTCAAGGCATTCCGGAATGGCAAGAAAGGCGCTCCCGCCAATTTTGACTATCTGGATGCTGAGGGTCAGGTCGTTCTCCAGACCGTAGGTGAAGAGGACAATCTGGCCGAAGGTGTAGAGGCAACTCTCGCCAATGGCGAGACGTCGGGCACTGTCGTTCTGGAAGACGGTCGGGTGGTTACTGTCGAGGACAACATCGTCACCAGCATCGAGATGGAGGACACCGAGTCCCTCGAGGACCGCGTTGCAGCACTGGAGGCGATGCTTGACGAGGCAACGAACCTCATCGAGGAGCAGGAGAACGAACTCCGCAACCTCCGTGGTAGCAACTACCGCCCGAAGAACCGCAAGACGGTTCTGCCCGGGGGCAAGAAGGCCGATCCCTCGGCAGCCGACCTCAAGAACGAAGCCCGCGAAAAGCTCCGGAAGGTCAACGCTGCCAAAAAGATTCTCAAGTAG
>ENA-OOZG01001559-OOZG01001559.1-human-gut-metagenome-genome-assembly--contig:-NODE-1559-length-16028-cov-1.929882_pt1 | contig 16028 bp, 17 predicted proteins | sample MGYA00241706_ERZ501384 | MGnify/ENA primary metagenome ERZ501384 (study PRJEB25962, sample SAMEA2042742) | human gut metagenome | biome: human gut; feature: human-associated habitat; material: faeces...
AGAACTCTTGTAAAATTCGCCATTATGAATGTATTTTGGAAATCATTTTTAATAGGAGTTGTGTTTGCTATACTCTTATTAGTCCTCGTGCCTTTCTTTGTCGAAGGAATGTCGCCAAGCGTTGTTATTGCAAAGATGACCAATAGTCCTTTGAAAACCATTTCACTCATTGAGACTATTGGAATAACAGGTTTAATGGTTGTAAAAACTTTTCTGCAGAATGTTTTGCCCATGGTTTGCAACCGTAGGGGGGAAGTATTAACGAGAATAATTAAATAAAGTAATCTGTATAAATGAAAACAATCGAAGTTATAAGAGTTCTGACAATCGTTGCATTTGTGCTAAAATCCACGGTGAGCATGGCTCAACCGGATTCTGTTTATATTGACAATAACACAGATTCGGATACAGTTCTGTTTGCAGGAAGCAACGAAGTACAAGAGAAACAGGCATTGGTGCTAAAACACCGCAATCCCTACAAATTCAATCCTGTACAATTGGTTGTTCCGGGAACGCTTATAGGAGTTGGCATTATAGGGTTGGAAAGCGATTGGCTGAAATATCAAAACAAGGAAATAAAAGAAGAGTTGCAGGAGAACATTGACAGAAAGTTCACCATCGACGACTTTTCGCAATATGTCCCAATGGCTGCAACATACGGACTGAACCTGTGTGGTGTGAAAGGGAAGCACGGCTACGGAGATTTGACCATAATTTTGGGAACTGCCTATGCGCTAATGGGAGTTACGGTGAACGTTACGAAAAACCTTACAAAGGTAGAACGTCCCGATGGAAGCGCGAGAAATTCATTTCCGTCAGGACATACCGCCACAGCATTTATGGGCGCAGAATTATTGAGGAGAGAATATTGGAATGTGTCGCCTTGGATAGGCATTGCAGGCTATGCCGTTGCTGCGGGAACAGGCTTTTTCCGAATTTACAACAATAGACATTGGTTGACAGACGTATTAGCCGGTGCCGGAGTAGGAATACTTAGTGTTCAAGCGGCATATTGGCTTTATCCCGCAATATCCAAAACATTCTTTCACAAGCAATATCTTAAAAACACATTCATATCTCCCTACATGTCAGAGCAAAGCAAAGGATTAAGTTGCACAATAACTTTCTAAAAAACGAACAAGAAAACTCATATAGGTATTTGCAGAAAAGTAACCAGGCTTTTTGCTATTTGAATTCTTTATACAGGTTTGTTATATCCTTAAGCAATGTTGGGGGGACGTATGCGGAGATGTCTTTTCCCTGCGAGAGTTTTTTGCGAATATCAGTTGATGAAATTTTGTACAGAGGCATGCTGACATATTTAACTCCCTGCGGTAGGGAAGCGGGAGATATGTCGAAACCTTCTCGCGGATATATTGCTATTTCGAAATTTTCGATTATGTCTTTGCTTCTGTACCATTTGGAGAATATATTCCAATTGTCGGCTCCTATTAGTAAAACATATTCGTTTTCAGGATGTGTACTCCGCAGTGCGCACAGGGTTTGCCACGTATAAGAAGGGCGGGGGAGAAAGAACTCGAAGTTTGAGACTTGGATCCCGCATTCGCTTTCACATGCTTTTTGGGCTAACTGAAAGCGAATGTCTTCTGGAAGCAGAGATTCTGGAGATTTTATCGGATTTTGGGGAGAAACCATAAGCATAACCTTATCGACTATCGCACGTTTTATCATTCCGCGCGCAATAGCGAGATGACCGTTGTGTATTGGGTTGAAAGATCCTCCCAAAATGCCGATACGCATTTATTTTGTTGTATTTAGAAAATCGTTAACTCTGTCGTAAGCGTCCTTTTTCGCTGTTTCGAGGTCGTCATTTATTATAATGCAATCATATTTGGACGCAAATCCCAATTCATATTCGGCGCGTTGTATTCTGTCCTCTATGACTTCGGGGCTGTCGGTTGCCCTCTTTTCCAACCTGCGACGGAGTTCCTGTATAGAGGGCGGTTGGACGAAAAGGCTGAGTGCCTGCGAACCGTATATCTTTTTAATATTGCATCCGCCGCACACATCAACGTCCAATACAACATTTTTTCCGCAAGCCAATTGTTTTTCAACTTGTGATTTCAGTGTACCGTAAAAACGTCCGGGATATACTTCCATGTATTCAAGGAAATCGCCGTCTTCTATTTTCTTTCGGAATTCGTTGGGAGTTAGAAAGAAATACTCTACGCCGTTTTGCTCCGTGCCTCTTGGAGGACGTGAGGTCGCACTTATGGAAAAAGACAAAGGCAACCCTGCGTCAAAAAGTGATTTTATTATTGTTGATTTTCCGCTTCCGCTTGGTGCGGAGAATATCAAAAGTTTTCCGGTTGACATGATGAAAATATTGATTAAAGCGCGTTCAAAACTTGTTCCTTGATTTGTTCAAGTTCATCTTTCATTTTTACCACAATGTTTTGCATTTCTGCAAGATTGCTTTTACTTCCCAATGTGTTTATTTCACGTCCCATTTCTTGTGCAATAAATCCGAGTTTCTTGCCTTGTCCGCAAGCTCCGTCCATGGTTTCGTTGAAATATTTAAGGTGATTGGCAAGACGTTGCTTCTCTTCACTTACATCAAGTTTTTCTATGTAGTAAATCATTTCTTGTTCAAGTCGTCCCTGGTCTATTGCCACGCCTTTCAACTGGGCAAGTTCAGACAAAATACGTTCTTTGATTTTCTTTACGCGGCACGTTTCGAAAGGTTCAACGTCAATGAGCAATTGGGAGATATTGTCAATCTTTTCTTTGAACTTCTTAGCCAAAGCCTCGCCTTCCTGTGTTCTGAATAGAACAAGTTGGTCCAAAGCTTCGATTATGGCTTTCTTCACAGCAACCCATTCCTCTTCATCTACATTTTCTTGTTCCGTGGTGGACGTAATATCATTCATCCGCGACAAAACAATCCACCAATCTTGGGGTTCGGAAATTCCATTTTGTGCCGAAACCTCTTTAATCTGCTGTATATAGCTTTTCACAACATCTGCATTTATGGAAGCAGAAGACGCAGAGGATGTATTTTCAGTAGTTAAACTAAAATCAACTTTGCCTCGGGTCAGTTTTTCTGAAATCATAGCCCTTATCTCCAATTCATATTCGCGATAAATAGGAGAAATTCGGGTGCTGATGTCCATAGACTTGGAATTTAGCGACTTTACAACAACATGAATTTTCTTTTCTCCAAAAGATACATCGGCTTTTCCGAAGCCTGTCATTGATAATATCATATTCGGTATATTTCTTTTTACTGTTTAATGATACAAAATTACCTCTTTATTTTCACAAAGAAAAGTTATGCACATACAAAAAGGAAATTACCGAATATTGCATGTTATTTTGTTATTTGATTTGGGATTATGCAACGATGAAATTTCATCGTTTGCCGCAGTTGTGAAGTTTCGTAAAAAAGAAGCCTGGCTGAATAATTTTCAACAGTTTGCAGGTAAGAAAAAACGTAAAATTGGGCAATCGTATATATAGTTGTATTTCAGAGATGTATAAAGCCTAAAAAATACAAGGCATATATTTTGAAATAAGTGCCTTGTATTTTAAAATAAGTGCCTTGTATTTTAAAATATATGCCTTGTATTTTTCACAAGATGCCTTATGTTTTTTTGAGCATCAATAAACTACACTTTTCTAATACAAGAAAAGATCTTTTCAGCGGAAAGTTGCCGTACAAAAATCACGCATATTTGGACATGTAAGAATATTTGTTCATAAATCTATGTTATTTATTTTTGCAAAGAACATCATAGATAAAATCTAACTAATTTCTTTTGCAAGGAGAAGCCTGTCAGTTTATAATTATACTTGTATTACTTTAGAATTTATGATATAATAAAAGATTTTATAATAAATTTACCCCCCCCCATTTTGGATTTGTAAGTTTCAGTGCCTAAGGATAAATCTAAATTGCGATTCGTCGTTTGGGTAATCATGTAACGAGCAGTTTCATTTACAAGTAACATGCCCGGACTATAAAATCCGTATTTACCATTTATAGATAGGCGTGGCACTATAAAATCTTTTTCTCCATGACTTTTCAATCCGCTCAAAAATGCAGCAAGTTCATTATCTATAAAAAGCATAACACTCATGGCAGAACGCATGTATCGAAGGCTTTTTGTCATAAAGTTCAAATGTTTCATGTACCATATTTTCAATTTGCTTGTATTCTCTCCGTATCGTTCCTTATGTCTTTGATAATACAGGGAAAGCATTTTTGCAAAATCACTATCAGTTAATGAAGAATTCTGTTGTAAATCGCAGAACTCAATTTGTGTACTTTGTATGCTTTCAATTTTTTCGTAATTCCACGTTTTCCACATTCCGCCATTAGTGATAACTTTTAAGCAGACATGACGACCGTCGCGTTTCAATCGGTTAAAAGCCGTGCGTAGGTTTTGGCGTGTTGAAGAAGACAATTCTTTGTAATAGTTCTCGTAACTTTCTGGTAGAGCAATATTTGTACAAACCATTTCCCCGCATTCTTTGACTTTTTCTTTGCGAGTAAAAGAAAAATAAAGACTTGATTGCACTTTCACTTTAACAAAAGAAATTGGACATCTCAAATGAGCAATAAGTGCTCTTACATAAATTTCAATTGGGGTGGTGGCGGCGTATATAAAATCACAATATTCGCATCCGTTTTTATTGCCCATTATTTCGTATATTCCAGTTGCTTTTTTACATAGCGGAGCAATCATGCAAGGTATTCCGTCATTTCTTATCAAATAAAAGATAGGAATTTCTTTATGCGTCAAACAATATATCCACGAGTTATTCCAAAAGTTAAACATAAACTCATAAGACTGAAAGATAGATAAAGAAGAATTTGACTCGTAAAAATTGGTCCAAATTGTTTTCAAACGCGGCAGCCAATATATTTTTTCGATAGTTATAGCCATACTTTTATATTATTCATGTGTCTGCGTGGGACATAAAGTTGTAAACCAAAAAGTTTATTACGTTATAGTAGTGGAAAGTTGTCAGACATCAAATTCTTTTTTGGCGTAATCACAACGTCATCATACATCATCATGATAATATCTTCATCATATTGACCTATGATAGTTTTATTCTCAATACCGTGCATGTTGTTAAGAATTAATTTTACAAAATCTACTCCTGCACCATAAGCGTGAAGATATGCTCCGCCAAAGCGTGGGTTTATTTCAGAAAGAAAGTATTCCCCGTTCTTTATGAAGAAATCCATGTCGCATGGACCGTTAAGCTCAAGAACAGAGCAAACTTGCTCTATGAATTCAAACAGTTTGAGATCTTTGAAAGAGATAGTTTTACTTGCACCGCCTATCCTACTTTCTATTTTCTTTTTGCTGAATGCTGCCACGGCTTTATGACTGATGCAATCCACATAAACATCAGCATCACAATCCCCTCCGGTCATCAATTCCTGAATGATATACTTAAACTTTCCATCATTGAATTTTGCTTCCGCTTCTTCCCAATTATAAACCTTACCAATGCCAATGCTTCCGCTACCTGATATCGGTTTCATGAATACAGGAAAAGATATTTCTCCCTTGTCAAGCCCTTTTTTCATTTCTTCGAGAGAATTGTATGTAAGCACAGTCCTAACTCCTTTTGATCGGAGGTATTTGAACATTTCGTATTTATCAAAACAGAGGTGGGCTGTCCATTTTGCAGGGCAAAGAGGTAAAATGCCTTTGCTTACAAGTTCTTCACGATGCTTCGCAAGTATTTCGATTTCCGGGTCTATAACGGTAGTTATTGCTTTTACTTCACTTTTATCACATATTTCGAGTACTTTGTCAAAATAATGAGAGTCATCTATTCGTGGAACTAAATAAGTTTCGTCAGCAAAAAACAATGCAGGAGCCACAGGACTTAAATCCGTGGCTATTATCTTACCGCAACCATTCATGGATTTGCGAAAATTCATCAACAGTTTGGCACGACGACCAACACCACAAAATAAAATATTATCCATAGCCTTTATTAGTTATAATTGTACAAACCTTGTGAGGAATAAAGGCTATGAATATAAAATATATCTAAGCTTTTACCCCCCCCGTTTAAGAGAATTTAACATAGTAATATCGCTTTTAGTTTTTACAGGATTATCAATAGAATTCATTTCATCAATAATGTTTTGATAACAATGGCGCAATATGTTTTGACGATTCCCGACATAAAGTGTACCGTCGGGAATATCTTTAGAGACAATGCTTCCAGCACCGATAACACACCACTTTCCTATATTTATTCCTTGGATAACTGTACTACCTGCTCCAATCCACGAACCTTCCCCTATGTGTACGTTTCCGCAAAGTGTAGTATGAGGAGACAAATGAACATAATCTTCTATGATGCATTCATGGTCTACACTCGCTCCTGTATTAATAATGCAATGTCTGCCAATTGCGGAATCAGATTGAATAATACTTCCGGCCATAACAACAGTACCTTCTTGAATTTTTGCTCTTTTGGAAACTATAGCTTTAGGATGTATTGCAGTTCCATAGATTGATTGTAATTTGCAAGCAAGAATCTTGCGAATCCTATTAGAGCCTATAGATATGATTAAAGGGGCATTGTCATGGAATTCATGTATGACATTATAACCATTGACACATGAAAGTTTTTTGTTGTCATCTATTAATCCTTCTATTTTTATTCCACATTCTTCAAGAAGGTCTATTATTACCTTTGCATGTCCGCTTGCTCCGTAAAGATACATAGTTATTATCTTTTTAATTGTGTCCGTTGAATGCTTCCATGGTTGCACATCCCTCATGTGATATTCCGCTTCTTTTCAATACAGTTTTTATTGTTAGCAGAATAACTTTCATGTCTGTTACAAAAGAAATATGATCAACATACCATACATCGTAATCAAATTTTTGCGTCCAGGATATTGCATTTCTTCCGTGGCATTGTGCCCAACCTGTAATTCCCGGACGAACTTCATGTCGGCGCATTTGTTTTTCAGAATATAAAGAGAGGTATTTTACCAATAACGGTCTTGGACCTATAAGTGCCATGTCTCCTTTTAATACGTTGAACAGTTGTGGAAGTTCGTCTATAGATGTTGAACGAATGAATCTTCCTACTTTTGTGAGACGTTGTTCGTCAGAAAGCAAGTTGCCATGCATATCTTTTTCATCTGTCATGGTCTTGAATTTAATGACTTTGAAAATTTTTGAGTGTAATCCCGGGCGTTCTTGAGTAAAAAAAGCCCCTGCACCTTTGTTGGCAATTTTCAACCATATCGTAACAGTAACAATCAGCGGTGATAGTATTGTAATAGCCGTCAAAGAAATCATGAAGTCAAGTAATCGCTTTATAAAATGTCTGTACATTATTATTCTGTTAGATTTTTGTAAACTTTCAACAGTTCACCCCATAAATATTTTTGTTCAAAGCGTTGTGCTATCATGTCTCGTGCATTCTTTTTCATGAAAGCACGCAATTTTTCATCTGTCATGAGTTGCGACATTGCTTTCCAGACATCATCGGTTTTTCTCGGCGGAATAATCAGTCCGTTCCATTTGTCCTTGATTATTTCATTTGCCCCATTTATATCCGTTACTATTTGCGGAAGTTCCATAGCTCCTGCTTCAAGAACGGTATTCGGGAATCCTTCCCTATAAGAGGGGAATACAAAAATATCGGAAACCGAATAAAATGGACGAACGTCTTCAACAGCTCCAACTGTTATTATATCGGGATTGTTGTCTATTTCCTTTTTTGTTTCAGGTTTCAAAGGATCTAAATTCTCTTCGAATCTACCTACAAGCAATAACTTTATCTTCTTGATGTTTTCCGATTGCAAACGTTTGAATGCTTCAACAAGTTCGTTTATACCTTTGTCTTTTACCAAACGTCCTACAAAAAGGAACACAAAACTTCCTTCAATCTTCTCTTGTAGTTCTTTGCTTACATTGCACGAAACATCACGTTTCCAATAGTCAAGATCAATACCGCGTACATTGCCGTGCCCAATTATGTGCATCGGTTTACTGGTTATGGCCGACAAATCATTCTTTACACCGAACCCCTCCGGGTTTATGTATGTGGCACAATGGCATAGAAGTTTATCCATAGCCACAAGTACAGCTTTCTTTATGCCATGAGCCGTAGGGAAAACCAAACCGGTATATGTGTGCATTCTTACCGGCACATGATTTAACCATGCAGCCACCATACTTATAAGTCCAGCCTTGGGTGTCATGGAATGTACAATGTCCGGTTTCTCTTTATGAAAGAGTTTGGTCATGGCAACCAATGACTTGAAATCCTTAATCAAAGAAATATGTCTTTCCATGGGAATGCCAATACACCTAACCCCTTCACGCTTGTGTATTTCGTCAAGTTCTTTCATTGGCGATGAAACAGCAACGACTTCGTAATGTTCTGAAAGCTTTTTCAATTGTCCATAGCAAAATGTATTCAGAGATGTCGGTACAGTGGAAACTTTTATCAATTTCTTTTTTTGTGCCTCGGACATAATTTATCGGCGTTATTTTAAGCTGTTCTTATACCAATCGTATAGTTTTTGCACTCCGTCTTCAATTTCTACTTTGTGTTTCCAACCAAGTGAGTGAAGCTTTGAAACATCTATGAGTTTACGCGGTGTTCCATCGGGTTTGGAAGCATCGAAATCTATTTTTCCCGTAAAACCTACGGCTTTTACCACAAGTTCGGAGAGTTCGCGTATTGTCAATTCCTTTCCTGTGCCAACGTTAATATGACAGTTGCGTATTTCGCCCAATTTTGGAATAGCCCCTCCGCGACCTTCGCTATTGTTTCGGTTTACTTCGCCGTTTGTTTTGGTTCCGTAGAATACCGAAGAGTATTTTTCTATTCCTATAATGTCGCTGAAATTCACGTTGAGAAGCATGTGGACGGAAGCGTCTGCCATGTCTTCGCTCCATAGAAATTCTCTGAGAGGTTTACCTGTTCCCCAAAGTGTAACGTGGTTATTGCCGATTCCATAAAATGCGAGTGCTTTCAGAATGCGTTCTTCCGTGCAATTTCCGGTAACGTTTCCTTCACCAATTTCCTTGCGTAGTGCTTCGCAAGGATTTATGGGACGTTTGTTCATATCTGTTCGAATATCCGCCCAATTGTTATCGTTTATAAGTTTCGCCAGATAAATTTTCCTCATCATGGCAGGCAGAACGTGAGAATTCTCCAAATGGAAATTGTCGTTCGGTCCGTAAAGATTTGTTGGCATAACGGCAATGTAGTTTGTACCATATTGAAGATTGTAGCTCTCGCACATTTTCAATCCTGCTATTTTTGCAATGGCATATTCCTCGTTTGTGTATTCGAGAGGAGAGGTAAGCAGTGCATCTTCTTTCATTGGTTGCGGCGCGTTCTTGGGATAAATGCAGGTACTACCAAGAAAGAGTAGTTTTTTCACATTGTGCGAGTAAGCATTGCTTATCACGTTGCACTGTATCTTCATGTTCTGCATTATGAAGTCCGCACGATATAGCGAGTTTGCCATTATTCCTCCCACGAAAGCCGCAGCCAATACCACAGCATCGGGCTGTTGCTCATCGAAAAACGCTTTTACTGCATTCTGATCAGTAAGATCAAGTTCTTCGTGGGTTCTTCCAACGAGGTTTTCATATCCCCGCTGTTTCAAATTGTTCCAAATAGCAGAACCAACAAGCCCTTTGTGTCCCGCTATGTATATTTTATCGGTCTTGCAAAGCATTTTTATGGCATTTGTGCTTTTATGTGATTCTTTACATAGTTCATATCATGATCGGTCATGATTTTCACGAGTTCTTCAAACGAAGTTTTACACGGATTCCAACCAAGTTGTTTTTTAGCTTTTGTAGGATCTCCAAGCAACTGGTCTACTTCGGCTGGACGGAAGAATTTCGGATCTACTTCCACGAGTGTTTTTCCTGTATTCTCGTCAATTCCTTTTTCGTCCACACCTTCGCCTTCCCAACGCAGTGATATACCCACGTTGTTAAAAGCAATTGTGCAAAATTCTCTTACAGTGTGCATCTCTCCTGTGGCTATCACAAAATCATCAGGTGTGTTTTGCTGCAGTATAAGCCACATACATTCCACATAATCTTTTGCATATCCCCAATCGCGGCGTGCATCCAAATTTCCGAGGTATAATTTGTTTTGATAGCCTTGGGCTATACGGCTTGCCGCAAGAGTTATTTTACGTGTAACGAAATTTTCGCCTCTGCGTTCGCTTTCGTGGTTGAACAATATGCCGTTACAGCAGAACATGTTGTAGCTTTCGCGATAATTCTTCATAATCCAAAAGCCATAGAGCTTGGCAACGGAGTAGGGGGAACGCGGATAGAAAGGTGTTGTTTCGCGTTGTGGCACTTCAACTACCTTACCGAACAGTTCGGATGTGGAAGCCTGATAAATGCGACATTTGTCAGCGAGACCACATATTCTTACGGCTTCCAAAAGACGCAAAACTCCAATTGCATCTGTGTCGGCGGTATATTCCGGTACGTCAAACGAAACTTTTACATGGCTTTGCGCGGCAAGATTATAGATTTCCGTAGGCTGGGTTTCCGATATAACGCGAATCAGAGAGGACGAATCGGTCATGTCCGCCCAATGAAGGTTCACGAGACGCTTTTGTTTCATATCGCGTACCCATTCGTCTAAATATAAGTGCTCTATACGCCCTGTATTGAAAGACGAAGAACGGCGCAACAGTCCATGAACTTCGTATCCTTTTTCTATTAGGAACTCTGCGAGATAAGAACCGTCTTGTCCCGTGATGCCGGTTATTAAGGCTACTTTATTTTCCATTTATTGTTATTTTGATGTTACAAAGTTATAACTAAAATATTTAATACCCAAACCCGGAAACGGTTTCGGCTACATACTTTCCACAAAAACGCATTTGCCCGTTTCAAACAAATAAAACGGGGAATTTGTTACTTGGAATGATATAGAAAAACAATGTTTTTGCATAACAAAAAAAACACACAAGGCATCTTGCAAAAAATACAAGGCACATATTTTAAAATAAGTGCCTTATATTTCAAAATAAATGCCTTGTATTTTCGGACTTTATATAATTGTGATTAACAACAACTTACAAAAGCTGTAAAAATACTCGTTATTGCGAGAACAAATTTGTCGTTGCTTTTGGGCTATATTGTCGTTTCGTTCGGCAAAACAGGTTACATAATGATGTGTCTCTTTGCTTGTGTGGAAGTATAACACTTCTTCTGTGCGATTATTTGCGAAATATGTTTGCAGATATAAAAAATGTGCTTACATTTGCACACCAAAACTTGAAATGTGCAAAATGAAAGAGACTCAGATTGGCAGTTTCATAGAATTAGTTGAGAATGCCATAAAAGAATATTGGGATCTTGACGCTTTGACCGATTACGAGGGAGCCACTTTGCAATATAAAGATGTGGCGCGCAAGATTGAGAAACTACATATTATATTTAACGAAGCCGGAATAGAAAAAGGGGACAAGATTGCGGTTTGCGGCAGAAACAGTTCGCAATGGGCTGCTGCTTTTTTGGCAGTTCTCACATACGGAGCTGTAGCCGTGCCTATTCTGCACGAATTTACTCCCGAGCAGATATATAACATTTTGGAACATTCCGAAAGCAAACTGTTTTTTGTAGGCGACCAGGTATGGCCGGATTTGAATGCCGACAAAATGCCGGGTGTGCAAGGAATTTTCGGTCTGCACGATTTTTCTTTAATGGTGAGCCGTTCCGAAACTATTACAAACGCCCGCGAAAGACTGAACGAATTGTTCGGAAAGAAATTCCCCAAAAATTTCAGAAAGGAACACGTAAGCTATCGCAGGGACGAGCACGAAGAACTTGCAATGATAAACTACACATCGGGAACCACAAGCCAGTCAAAAGGTGTCATGATTCCTTATCGTGCAGTTTGGAGCAATATGGATTTTGCTAATGGTGCACTCGGCATGAGCATACACCGTGGAAGCAAAGTGGTATCCATACTTCCCATGGCGCACATGTACGGAATGGCTTTTGAGTTTCTGTACGAATTCATATCGGGAGCTCATGTGTTCTTCCTTACAAAAAATCCCAGTCCAACAATCATATTCAACGCTTTCAGCCGCATTAAGCCGGATTTGATTGTATCGGTTCCTTTGATACTCGAGAAAGCCTTGCGCCGTGCAGTATTGCCGAAACTGCAGACACCGAAAATGAAATTGCTAATGCGCATGCCTTATGTAAAAGACAAGGTTATAACTGCTATAGGAAACCAGTTGACAGAGGCTTTCGGAGGAAAATTCTACGAGATAATCATAGGCGGAGCTGCGCTTAACAGAGATATAGAGGAATTCCTGCATAGAATTCATTTCCGTTTTACGATTGGTTACGGACTTACCGAATGTGCACCGATTATAACCTATGCCGATTGGACAATGATACCAAACGGTTCATGCGGTCGCCCTGTAAAACACATGCAGGTGAAGATTGATTCTCCCGATCCGCAAAATGTTCCCGGCGAAATCCTATGCAAAGGAATTAATGTCATGCTCGGATATTACAAGAACCCGGAAGCCACGGCTGCAACCATAGACAAAGATGGTTGGATGCATACAGGGGACCTCGGACTTATGGACGAATACGGATATGTATATATAAAAGGTCGTTCCAAAAACATGCTGCTTGGTTCTTCAGGGCAAAACATTTATCCCGAAGAGGTGGAAGGCAAACTGAACATGCTTCCTTATGTGGAAGAAAGCGTGATGATTCAGAAAGGAAACCGTTTCTATGCCTTGGTTTATCCTTCGGAAGAACTCGTAAAGACAAATGGCATAACCAGCTTGCAACTTGCAGAAATTATGGAGCAAAACCGCCGCGAGCTAAACAGCGAATTGCCCAATTATTCGCAATTGTCGGGAATAAAAATAGTGAATCAGGAATTTGCAAAAACGCCTAAGCGCAGCATTAAAAGATTCTTATACGCCGATTATGACATAAGCTGAAAAACGAAAACGGAGCAGGAATTAATCCTGCTCCGTTTTGTAATCCACGCAACTGCGTTCGGCGATATAAGGTTTGAGTTGTCCTGCCACTTTTACATGGTTGGGATTTTTTCCGTAATCAATAACGTCTTCCAATGTACGGAATTCGCTGTTCAGACAAATGTTCCATTGTTCGCCGGGGTTTATGTTAAAGCCAACTTCTATATTGCCAATTGTGGGAATTACATCTTTTAATTCCAAAATACCTTTACGAAAAGAATTGGCAACTTCCTTGCGCGTATTTTCATCAACATCATCCTTGAAACGGAACATAACTATATGCTTAACCATGCTATCTGATTTTTTATGTTATGCAAAGTTAGGCATAATGCTTAAAAACAACAAGCTCATAACAGTATAGCGTTCTAAATTTGTATCTTTGCAGTAAATAATAATCTCATGAGCAGAAATAAAAAGCCATTGCCTTTATATAAAGATGTAGAAATAGTAGCTGTAGCAGCAGAAGGAAGAGCTATAGCAAGGGTAGACGATTTGGTTGTGTTTGTTCCTTTTGTTGTTCCGGGAGACGTGGTTGACATACAAGTTACACGCAAGAAGAACAAGTATTGTGAAGGTGTGGCGGTTTCCATAAATAAGCGTAGCGAAGACCGTAGCGAACCTTTCTGCAAATATTTTGGAATATGTGGCGGCTGTCGTTGGCAAAATCTTAAATATAGCGAACAATTAAGATGGAAGAGACAAACAGTTGTAGATGCGCTCAGGAGAATAGGGAAAATAGACTTACCGGAAATACTGCCTATAATCGGAAGTGGAAATACAAAAGAATTCAGAAACAAACTTGAGTTCGGCTTTTCAAATAAGCGTTGGTTGACAAAAGAAGAAATTGCCGAAGATAAAGTTTATGACAACATGAACGCCGTAGGCTTTCATGTTCCCGGAGCTTTTGACAAGATTATCGACATTGACTATTGCGGTTTAATGGATGATTGGCAGAATAAAGTTCGCAACGAAGTTAGGAAATATGCTTTCGACAATAATCTCACTTTTTTCAATATTCGTCAGCACGAAGGCTTGCTAAGAAACATGATGCTCCGCAAGACAACAGTGGGAGAGACCATGATTCTTATGCAATTTCACTATACGAACGATATAGAGCAGAAAAAAGCAATGAAATTGCTTGAACATCTTTCAAAGAAGTTTGAAAACACAACATCGTTGATGTTTGTGAACAATCTGAAACTCAACGATACTTTTGGAGATTTGGATATTCAAACTTATGCAGGAAGAGATTTTATATACGAAGAGATGAATGGGCTGAAATTCAAAATAGGTCCCAAGAGTTTTTTCCAAACAAATACTTTCCAAGCAATACGTCTTTACGACACTGTGGCTAAATATGCAGCATTGACAGGAGAAGAAACCGTTTATGATTTATATACCGGCACTGGAACTATAGCCAATTATGTAGCCCGTCAGGCAAAAAAAGTAATAGGTATAGAATATGTTCCAGAAGCAATTGAAGATGCAAAAGAAAATGCCGCCGTAAACGGAATTAAAAACGCGGAGTTTTTTGCTGGAGACACTCGCGAGGTGCTTACTCAAGAGTTTATTGCGAAGAAAGGTAATCCAGATGTTATCATAACCGACCCGCCACGCGCCGGCATGCACAAAGACGTTATAGACACTATTCTTGGGGCAAAGCCCAAACGTATAATATATGTTAGTTGCAACCCTGCGACACAAGCAAGAGATTTGCAATTGATGGATACGGAATACAAAGTTGTCGCCGTGCAGCCTGTGGATATGTTTCCTCAGACTCATCATGTGGAAAATGTGTGTGTGCTTGAAAGAAGATAGAATATGACAGGTAGTCAATGCACTGTAATGGAGCAGCACATGCTTGCACTATCTTCCCAAGAGGATTTGTCTTTATTGGGTGATTACCTTCAAGGAATGACAAATTCCGAATTCCGTACAGCAAGTCGTTTGTTATCAGACAGAGTTCTGATAAAACTATACGGCGAAAACTTTTGGCGTGTTTTTTCGTATTTGTCCATATTGAAACCTAAGGCATTTCTCGGAACTTGTCTGAAAGCAGCAGAGACATTGTATAAAGGAAACAATATTTCGTTTGAGGGAATCGCACTTTCAGAATATGCTTCTTATTTAAGAGAACGATCAATGAAAATTGATATAAACAAATTCTTGAGGACCGCAGTGGTTTTAGTAAAGGAAGAAAAAGAATTTGCATTAATATGGAAAATGTTCGGTGTTTATGAAGCCGAAGAACGCATAGATTTTTTAATGCTTGGAACAACGCCTGCACTATATTACGAAGTATTTAAGGAGTGTAAACGTTTACAAGATTCTCACGACTATTTGAGGAAACTATGCTATGTTTTAATCAGGAAAGGCGACAACTTGTCTTTTAATCTAGCAAGCATAATATGTACGTATTTTGGAATAAACGGTGTGAGTGCAATGTTTTCATTAAATATAGAACCATACAAACTAAATTACATAGAATCATCACGCCATAATTTCGAAAAAATAATAACAAGCTTGTAATCTCTTTTCAAAAGATGTAATTTGCCACAAACATTGTAAAGGCATTTATAATAAACTGCACATAATTTTGAAGAGAAAACATACCATGTACATTATTACATGGATCATGTAGCTTTATATGACTTTTATTTCTTCTCCTGCAATTTTATTTCATTTGCCGATGCAGTATGTGTACATCGTTGATTATCAATAGTATAGCACTCTAAAAGGTACAACCAGCAGGTTGGCAAGTATCTGAGAATGTGTAAGTTAGTGATTTTTAGCACCATTCTCGGCTTGTATCTCCATTTTGGAAAGTAAAAGTAAGTGTAATTTCTTGAATATCAAAATGCGCGGTACAAAAACTTGTGAAAAATGCCGATTTTTGATGAGAAAAGGTACAAAAATGGCTCTGAAACAAGGGGGGACATTATGATTATTTTGCGAAATATTCTGTCTTCAACCAATAGGCATAAATCGGGTCCTGGAACGAGATTTCACC
>ENA-OOZG01001562-OOZG01001562.1-human-gut-metagenome-genome-assembly--contig:-NODE-1562-length-16003-cov-11.168673_pt1 | contig 16003 bp, 16 predicted proteins | sample MGYA00241706_ERZ501384 | MGnify/ENA primary metagenome ERZ501384 (study PRJEB25962, sample SAMEA2042742) | human gut metagenome | biome: human gut; feature: human-associated habitat; material: faeces...
TCACTCTGATAGCTCCGATGGTTCCGATAGCTAACAGCCAATAGCTAACAGCCAACAGCCAATCCATAGGTGACACATTATATTATAATGCGTCAGCCGGGGAGGTAAATAAGCACCGAAAGCTTCACTGAGATGAGAGATCTTTGTTCGGGCAGTGTGCTAGATGTTTGTTTAGATCTAATGATTGTATCTTACTGATAGCTAACGCCTATCGTGTGCTACGTGCGAGATGTGTCCCCTTGCAGATGATAGATGTCTGTATCATGAACAAGAGTGAAGTGAGTCTTCGGCCACTCTCGTTTAGTTAGATGCGCTTGCGGAAGAGCTGCGAGAGGACGGGGATGATGTCTCCGCCAGTCTCGGCGATGGCGTGGTCGATGCCCGACTCACGCATCAGACGCTCCCACTCGGCGGCAAAGGTCGTATAGTTAGCCGCATACTGCTCACGAAGTCGCTCCGACGAGGTGTCTACGTAGCGACTTGCTCCCGTCTCTAGGTCACGCACGAGCGTCAGGCCCATAGATGAGAGGTCGTAGTCACGTCTGTCCACAACGCGTATGGCCAGCAGGTCGTGTCTCCGAGCCGTGCGCTGGATCAGGGCGCGCTCCGCATCGGTCGGTTGGTCGGTGATGAAGTCACTCACGATGAAGGCTGAGCAGCGCTTCTTGACCACTCGTGAGAGCATCTCTAGACTAGAGGAGATCTGCGTAGAGTGACGCTCAGGACGGTAAGTCAGGATCTCACGAATGAGCTGCAGCACATGCTTACGCCCCTGCCCGGCGGGGATGTAGCGCTCCACACGATCGGTGTAGAGCATCAGCCCGACACGGTCGTTGTTGTGAATGCAGGCGAAAGCAATCGTCGCAGCGATCGTCGCTACCAGATCCCGCTTCGTCTCACTCGTAGAGCCGAAGTCTAGACTGTGAGAGACATCTACGAGGAGCATGATAGTTAGCTCGCGCTCCTCCTCAAAGACCTTGACATGCGGCTGTGCGTAGCGTGCCGTCACGTTCCAGTCAATGTCACGCACATCATCTCCTACGTAGTACTCCCGCACCTCGCTAAAAGCCATTCCTCGCCCCTTAAAGGCCGAACGGTACTGCCCAGCCAAGATGTTTTGACTGAGACCCCGAGCTTTGATTTCGATGCGTCTGACCTTGCGTAGGAGATCCTGCATTTAGAAATTAGAGGTTAGAAGTTAGAGATTAGACCTTAGAGGTTAGAGATTAGAAGCTAGTGGCACTAGGAGCACTAGTCGTTTTAGCCAACAGCCAACAGCCAATAGCCAACAGCCAACTAAGGTACTGGCACCACGTTGATGATTTCATCGATCGCCTTGTCAGCACTCATACCGACAGCGTCGGCTTCGTAGCTTATGCCGAGACGATGACGCAACACGTCGTGGCACACGGCACGCACATCCTCAGGGATCACATAGGCTCTCTGAGCGATGAAGGCGTAGGCCCGTGCAGCTGCTGCTAGCGAGATCGACGCACGTGGCGAAGCCCCATAAGCGATCATCCCTTGTAGAGCGGGGACGCCCTCCGTCTGTCGTGTCGCCATCACTAGATCCACAATGTAGCGGAGTATCTTCTCATCGAGATAAACTTGCTGCACCGCTTCGCGAGCTGCTAAGATCTGCTGGGCAGTTGTAACAGGCTTTACCGTGGGTAGCTGACTAGCCAGATTCATCTCAATGATCTTCATCTCCTCCTCATGCGAGGGGTAGTCCAGCACCACCTTGAGGAGGAAACGGTCTACCTGCGCCTCAGGCAGTCGGTAGGTACCCTCCTGCTCGATAGGGTTTTGCGTTGCCATCACGAGGAAAGGCGAGGGTAGCGGATAAGTCTCCTCACCGAGCGTCACCTGTCGCTCTTGCATCGCCTCGAGGAGTGCGCTCTGCACCTTGGCTGGAGCGCGGTTGATCTCATCAGCGAGGACAAAGTGCGCGAAGATAGGACCCTTCTTGACCGAAAAGGACTCACTGCGCTGACTGTAGATCAGCGTACCGATGAGGTCGGCTGGAAGTAGGTCGGGGGTAAACTGTATGCGGCTGTAGTCTGCATCGATGAGCTTAGCGAGCGTCGTGATAGCGAGCGTCTTAGCAAGCCCTGGCACACCCTCGAGGAGGATGTGTCCGTCGGCTAGCAAACCGATCAAGAGCGACTCCACAAGATGCTCCTGCCCGATGATCGTGGTGTGCATCCCCTCCTGCAGCTGGCGTATGAAGCCGCTCTGCTGGGTAATATATGCTTGACGATTCTCTAGATCTGATACCTGCGTCATAGTTTCTACTGATTAATGCTACAAAAGTAACGATAATCTTCGAATGAACGCCCTCCCCGCCTCACGACCCTCGATAAAGAAGACTATCCGCGAAGAAAATAGGACTTCCCGCTAGTGAAGTTCTAAAGAGGTTACGAGGGCTATCCGTCTTACAACAGGTGGTGCATCTCGGCAAAACCGAAAAGAGAGACACCACACACCATAGCATGTCTATGGGGTGTGGTGCCGCTGTCGTATGTGAGGAGGCGGGTGTCTGTGACGCCGCCTCGTGTGTGGGCGTGCGCTTACTTGAGCGCAGCGATAGCCTTGTCGTAGTTAGGCTCCTGAGTGATCTCAGGGACTAGCTCCTCGTAGATAACCTTGCCGTCAGCATCAATGACGATGACGCAGCGAGCCTGTAGCCCAGCGAGAGGTCCGTCCTGCATCATCAGTCCGTAGCTCTTGCAGAAAGCAGGCTCTGAAGAGGGAACCGTGCAGCAGCGGAAGGTAGAGAGCGTCTCAACATTGTCCAGACCCTCAGCACCGCAGAAGCGAGCCTGTGCGAAGGGCAGATCCTGAGAGATGCAGAGGACGACGGTGTTGTCGAGCTTAGCAGCCTCAGCGTTGAAGCGACGTACAGATGCTGCGCAGACGCCAGTGTCGATGCTGGGGAAGATGTTGAGGACGACACGCTTGCCACGGTAGTCTGAGAGCTTGGCCGTGGAGAGATCCTTGCGGACTAGCTCGAAGTTGGGAGCCATCGTCCCTACCTTAGGTTGCTCACCAGAGAGCTTGACAGTGATCTTATCTTGAAATTTTACTGTAGACATAATGTTTGTTTGGTTTATAGTTACTGTGTATTAAGTGTTTTACTGGTTATCGGTTTTGACGCCTATCTTGCCGAGGAGCCCCTCGATGTGGTCCATGGGGAGGTCGCCGAGGCTCTTGTAGGGTAGATCGTTGAGTGGTACGAAGAGTACCATCGGGATGCTCTGGACGCCAAAGCGTGCGGCCAGCTGCGGGTTCTCGTCCACATTGACCTTGTAGACGACGAGCTGGTCAGCGTATAGGTCGGCTACCTTCTGTAGCTTGGGAGCCAGCTGACGACAAGGACGGCACCAATCGGCGTAAAAGTCGATGATGGCGGGCTTGTCACCTTTGTATACGAAGGTGTCGGGATGCGCCTCAAAGTCGTAGATGTGCTCGCGCATATAGTTAGCATTGATGTGCAGTATCTCTGCTTTGGCGGTCTCTTGCTGCTCCTTGCTCTGAGCTGTGCAAGCCACACTGAGTGTGAGTAGCGCAGTCATGAGCAGGAGAGACTTCTGTATGAATTGTATTGGTTTCATCTGTTATACTCGTTAAAATCGACCTCTAAGATAGACAAAAGTCCCGACATCACCAAAAGCACACACTACGATAAAGGTCGGCAACAGCATCGAATCGGGCCAAAACGACGAAAGAAAAGCGCAAAATCGGGCCACGCTGTCCCGATTTTGCGCAAAAAGAGGACCCTCTGGGCTGGGGCAAACAGCAAGCCAGCTCTCCGACTATAAGCATCGGGGAGCTGGCTCTGTCATTAGACGTGTGCTCTATGTAAGGCTTTTATAGCTTCGTGAGTGGTGTCTTGGTATAAGAAGCCGACATTACAGCATTCATCGGAGGGAAGTATACATAGTCAAAGTAGACTTCATACTCTTTGTTGTAATACTGGTAGAGGACAACCTTCATAGTCGGTTCTTCTATGTCTTGTATTTCGGCACTCCCCTTGTAAACAAAGCCGTTCTCTGTCAGAAAGTCCTTGATGATTGGATTGTCACCAGTTATTTTGGCTCTATTCCACTTGTCAGAGAACAGGTAAGAAATCTGTGTGATTGTGGAACCAGTCTCGGACTTATAGCTATAGTTAGTCGCACGGGGCTTATTGCGATCAGCGGGGTCGAGCTTGTAATCGAGAGGCATACTTACCCAAATCTCATTATACGTACAGCTTCCTCCAGCTGGTTTAAACTCGACATAGCAGTCGGGGTGTAACTCTTTCTCACGGGCGATGATAGGACTGTCCTTGCTGATCTTCTGTCCGAAGACGTCTAGCAGTGGCAGGTAGAGTGCCTGGAAGGTGGGATCAACAGGCTTCGGATCCTTGTGATAGAGGTCGGGAGCGTCTTGGAATATGATCTGCGCCTCATCTGGTGCCTGAGGATGGCTAAAAAGCATAAGGCGTACTGCGAGATCCTTGTTGACGAATTTCTCTGCGGAGGCGCCAGAAGAACCTTCATAGGTGAAGCCGTTGAGCTCGAAGTAAGAGCGTAGCTCTGGTTGCTTGTACATAGCCTTTGTAAATCGCTTGGTGAGTACATTCGGACCAGAAGAGCCTTCGTCACCAGGATTGATGACATAGCGAACATGGGCGAAGTTCACCTTGCTGGGATCGATCGCTTCATAGGTGACACTGGTAGCCGTCTTCTTAGTCTGCTTGCGTAGCCCGAGCTTCTTTTCGTAAGCCTCGATCTCCTCAAAGGTGTAGGCACTCATCTTGGTCTCCTTCTTGAGATAGGGGAAGTCCTTGATCTGTAGGATGCCTGCATGCTGGGAGGGGTCGCCTGACGACTTGTAGGTAATCATCCAAAACTTATCATTTGCCTTAGAGAAGGTGAGCCAGTAAGTACCGTTGGAGTACATGATATTCTTATCATCGGGAATCATCTGATAGCCAGCATCGCTGAGGAGGATCTCCATGTTGTCATTGATGTCGTTTCCCTCGGCGACTAGATCCGTCGCAATCAGTATGGAAGAGGTCTCGAGTGTTGCCTTAGCAGGATCGATGACGTACATGCGTGCGGGTTGCTGTCCCTTGGGGTCATTGGTCTTGTAGCGGATGACCTTCTTGCCTTTATTATCTACAGAGCCCTCGAAGGTAGCACCCTTGCTCTGCTCGAAGGCTTGGACTGCCTTCTCGCCCCCGAGCCAATCGACACAGGGGAAGGGGATGGCGGTGAGCTTGCCGTTGGCATCCAGCTCGAGGATGGACTGGAAAGTCTGAGGGTCGGGCTGTGGTGTCACGCCCGTTGTATCGACGCCCGTTGTATCGACGCCTGTTGTATCGACGCCTGTCGTGTCGGGACATGGGTTGGGCTCTTGATTAGATCGGCAACTACTCGTGGCAAGGATTACGCAGAGGATTGCCGTGAGTGCTGCTATGAGTCGTTGTAAGTTTGTCATAACAATATAGTTGGTTGAGGTGAATGTTGCTAATGGATAGCTTGCTGTGTAGTGTATGCATAAAAAAGGCGAGGAGGCTCTCCGATGCGTTGTGTCGCATTGGCTCTCCCCCTGCGCCTTGTATAGCTACTCCTGGCCACTGTCTAGGAGTGATTTCGTATGTGCTACGGAGTCTTTATCCGATGACGAGAATGTCTGTACCCTCTAGGATAGAGTCTCCAGCCTTGACTTTGATCTCGGTGATGGTGCCGTCGCACTCAGCGTTGATGCCGTTCTCCATCTTCATAGCTTCGAGTACAGCGACTTGCTGACCGCGCTTGACTTGCTGACCGACCTGTACGTCTACTGATATGATGACGCCAGGTAGGGGAGCCTTGACCGCCTTGCCCTTGCCTGTAGAGGCGGGAGCCGCAGCGGGTGCAGGAGCTGCCGTGGCTGCGGGTGCTGCTGCAGGAGTAGGCTTGACGACTTTCGGGGTCTCCTTCTTCTTCTCCTGTATGATCTCGACGCTGTATGGGGTGCCGTTGACCTCTAGCTGAGCTTGGTCACCCTCGATCTTGTCAATCTTGACGGCGTACTCTTTGCCATCGATCTTATACTTATATTCTTTCATAAGGGGTTTGATATGGGTGCTTAGCAAGCTAACGTGCTAGCCTGCTAAGGTACTGCCGTTTAGGATTAGATGTAATACTGCTTCTGTGGTGTGACACGCATGTTCTGTAGCTTGAACGACCAGGGGTCAAACTCCTTGCGTCGTATCGTGAGCTGATAGGACTCCTCGTCGTGAGGGGAGCCTAGAGCCTGCGCTAAGGCGAGTGCTATAGCAACCTCTTCGGGAGAGGGTGCTGTAGAGGCCTTCTTGGCTCTCTTGGCGGGTGCCTTCTTACCCTTTTCTATCTTCTTGGTAGCCATCGGTAGGAGGGGTTAGAGAGGTACGTTGTCATGCTTCTTAGCGGGGAGCGTCTGACGCTTCGTGCGTAGCTGTTGTAGCGCGCGGACGATGCGGAAGCGGGTGTTCCTCGGCTCGATAACATCATCGATGTAACCATAGGAAGCAGCATTGTATGGATTGGCAAAAGCATCACGATACTCTTGCTCTTTCTCCAGAGCTGTCTTGGCGGGATCATCGCTCGCCTTGACCTCCTTGGCAAAGACAACCTCAACGGCTCCTGACGGACCCATGACGGCAATCTCAGCAGATGGCCAAGCGTAGTTGATATCTGCGCGTAGGTGCTTAGAGCCCATCACGATGTAGGCACCACCGTATGCCTTGCGTAGGACGACCGTGATCTTAGGTACGGTAGCCTCACCGTAAGCATAGAGGAGCTTAGCACCGTGCGTGATGACAGCGTTGTACTCCTGACCAGTGCCTGGAAGGAAGCCTGGCACGTCGACAAGTGTGACGATGGGGATGTTGAATGAGTCGCAGAAGCGTACGAAGCGTGCTGCCTTGCGAGAAGAGTTGCAGTCCAGACTACCAGCCATCACCTTGGGCTGGTTGGCTACGATACCGACGCTCTGCCCGTTGAAGCGAGCGAAGCCGACGATGATGTTGCGTGCGTAGTCACGATGTACCTCGAGGAACTCGCCGTGGTCTACGATTGCTCCGATCACCTCGTACATATCGTAAGCACGGTTTGGTGAGTCAGGGATGATCTCGTTGAGTAGCTCCTCGCAGCGGTCTGCGGGATCGTCGCAAGCGACGAAGGGTGGCTCCTCCATGTTGTTTTGTGGTAGGAAGGAGAGCAGCTGACGGATGAGCTGAAGGCCAGCCTCGTCGTTGTCTACGGCGAAGTGTGCCACACCACTCTTAGATGCGTGTACATCGGCACCACCTAGCTCCTCCTGTGTGACGTCCTCGCCGGTGACTGTCTTGACCACCTTAGGACCTGTGAGGAACATGTAGCTGGAGTTGCGCACCATAATGTTGAAGTCGGTCAGTGCGGGCGAGTAGACAGCACCACCAGCGCAGGGGCCGAAGATACCAGAGATCTGAGGTATGACACCCGAAGCGAGGATGTTGCGCTCGAATATCTCACCGTAGCCGCAGAGTGCGTTGACAGCCTCTTGGATACGAGCACCACCAGAGTCGTTGAGACCGATACAGGGTGCGCCCATAGTCATAGCTAGATCCATCACCTTGCAGATCTTGGCAGCGAGCATCTCTCCGAGAGCACCACCGATGACTGTGAAGTCCTGTGCGAAGACGTAGACGAGACGTCCGTCGATGGTACCACTACCTACGACGACACCATCGCCGAGGAACTTCTTCTTCTCCATGCCAAAGTTCGTGCAGCGGTGCTGGACGAACATGTCGATCTCCTCAAAGGAACCCTCATCGAGGAGCATAGCTATACGCTCACGAGCTGTGTACTTGCCCTTGGCGTGTTGCTTCTCAATGCGCTCCTCGCCTCCTCCGAGACGAGCCTCCTCACGCTTGGCAAGGAGTTGCTTTATCTTCTCTTGTTGTACACTCATTATTCTATGTAGCGTTTGTTTGATTGGACGATATTACTTAGCGACATCCTTGCAGTCGCAGATCTCTAGGAGTATGCCGTGTGCACTCTTGGGGTGTACGAAGGCGATGTTGAGCCCCTCGGCACCTTTGCGAGGCTTCTCGTCGATGAGACGTATGCCTTTGCCCTTGAGCTCCTCGAGAGCTGGTGCTGCATCGTCTGACGATAGTGCTAGGTGGTGGATACCCTCGCCACGCTTCTCGATAAACTTGGCTATAGGGCTCTCATCGCTCGTAGGCTCTAGGAGCTCTAGCTTGACTTCGCCTATCTTGAGGAATGCGGTACGCACCTTCTGGTCGGCGACCTCCTCAATGTTGTAGCAGGTTAGTCCGAGGACTCCCTCGAAGAAGGGTAGTGCCTCCTCTATGCTCTTGACTGCTATCCCAAGATGCTCGATGTGTGACAGATTCATACGCTATATTGTTTTATTGATTTGTGTATCTACTCAAACTACTCAAAGGGGGTAGTCCCTATGGGGACAATCTCTCTAAAGATCATCACCCGACTGCAAATATAAGAATAATCGCTCACGTAGCGAAAGGGTTGGACACCCAAATGTCGATTTGCTCTCTAGAAAGAGCTAGATCAGGCGAAGGTGAGCGCATGTACTGGCGGACGACTAGTCAGTTGTCCATCATGGTAAGCGACCTGTCCATTAACCCAGGTAGTTATGATGCGATGCGAGAAGGTGTAGCCCTCCAGGGGCGACCAGCCGCACTTGCTGTAGAGGCTTTCCGTCGTCACTGTGGTCTCTTGATGAGGGTCTACGAGGACTAAGTCAGCGTAGTAGCCTGTGCGTATGTAGCCTCGCTCACGGACGCCAAAGAGCTGTGCGGGTGCGTGTGCCATCTTCTCAACCACCAGTTCTGGCGACCAAAGCCCCTCGTGAGCCAGCTCCAGCATCATCAAGAGACTGTGCTGTACGAGCGGACCGCCAGAGGCTGCCGTGAGGGCATCGCCCTCCTTGTCGGCTAGTGTGTGAGGCGCATGGTCGGTGGCGATCACATCGATGCGACCCTCGACGAGCGCTTGGCGCAGAGCCTCACGATCGCGAGCCGTCTTGACGGCGGGATTCCACTTGATGCGGTTGCCTAGGCGGCTGTAGTCTTCGTCGGTAAACCATAAGTGGTGGACGCATACCTCGGCGGTGATGCGTTTCTCTGGCGTCAGGGGTGCTGCCGAGAAGAGACCCATCTCCTCCGCTGTCGATAGATGTAGTACATGCAGTCTAGCGCCGAGACGCTTGGCGCGCTCTATGGCACTGTGTGAAGACTCATAGCACGCCTCGCGGGAGCGTATCAGCGGATGTGTCTCGATGGGTGGGTGCCCGTCGTATCGCTGGCGGTAAAGCTCCTTATTGCGTGTGATGATTTCCTCGCTCTCGCAGTGCGTGGCGATGAGCTTGGGCGCATGGGCAAAGAAGTAGTCGAGCGCCTCCTCACTGTCTACCAGCATATTGCCCGTGGAGGCTCCTAGGAAGAGCTTGTACCCAGGGATCAGGGCTGGGTCAATGGCACACGCTTCGGAAGCATTGTCATTAGTCCCTCCGAAGTAGAAAGCGTAGTTTGCCCAGCTTGTTTCCTGAGCGCGCTGACGCTTGTCGAGGAGTGCCTCGAGGGTGACCGTCGGGGGCTTTACATTCGGCATGTCCATATAGGAGGTGACCCCGCCTGCCACGGCCGCACGGCTCTCGTGCGCTATGTCTCCCTTGTTGGTTAGTCCAGGCTCTCTAAAGTGTACTTGATCGTCGATGCAGCCAGGGAGTAGCCAGAATCCGTGCGCCTCCACGATCTCCGCTCCTTGGAGTAGTTCGTCGGGGAGGTCAGACACTTTGTCGACACCTATATATATAGATTCAATTCGCTCGTCGGAGAGGCATACGGAGCCGACGACCTGTCGACCTTCATTGATAATGGTCGCTCCGAGTATGATCTGTCGCATATTACTTAGCTGGATTACGACGCTTGGGGAAGCCCTTAAAGAGCTGCCAGTAGCGTAGCTTGAGGACTCCCGTGAAGGCTTCGCCAAAGATCGAACCATTCATCTTCGAGCTCCCGAGCTTACGATTGACAAAGGTGATGGGTACCTCCTTGATCTTGAAGCCTAGACAGTGCGCCGTGTACTTCATCTCGATCTGGAAGGCGTAGCCCTTGAAGTGCACCTCGTCTAGTCTCATTGTCTCTAGCACCTCACGCCTGTAGCAGACGAAGCCAGCCGTCGTGTCTCGTACTGGTAGCCAGGTGATGATGCGCACGTAGACCGATGCGAGATAGCTCATAAGGATGCGTCCGAGAGGCCAGTCCTTGACCCCGCCACCCCGCACGTATCGAGAGCCCACCGCTACATCGTAGCCCTCCTCCGAGACGGCGCGTAGGAGGTGCGGCAGCGCCGAGAGCGGATGGCTAAAGTCGCAATCCATCTCGAAGATATAGTCGTACCCGTGCTCCAGTGCCCACTCGAATCCTGTGAGGTAGGCGGTACCTAGTCCCATCTTGCCGGGTCGCACGATGAGGTGCAGACGGTCTGTGTAGCCCGGCTCCTGCTGTAGTGTCTGCACAATCTCAGCCGTTCCGTCGGGCGAGTTGTCATCCAGGATCAGCAGATCGAAGGCTTCGGGCAGTGCCAAGACGGCTCGAATCATCTCGGCGACATTCTCGCGCTCGTTGTAGGTGGGTATGATGACAAGGCTAGCGTGCATAGCGTGAAGGGTATCTGTGAGTGGTCATGCGCAGGGTAGGGAGCGCGACTAGATGCCCCCCTGCCACAGCACTACAAAGGTAGTAAAAAACTCTCTTCAGGTATCATGCATCAGCTCTCTGCGCTGTCTGGGATAACAGAGCTCGCTCTCTCAGCTCTACTTAGATGCGGTAAGCGAAGCCCGCAAAGGCGTAGATGTTGTAGAGCGGGAAGGGCATCATCGTAAAGCTCCTGTTGAGAGCTGGCTCGAAGCTCATGTTGAGTTGTGCAGTCACGCCGAGGCGCTGGTGGAAGAAGTAGTCGAATCCTACTCTGACGCCCATGTCTAGCTTGTTAAAGTGATCTGACAGGTCGTAGTCGACGAGGTGGTCCGGAGAGATGGGATCACCATTGAGCGTGCCGTCTCCATCCAGAGTCACCTTAAAGCTCTGCTGCATCAGATAGGAGAGGTAGAAGCCTACCTGCACACGAAACTTATCGTTGTTCGTATGGTAGGCGACCAGCATCGGGAGTGTGAGGTAGTAGTTGATGAACTCGGTGCTGTTATTGCCCGTAAAGAGTCCCCACGCAGCTTCCTGTCCGTCCCCAATGTTGATACGCATATCGGTGGCGTGTGTGCAGACGTACATCCCCTTGCGCTCCATCTCTAGACCTGTGTCTAGGTGCCACCCTTTGGTGTCGGGGAGGTGGTAGGAGAGCCATCCCTTGAGGGCGATGTTCATGTGGGGATTCCAGGTGTAGATCTTGTCGATCGCCTTCGGCTTGGGTAGGGGGGTGGTAGCTCCCACATTGAGGCCAGCCTTGATGCCAAACTCTAGGTCGTCCTTGCCGCCATCAGGAGCTTGTGCTCTCAAGAGCGGTGTCGTAAGGAGTGCCAGCAGGAGGGTAACTATCCCTGTGTGTAGTTGCCGTGTAGTCATATCTGTAGCGGATTACTTCTTGGTGGGTATGCCTAGTGTCACAGTAAAGTCGTCAATGCGCAGGCGACTGCCGATAGCTCCGATGAACTGGTCGCCACGAGCACTAGACGAGAAGATAAGTGCCATGCGGTACTTGCCTTTCTGAAGGTCTATCTGCTTGTAAGCCGCCTCATTGACGATCTCCAGCTTGCCCTCAAAAGGTGTCCATGCACCCTCCTGAGTAGGCTGGGGGTGTAGCTGCACCTTTGCTAGGATGCGTGGATCGGTGTAGAGCGTCTTACCATTGAGGTAGCTATTGTCTTGCGTGATGTCGTAAAAGACGCAGGCGATCGTAGCCTCGTCCTGTCCTTTGATTACACTGTTTCTCTTCTTTCCATCGACAAGCTCTTTGCCTGGGAGCCACTGATAGTAACCTTTGATAGAGATAGGTATGGCAAATACTGGCTGACCGAACTTTGTAGACTCTAGAGGTTGGGAGGTCATCATGCCCTCGTCTAGAGCTCCGCAGTAGAGAGCTCCAGCGATGATGCCCGTACCAAACATGGGACGTGCCTTGATGGTTGTCAACTCTAAAGCCTGTCCTGTCCGTCCTTTAGAGAGGGGCAGTACGGGGTAATTGCTTAAGAGAGCCTTGACAGCACCCACATTGCTTGCAGACATCCAGTAGGGGTCGCCCGCGAGTAGCTTCGAGAGGCTCTTCTCTACGGGTAGCTGGTAGGTACCCTTTGGCTTGACCCACTCGTCAAAGGTGAAGGTAACATCCTGCAGCTCGATCTTGTCATCGGGATTAGGATCGGGGTTTGGATTAGGGTCTGGGTTTGGGTTAGGGTCAGGATTAGGATCTGGGTTAGGTTCTGGCTCTGGCTCTGGCTCAGGCTCTGGCTCAGGTTTGGGCTTTGGCTTGTAGGTGCCGTTTTCGATAGCGATACGCTTAGCCTTGATAGGGTCTTCGCCACTACAACCTGCCGCAATGAGGAGGGCGAGCGTGAGCAGGATGCCGAGAGTCCAAGAGATTCGTTTCATATTGTACTATATTTTAGGATAGGGCAAAGGTAACTATTTCTAGTTATATAGCGAGGGTTGCGGCCGACCAATTCAGAGAGAACGTCTTATGATCCCCCCTTCAGCACGATAGCCACGTGCACGTGGAGGGCGTGCTTTTCTCGAAAAAGAATGTTAGCTTTGTAGCAACTATAACTCTTAAATGTATCAAACGATATGACAAGAAAACTACTATCTTCCTTACTCCTACTCCTTGCTCTGAGCTACGCACTGACTGCTCAGCAGACGAGTTGTAAAGTCGTGCAAGAACCTAAGCCCCTACCCGCAGAGGCGTGCAACTTCTCCATCTACGGTACCAGTCCCAACGGGCGTTACATCTACGGCGGTAGCCCTAACTCGACAGCCTTTTGCTACGACACAGAGCGTGACACCACCTCGCTCTTCCTCTCTGAGACGGGTGCTGAGAAGTATATGATCTACGCAGTCTCTGATGCTGGTGAGATCTTTGTTGCTCAGGATGAGGTTGGCACTTTTATCTACAATATGGCACAAGAGAAGCTACACGAGATCAAGACCCCTGAGAGTAGCTGGCCTGACGTAAGACCTGCCTATGTGACTCCAGATGCTAAGTTCCTCGTGGGCTATCTGATGGATCCGACCTATAATCAGGAGAGCATGACGCTCCCGATCTATGGCACACGAGCTGAGGACGGCTCCTGGACGATCCAGACACTCCCCGTGCTGGACAAAGACTACCTGGGCAACAAGCCTAACTATACGCAGGCTTTCTTCTGTTCGCCTGATGGCAAGAAGATCCTAGGGCGACAAAACACTTACAATGGCTCTGACAGACCTCTCTTTTGGCAACTAGATGAGCAGGGCGTCTATCAGTGCTCTACGCCTTGCGACTCTTTCCTCTATAATCTAGATGCTCCACTGCCTGGCCCTGAGCCTGAGTGGGACGACTACGTGACGGCAGACTATGAGCAAGATCCTGATCTATACGAAAAGCAAGAAGCGGAGTTCAAAAAGGCTTACGATGCTTGGATGAAAGCCTACAACAAGGTGGTCAAGGGTGTCGCTCCTGATCTCGCTTGGCAGATGATGGCTCCAACGAGTGGCTACTGGATGATATCTATCCAAGAGGGAGTCGGTGAGGGGGATGACTATATGACTATCTCCTATCCTGGAGCACTAAATGTCGCTGATGGAAGCATCGAGCGGATCAATATCAAGGAGGCTTATGGTCTCGGTGGACTAGGACGCACCCATGATGGTGGCTGGCTCTGTTACCCCGATGGTAGTATGGATCCCAATGATCGTACGACTTATGTCGTTTATCCTAATGGCAAGAAGCTTACGATGCTGGAGTATCTCAAGAGCTTGACGGGTAAGGATCTGTCTGAGTTCTTCACCTACTCCTACACACCTTATGGAGAGACAGAGCAAAAGAGTATCACAGATATGGGTACCGTGCAGTTTTCTGCAGATGGTAAGACTCTCGTAGCTTGCGCTGTCGATATGACGGGTACTAACTACTATCGCAATGCGTATCTACGTATTGACAAGCACTTCCTCGCTCAGCCTCTAGGGGTTGCTCCCGTAGAGTTGCAGCGTGACGAACTCTCGATCCTCTGGCAGGGCGATGCGCTCTTCTTCTCAGAGCCTGCTACGGGTACGCTCTACCTCTATGACACGACCGGTAGACTATTAGACAGCTACACGCTGGCAGCTACCTCAAGGCTCTCCCTGACAGACCTAGCAAAGGGTCTTTACATCGGTCAGGTTGTCACGGAGCGTGGCGTTAGCACTGTACGATTCATTCGTTAGAAGACGTTTCTGGAGATTGTTGCAAAAGTCAATAGTCTCACAATCTTGCTTGCGAGATTGTCTAGACTTTGCAGAAAGGATGAAGCGCAAGGCGCTGAGGGTGAGGTCTGAAGGGAGCATACCTCCGTATGTGACCGAAGCCGAATCCCGAAAGCAACACAGCGATGCGCCTTTATGCAACAGTCTCTTCTGATAAAACGAAGCAGTCCCGCAAGGAGTCTACAGCGATGTAGTGCTCCCTGCGGGACTGCTGTCTTCTGACCCAGGTCAGCCTCTAGCGCGCTAGAAGTTGACCGAAAAGCCCATGTCCAGGCCTATGCCATGAATTAAGCTGGACCCTGAGTAGATGCCCATCTTGTAGTCAACGCCAGACCGCCATGCTACACGGGGGGTGATGTCGCAAGAGAGACCAGCACCGACACCGACAGCACCGCCGCCGACGTTGTAGCCAATTAACGATAGCAATCTAGGCTGAGCTGAGCAGTACGTGGTGTCGCATTATTTAGTACCTTTGCAGTCACAAGTAGGGACTAGTCGCCGCGGGGCGGTAGTCTCTCTCGGGATGTAGCACAGTTGGTAGCGCGCCACGTTCGGGACGTGGAGGTCGGAAGTTCGAGTCTTCTCATCCCGACTCAAGGTGATCGTCGAAGTAGTTCGGCTGTCACCTTTTTTCTTTGCTCTCCCATCACAGCTCTGCGAGGAGGGGGCTTCGTCGGGTCAGAGGGGTGGGAAGGTGAGTTCCTTTCCTAGCAGATGTATCTGAACGGCCCGCAGCGGAGCATAGTCGATCAGTGGTTCTGCATCATGGAGCATAGCGTCGCGACAGTTCATAAGTATCTTGCCGAGGAGGTTCTGCCCACGCCACTCGCCGATGGTCGACCACGGCCCCAGTCTCATCTTGTCCTGCTCCCGCTTGATGGAAGCTTTGTTCATCCCCTGCGCTGTCAGCTCGCGCTTCATCGCTGTAAGACGCTTTCTCAGCTCAGCATTGCGCATGCCCCACTTGGTGGCAGTGGCACTGGTCGCGTAGGTGCTGTCCTCGAGGAGCATCGCCTCTGGCGGGAAGGCGAGGAGCAGCTTGCGAAAGGCTTCGCTTGTCAAGCACTTCTGCCAGACCAGGTAGTGCATCCAAGGGACATTGAATGAGAGCCAGTCCTCTCGTCGCTCCTGCTCGTGTGCCTTGCGGATCTTTTTCTTCGCCTCCCAGCCATCATCACATGCGACGAGCTGACGCACGATGGCGGTATGCTCGGGGGTATCTAGCGAAAACATGCCAGCGATGTAGGCGCACTCGCTATTGTGAAAGTGCACCCCCTGCAGGTCAAAGCCAAAGCCCGCGACCATGTTGCCCAGAGCCAACGACAAGCCACGACGCACGTCTCCACCACGGCGGAAGGCGTAGCAGTCTAGCGTGGAGGCATCGTAGACCTCTTCAGGGGTCAGGGCGGTGAGTGGTTGATCCAGCATAAGACGTCTTCGTTAACAATCTCTACAAGAGACTATTGCATAAAGGCGCATCGCTGTGTTGCTTTCGGGATTCGGCTTCGGTCA
>ENA-OOZG01001574-OOZG01001574.1-human-gut-metagenome-genome-assembly--contig:-NODE-1574-length-15899-cov-2.546453_pt1 | contig 15899 bp, 13 predicted proteins | sample MGYA00241706_ERZ501384 | MGnify/ENA primary metagenome ERZ501384 (study PRJEB25962, sample SAMEA2042742) | human gut metagenome | biome: human gut; feature: human-associated habitat; material: faeces...
GCAGTCGGTCTGCTTGCGCAGTTCCATAACGTCTTTTGCAGAAATAGCCATAGTGCTCAATGTCCTTTCTGAATTGTAGGGAGTAAATCAATCCTCTTTGGTCTCGGCGGCGGGAGCGTCCTGAACGCCCTGCTTGCCCTCCAGCACAGCGCTGGCCATGGCACCGGAGATCAGCTTGACAGCGCGGATAGCGTCGTCGTTGCCGGGGATAACATAGTCTACTTCATCGGGATCGCAGTTTGTGTCGACGATAGCGATGATCGGAATACCGAGCTTGTGAGCCTCGAGAACAGCGATCTTCTCCTTGCGGGGATCGACGATGAACATAGCAGCGGGCTGCTTCTTCATCTTGGAAATACCGCCCATGAACTTCTCAAGCTTCTCTATCTCGAGCTGGAGCTTGATAACTTCCTTCTTGGGAAGCATATCGAAAGTTCCGTCAGCCTCCATGGTCTTGAGCTGCTCAAGTCTCTTTATACGGCGCTGAATGGTGTTGAAGTTGGTGAGCATACCGCCGAGCCAACGGGCGTTGACATAAGGCATGCCGCAGCGCTCAGCCTCCTCGCGGATAGAATCCTGAGCCTGCTTCTTCGTGCCGACGAAAAGGATCTCCTTGCCGTCTGCAGCGATATCGCGGACCGCCATATAGGCATCCTCAAGCTTCTTGACCGTCTTCTGAAGGTCGATGATGTAAATACCATTGCGCTCCGTGAAAATATAGGGAGCCATTTTGGGGTTCCATCTTCTGGTCTGATGACCGAAGTGCACACCTGCTTCAAGCAGCTGCTTCATTGATACTACTGACATTTGTTTTTCCTCCTTTGGTTTTTCCTCCGCGAAACAGGGCGGCCGCAACGGCGAAAATTCACCGCACCGGGCGACTTCCTAAAGCTTCGCGTGCGTAATGCTCGGATATTATATCACAGCAAGATATAAAAATCAAGAGTTTTTTAATCTATTTCAGCTTTTCTCTGCCGGTTCTTTGTGCTCTTCTCTTTTGCCGCCGGAAGTTTTTGCAAGCGCTTTGTTATAGAGCTTGTACACTCCGCACTTCCAGCACAGGAGCATTCCGACGACTGCGCCGACGACCGCCTGAAGAATCTGGAAAGGCAGCTTCATAAGGGCGTATTCCGGGGTGCTGTAGATAAACGCTCTGCCGAGGGAGTAACCGACGACCATAATGACCGCGCCTATCGAGACGCCTATTCCGCTCGCGAGCACGGGGTGCTTCTTCAGAACATAGTGCGAGAAAACGGAGATGATAACAGCCTGGAGTCCGTGGGTAACCAATGAGACGAACATCGGGAGCGGATAGAAGAACAGGTCGCCGAGGAACGCGCCGACTCCGCCGACTATGAACGCCGCGACAGGGTCGAGGATTATCGCCGCGGTGCAGATGATTATATCATTGAGATACAGGTGGCCGCCCGGAACGGGAACGCCGAACGAACTCATTGCGACATTGAGCGCCATGAACATTGCCGTCAAACATATCCACAGCGTGGTTCTTTTCGTGTTGCTTTTTTCTTTCATTTTCAAGTCCTCCTTGCTTTTTTGACAGGAATATTATACAATACCGCTGATAATATAAAATAGTCAGAAACGGAGAAAATAATATAACCAGATGAAATACACGGTGGACTTGAACGACCGCCCGGTCTATTTGCAGATTTACAGACAGCTCAGGGCAGATATAGTCGGCGGAGCGTTCGCTTACGGCAGCAAACTGCCGTCAAAGCAGCTGCTCGCGGAAGAGCTCGGGGTGAGCACGATAACGACAGAGCACGCATATGATTTACTCTGCGAAGAGGGCTACGCCCAGGCGCGCGAACGAAGCGGATATTTTGTTGTTTTCCGCCGTTCGGACGGCTTTGCGGCGTCCGACAGCAGACCGCCAGAGCCGATGCGAGGAAAAAATATCGAACACAGCAAGCCCGAATTTTCATTATCGCTGCTCAGCAGGACGATGCGCAAAGTTATTGCGGACTGCGGGGACGAGATACTTGAGCGCTCGCCGCACTCGGGACGCATTGAGCTGCGCGACGCACTGCGGCAATATCTTGCGAGAAACCGCGGCATATCTGTTGACACGGATCAGATAATCGTCGGCTCGGGTGCAGAATATCTCTACGGGCTGATAGTCGACCTGCTCGGCAGGGACAAAACATACGCGATAGAGTCGCCGTCATACGAAAAAATCGAGCAGGTATACAAGGCGGCGGGAGTCAGATATGAGCTTCTCCCGCTCTCGGACGACGGCATAGACGGCGCAGCACTGAGCGGCAGCAAGGCGGACGTTCTGCACACGACTCCATATCGGAGCTTCCCGACTGGGGTCACTGCGTCCGCTTCGAAGAGATATGAATATATCAGCTGGTCTTCATCGGGCGACAGATTCATTGTGGAGTCGGACTACGACTCCGAGTTTTCGGTCTCGCAGAAGCCTGCGGACACGCTTTTTGTGCTCTCCGACCGCGACAATGTAATATATCTCAACACATTTTCAAAAACTATATCGCCCTCGCTGCGTGTCGGATACATGGTTCTGCCGAAAAGGCTCGTTAAGATATTTGAAGAGCGGCTCGGGTTCTATTCCTGCACCGTGCCGACATTCGAGCAATTGGTGCTGACCGAGCTTCTGAACAGCGGCGACTTCGAGCGGCACATAAACAGAGTAAGACGCGCAAAGCGCAGAGAGCTCAACAAAGCATGAAAAATCGGCGGCAAGGTCAATCCCCTGCCGCCGTTCGTTTTTATTTTTTATTTGTCTTTTATCTTCAGCATTGCGCGCATGGCGTTGAGCACAGCGAGAATAAGAACTCCGACATCGCCGAAGACCGCTATCCACATATCCGCGATACCGAATGCGCTGAGCACGAGGATAATCACTTTGACCGCGAGTGCGATCCAGATATTCTCGTTGACGATGCGCATAGTCTTTCTGGCTATCTTTATCGCCGTCGGGAGCTTTGAAATCTTGTCATCCATGAGGACGATATCCGCCGACTCGATTGCGGCGTCGCTGCCCATTGCGCCCATCGCAATACCGACATCTGCTCTTGTGAGCACGGGTGCGTCGTTGATGCCGTCGCCGACAAACGCGACCTTGTTGCCCTCGCCGAGCAGCTCTTCAACGCGCTCAACCTTCTGCGACGGAAGCAGTTTTGCATGGACTGCGCTGAGTCCGAGCTGCTTGCCGACCGCTTCGGCAACGCGCTCGTTGTCGCCCGTGAGCATAACGGTGTTCTTGATGCCGAGTTCTTTGAGCTTCGCTATCGCATCTGCGGAATCGGGCTTTATCTCATCGTTGATAACGATATGTCCGAGATACTGCGCGCCCTCGCTGATATGAATAACGGTGCCTGCCATATGGCACTCATGCCACTTGGCTCCCGCCATGTCCATGAGTTTGCCGTTGCCGACAAAATAAGTCTTGCCGTCGATAACAGCCTCAAGACCCATGCCCGCGTGCTCGGTTATCTTGCCGATGCGGCTCTTGTCTATATGGCCCTTATGCGCCGCTACTATCGACTCGCCGACGGGGTGAGTCGAATAGCTCTCCGCCGCGGCGGCGACATCGAGAAGATGCGCCTCGGTGATATTTTCGGGATGAATGGCGTTGACCGCGAAGGTGCCTTTCGTCAGCGTTCCGGTCTTGTCGAACACGACCGTGTCAATCTTCGAAAGGGTCTCCATATAGTTGGCACCCTTTATAAGTATGCCGTCACGCGAAGCTCCGCCGATGCCGCCGAAGAATGACAGCGGGACGGAAACGACCAGTGCGCACGGGCACGAGACAACGAGGAAGGTAAGCGCGCGCTCGATCCATCTGCTCCAAAGGCTCCATGTGCTGGGAGTGCCCATGAGCATGGTGACAAGCGGCGGTATAATCGCGAGCACAACGGCGCCGATAACGACGCAGGGAGTATACCAGCGCGAGAAGCGGGTGATGAAGTTCTCGGCTCTCGCCTTTTTCTCCGAGGAGTTTTCAACGAGTTCGAGAATCTTCGCGACCGTGCTCTCTTCGAAGCGGCTCTGCGTTCTAACATGGATAACACCGGAAAGATTTATCGTTCCGCTCGTCACTCTGTCACCGACAGTCTTGTCTGCGGGCAGGCTTTCGCCTGTCAGGGCGGCGGTATTGACAGAAGTCGAGCCGTCGATTATCTCGCCGTCAAGCGGAATCTTTTCGCCGGGCTTGATAACTATAGTCTCGCCGAGTTCAACTTCCTCGGGCGACACGGTTTCCTCTTTTCCGTCGCGCACGACTACGGCATAGTCGGGACGGATATCCATAAGCGCGGATATTGACTTGCGGCTCTTGCCGACCGCGATGCTCTGGAACAGCTCGCCGACCTGATAGAATATCATGACCGCCGAGGCTTCGCGGTAATCGCCGACGCCGAACGCGCCGACAGTTGCGAGCGCCATAAGAAAGTGCTCGTCAAACACCTGTCCGTGAGCGATATTGCGTATAGCGTCCCACAGGACATCGTAGCCTATCACAAGATACGGCGCGATATAAAGCAGCAATTCTTTCCAGCCCTCAAAGCCGAATATCTCGTCGACTGCCCAGGCAACACCTGTCAGCACGACAGATACGATTATTCTTATCAGTGTTTTCTTCTGCTTTCTCGTCATCGGGGACCCCCCTCTTACTTAAGAATTATTGTGCAGTCGGGCTCAACTTTCTTTGCGGTCTTGACAACTTTCTTGAGCACATCGTCAAAAGCATCGTCTGCCGCCTCAAGGGTCAGCTTCTGGGTGAAGAAATTGACGCTGACGCTCTCGACTCCGTCAACCTTGGCGATAGCCGCCTCCATCTTTGCCGCGCAGTTTGCGCAATCCAGATCCTCAAGCTTAAAGATCTTCTTCATTGTTCTCGTTCCTTTCTTCAATAAGATGTTCGAAACCTTTGGCTATAATTGTTCTGACATGGTCGTCAGAAAGAAAATAATAGATTGTTTTGCCCTCGCGGCGGTTGGCAACAAGATTTGCGTCCTTGAGTATCTTGAGCTGGTGCGATATCGCCGACTGCGTCATACCGAGCAGTTCCGCAATGGCGCAAACGCACATCTCCGACTCAAAGAGCGAAAACAAAATCTTGACGCGGGTCGTGTCGCCGAAGAGCCTGAACAGATCGGACAGGTCGCAAAGCAGCTCGTCTGTCGGCAGCTCGTGCCTCACCATATCGAGCATCTTCTCGTGGTTGTGTTCCATGTTTTTGTCCTCCGTTCATTTGCGTGATAATTCATATGACTGTTCATTCATATGTCTCACTGTTCATATGATAGCTCATTCATATGTTGTTGTCAACAGTTTTTCAAAAAAATTTATAAGACAGCCGAAAAAATAAATATAGGTCATAATCCGCATTGTCAGACACGGATTATGACCTTCGTATTTTGCACTAAGCAGATATTCAGTCTTCTTTACCGTCGAGCAGGCTCTCTCTGAAGTCGTCGCTGATAACGGCAAGGTTATCGATATGCATCTTCCCGTTTTTGAATTTGAGCGTGAGCGAATCGGAGTTTAGCTTCATCGAGACAAAATCAGAAATATTAAAGCGCTTCTTCTTGCCGAACATGGTCGAATAGATATATATCCCCTCGCCCGCAGACACGACCTTTTGATCGAGCTGGCAGAGCATCGCCGCGGCACCGAAAAGCATACAGCCAAACCCCGGAATCGCAACGAAGAACTTTCTGGCGGCAAGCATTGCGATGCAGACGGCGGCGCCGGCAATATAGACAGCCATGCCGAAGAAGAAAAGCCATCTTGGAATATGTACGGCATATTTTGCATCACCGGGATCGCGCACTATACGGACGATAAAATATATCAGCAGAGCCGCAGAAACGACAGCGGCGACAAAAGCATAAATCATTCCGACTCTCCTTAAAAGATATTGAGATTCCTGAGCACGAATATCATAGAGATGACCCATGCCGCATCGACAATATATGAAATTATCGTCAGAACTTTCGATGACTTAGCACCGACCGCGATACCTACGACTCGGAGCACGAAGAACAATATTATCGCCACGGCACTCGCTATCAAAAATCCGAGCATCACCGACGCGCTGACAAAATTCGGTTTTGCGGCGTTGATTATCTGAACAATAAAAAATGCGACTGCGCCGACTATGTCAACAATAGCCGATATATTTGTTATTTTTGGCAGAACTTTGTTTTTCATATTTACGAGACCCGAAGTCTCCCTCACTCCTTTGAATCGGTTACGGGAAAATTCTATCACATAAATGCGATTTAATCAACAGCGGACAGAAAAAAGCGGCGGAATTTACCGCCGCGCATGGTTAGCATACATTAATTGTATTTAACTATATTCGCCTGTATCGGCTCTCCCCTGCCGAACGAGGCGGCATTTTCAAACGTGGTCTCGCTTATCGACTCAAGCGCCTCGCGGGTCAGAAAGCCCTGGTGCGAGGTGATTATAACATTCGGGAACGACAGAAGTCGCGCCGTGACGGAGGTTTCGAGTATATCGTCCTCGCGGTTTTCAAAAACGTTGTGCGTCTCCTCCTCATACACATCGAGCCCGACGCCCATAAATTTATGCTGTCTTATACCTTTTATAAGATCGGGCGTGCTTATCAGCGCGCCGCGCGAAGTGTTGACGAGGATAACGCCGTCCTTCATCCGCTCTATTGCGTCGATATTTATCATATGATAGGTCTCCTCGGTCAGCGGGCAATGGAGGGATATCAGATCGCTTTCGCTGAGAAGTTCATCGAGTTCGACATATCGAACGAAGTCGAGCGAGGGGTTCCGATACTTATCATAGGCGATAACATTCATCCCGAGTCCGCGGCAGGCGCGCGCAAACGACGCGCCTATCTTTCCCGTGCCGACAACTCCTGCCGTCTTTCCGCAGAAGTTGACCCCGGTCAGCCCCATGAGGCTGAAATTGTTCTCGCGCACTTTTATATAAGCCTTGTGTATGCGGCGATTGACGGCGAACGCGAGCGCGAGGGCATGCTCGGCTATTGCCTCGGGCGAATACCCCGGCACGCGCATAACGGAGATACCGTGCTCCTGCGCCGCCAAAAGATCGACATTGTTATACCCGGCGCAGCGCATGAGAATGAGCCTGACCCCGTTCTCGGCGAGGATATCCACGACCCGCCTGCCGACATCGGACGCGACGAACAGGCACACGGCGTCATAGCCTTTCGAGAGCGGCGCGGTGCGATAAGAGATATCCGTCTTGAGATAGTCTATTTCAATGTCGGAATATTTGCCTGCAAGCTTTTCGAACGCCTCGCGGTCATACGGCTTTGTATCATAAAAAAGTATCTTCATAGAATGCGCCTCCGACAGTTTTCTCTGAATAGTATCTGCCGGGCGGGAATGAATATTCGGGTTAAATAAGCACAATTTATCATAAAGAGTGAAAACAATGGGAAGAAAATACAAAAAAGGCTTGACTTTTTCGAGCAAATATTATATGATAATCAAGCTGATTTGCGGATACAGCTTCCGCACAGTGAAAAGAATATGATCCATTAGCTCAGTCGGTAGAGCACTTGACTTTTAATCAAGGTGTCCGGAGTTCGAATCTCCGATGGATCACCAAAAGAGAAAGTCTTGAAGTCGTTGTGTATCAACGGTTTCAAGGCTTTTTTCATTTCTATTTCAATGCTCCCGATTCAGTCTCGCATCTATTGTAAACCTACAGGCGCTTTGTTGCATTTTCAAATTTTGGCTTGACACTTGAATCGGAATCGCGTACACTGCGTATATAGCCATCGGTGAGAAGCAGGACACTGGGCAATTGTAGCCCAGCCTTCTGGAGTAAGCCGGTGGCTTTTTTTTGCATTCATGCAGTATTGTAGTCTTGATTAACTCCTGCAGGTTTTCGTAATGGTGCTTTGTGTCCGGCCGTCTTGGTATTCATAAACGCGATTACATCTTTGGACAAAATCTAAGGATGTACATCCTTGACAATTTCAAGCAGACTCGATATACTGATAGTAGAATCGGTAAGAGATTGTAGGGCATTGCCCGAAGCTCTGGTCTTCGAGACAGCCGATTCTTTTTATGTTTATTGAATATAAAATATCAGCTTGAAAGCTTTTAAATTCTGCCCGACAATACAAAAAATATTGACACAATTTTATTCCGTGATATATTGTTATTGCCGAATGCAGTGCCTGTCGGACGACTTTCTTTTGATTGCCTGTCTGATATCCTGCATTTGGCGTTTTTTTATATTTCCGGCTTTAAATCGCGGTTTTTTGTTTTCACATTTTTTGAAAAAAAGTGTTGACAACGGGATTTTTCGTGCTATGATATAAGTGTGCTACGACAGATAGCACACTTATTCTGATTTTGGTGCACTGCGGCGCGCCGGAATCAAAAAGAAAGGAGAATCGCTGTGGTCTTAATCGACAAGCAGAGCCGCGTGCCGGCATACGAGCAGATAAGAAATCAGCTGCTGACTCTTATCCTTGTCGGTACATTCGCTCCGCACTCACAGCTGCCGTCTATACGGTCCATTGCCGCCGACGCCGGTGTGAACATAAACACGGTAAAAAAGGCGTTCTCCGACCTTGAATCCTACGGTGCGATATACACCGTGCCCGGAAAGGGAAGCTTCGTCAGCGAAAAGGCTTTCAAGAATGATTCGGTGCACGACACGGCGGTGTCCGAAATTTCGGACGCCATCTCTGCCGCCCGCGCCAAGGGACTCAAAAAGCAGGAAATTATCGACATACTCAATGAAATCTACACTCAGGAGGAAGAATTATGATTGAAGTAATCGGCGTTACAAAACGTTTTCAGGACTTCACCGCCATTCAGAATCTTTCGCTGAAAGTCGAAAAGTCGTCAATATACGGGCTTGTCGGCTACAACGGTGCGGGCAAAACAACGCTTCTCAAGACGGTCGCCGGAGTCTACAGAGCCGACGAGGGCGAGGTCAAAATATTCGGCGAGAATGTTTTTGACAACGCAAAAGTGAAGCAGAGACTCTTCTATGTCCCCGACGACCTCTATTTCGAGCCCAACGCGACAATAGAGAGCATGGGCAAATTCTATGCGGGCTACTATCCCCGCTTCAGCTTCGACACCATGCACAAGCTCTCAAAGGTTTTCGGGCTTGACACGAAGAAGAGCATACGCGGCTTTTCAAAGGGAATGCAGAGACAGGCCGAGATAATTCTCGGAATGTCCACCATGCCTGAGGTTATCCTGCTCGACGAGAGCTTCGACGGACTCGACCCGGCAAAGAGGAATCTTATTAAGAACCTCCTGCTCGAATACATGGCCGAAGAGGAATGCTCCGTCATAATCTCCTCTCATAACCTCCACGACCTCGCCGATATGTGCGACCACATTGCGCTGATAAACGGCAAGAGCATCGTCATGGACTGCTCGGTTGACGATATCAGCGGCTCGCGCTGCAAGTTCAGGCTGGTCTTTGACCGCGACCTCGAAGAGAGCGATTTCAAGGATCTCGACATCAGGCACTTCTCGAAGGACGGAAAGATAATCACTCTGAGCGCCAACGGCGACATGGACGAAAACGAGAAGAAGCTTCAAAATATGAATCCGCTGATGATCGAAAAGTTCCCGCTCACGCTCGAAGAGATCTTCCTCGAGGAGATGGAGGGCAGCGACTACGACTTCAAGGACATCTTCGGCAAGCCCGAAGAGAAGAAATGAGGTGTCACAGATGAAGAAAAAATATAAGAACACTTTCTGGTTCTCCGTCGCGCACGCGATGAAAAAGAACTTCATTCTCCCGCTGCTGACATTTGCAGTGAGCATGTTTTTCTATCTCTCCAACTTCTGCTGGGATAAGATAAACGAAGCAAAAGAGACCGCCGAAATCAGGGGTCAGGATGTTTTGAAGATGATGCGCGACGCATATGAAGTATTTATCTTTGACTCCGAACAGGCAGCATATAACCCGCTGTTTTATATCTTCCCCGCCCTGCTCGTTGTGATATCGCTGTTAGTCGGCGTTTTGCTCTTCAGATTCGTTACCAACAAAAAGACCGTCAACGTCTATTACAGCCTCGGCATTAAGCGCGCCGATCTCTACACAGCGCGTCTGGTTGCAGGCATAATTATGATGCTCGCGGCAACACTCATCCCGCTCGCAGTATCGCTCGGAATCAACCTTCACTTTTTCGGCTCGTCCGCCATGCTCTGGCGAACCTTCCTGTTCTATGCGGTGCACAACGTGATATGTGTGCTCGCCGGTCTTACAATATCGGCGGCGGTCTCGAGCTGCGTGGGCACCGTTATTGAATCGATAGGCTTTTCAGCCGTTCTCGCGGCGTTCCCGAGCGTTGTGACAATGTGCGTGAACTACAGCGTTCCTGCAATTCTCAACGGCGCACCCGGCATAACTTACTACGACATATATCCCAGTTCATCAAGCTACGGCGACATGCATCTCGACATGACGAACAGCACCCTGTTCGGCCGCGCTATCGCCCATATAAATCTGCTCATGCTCAACAGAAGCTCTTTTATTAACTCATCTTCCATTGAAGCTATGACAAAAGAGGCGGCAAAAAAATGGGCCGCGCCATCGCTGACTCCCTATATTCTCTGGGCAGTTCTCATCGCCGCGTTCTTCGTGTTCGGTCTGTTCATGTTCAAGCGCAGAAAAGCCGAGATATGCGGTTTCCCCGGAAGAAGCGCCGTTCTCAACTTCGTGCTCTGCATGATTGCCTCTTTCGGAGCTGCTTCGCTGATAATATATTTTATAGCATACACATCGCAGATAAGCAGATGGATAATGATAGCCCTGGTAATCGTCGCAGCTTTCCTGGTATTTGTTATACTCGATGTCATTCTCCATTTGAGCTTCAAGGCTCTTAAAAAAGACTGGAAGATAGGTCTCGTCCATGTCGGACTTATGGCGGCGTTCCTGCTCTCGCTCTACACCGGCTTCTTCGGCTACAGCAGCCGCGTGCCCGATGTTCAGTCCATTGAGAGTGCATCCATCTCCGCGCCCAACGCACTGATGGGCAGCTACAAGCTCGGCAACGGGCTCCGGTCCGGATATAACAGCAACCTTTATTACTTCGGCGAGGACGGACTCAAGGACTACTACTATGTCGGCAACCGTTCGAACTCACTCGTTGAGGACTTCAAGGACAAAGATGACATAAATACTGTCCGCGAAATCCACAAGGCCATGATAAAAGCAGGAAACATCAACGAAATGAACTGCGACCCTGATGACTATTCGAAGAGAGCTACAAGCCAGAAGGTCATCATAAAATACAAGCTCAAGAACGGACGCGAGCTTGTCAGAGTTTATAACTATGTTCCGCTGACAGACTATCCCACACTTTATACCCTTGAGGATACCAAGAACTGGAACAGCAAAATCAAGAACGAACTGCTCAACATCGACTCGGAAAATGTTATCCCGATACTTTTCTCCGCTCAGATGGACAAGAGAACCGCTGTTGACGAGGAGCTGACCGCAGGTCTTGCGCGCGCGATATATAATGATATCAGCACGCTGAGCTCCGACAAGTTCCTGTCAAGCAACGCGAAATATCTCGGCTCGGTTGCGTTCTATGTTTCTCGTCAAAACACACAGGAGGAGGCGTACTACGGAAGCGCCACTACCGTAACAGAGCCTATGCCGGAACCGGGTATTGAGGAAGATCTTGATATGTCAAGGCAGGATAAGGTCAACGAGCTTTCGGCGCATGGAGAGTCGAGCGGACATTATATCTCACTCGGCGACTACTCAACAGTTCCGATAACCTCGGAGATGACGAACACTATAAGCTTCCTCAAGGAGCACGGACTCTACGAGAAGCTCACAGACGAGTCCCCGATAGTCAGCGTCAGAGTTAAGGACATGGGTCACTCGACCGACTCCGTGCAAGCAAGATACGGATACGGCTATTGTAGCCCGATATTCAACGCCTTCTGGGATGACGGAAAATCAAAGGCAGTTTCAAAGACGGATTCCACCGGCTACACCTATCAGGTGAGCAACTACAACAGCGGCGATTTCATGCCGAAGGATGCCGTAACCATAACAAACAAGACTATTGTCGAAAAGCTCGCCGCCAACGCCTACGGCTACCGCTTCGACCTCACGGGCGGATACCTTGTTGAGTTCAAGCGCGAGAACGGCGCTCTTACGATAATGTATGTTCCGAAAGGACGCATCGAGCTGAATCTCGGCACAGGCAAATAAATTTCAAGCGGCGGCTGCGCTGAAACGGTGCGGCCGCCGAACTGAGCAGCATCGGAGGGATAAAGAGTGAACAAATCAAGAGACGGCTTCAAAAGCCTATTCGGCTTCACAGTCGTTCACGCGATAAGAAAGAATTTTGCCTTTCCGCTCGCGGTCTTTGTAATGAGCTTGGCGCTCTACCTCAGAAGCTTTTTCGGCAGCGACAAGATAAGACAGCTTACGGCGCTGAAGAGCGGCGGCTCGGCGACGTTGGAGCTTCTGCGCGAATCCGGAAAATTTTTAATAATCGGCGGATCTGACAACTATATGCTGACGGATATTCTCTATTTTTACACGGCGGCAGTCGTTGTTCTCTCCGCCGCGCTGGGTATAATGCTTTTCAGATTCGTCTCAAGCAGGGCGAAGAACAACATATATTTCAGTCTCGGCATCAGCCGCGCGGGTCTGTTTTCGGCGCACTGGCTGGCGGGAGCGGTCATGCTCGAAGCGGCCGTGCTTCTCCCGCTCGCCTTTTCGGCAATGCTGAACCTTATCTACTTCGGCTCGTCCGTCATGCTCTGGCACACGCTGCTGTTTTACGCCGTTCACATGACCGTGACGGCGCTTGCGGGATTCTCTGTTGCGGCGGCAGTCTCCGTCTGCGTGGGAACCGCAGGCGAATCGGTACTGTTCTCGCTCGCATTCATAGCGTTTCCGAGCGCTGCTGTATATTTTCTCAATAACGCGGTACCGCATCTGCTCTTCGGCGCGCCTCACAATTCAAACTACGCACTCTATCCGTCGGCGAGTCACAGCCAGGATATCAGCATGGCCCTCTCCCCTTTCGGGCGCGTGCTGTCGCGTCTAAATCTGCTCTCGCTCAACAACGACGTATTCATCCGCTCGGGCTCGTTGGTCTCGGCCGACGGATTCTCTAAAATCACCGCAGACGAGCTGAAAAGCTGGAGCGCGCCGTCTCTTGAGCCCTATATACCCTGGGCGATACTGACCGCCCTGCTGTTCGTTTTCGGGCTTTTGATGCTAAAGCGCAGGAAGGTGGAGATATGCGGCTTCAGCGGCAGGAGCAAGGCTTTAAACTTTTTGCTGACCGCCATGCTCTCTGTTTCCGCAGGCTCGACTATCGTCGCCGTTAATTTTTATTTTTCGCAAATCACCGACAAGCAATATCTTATAACGGGCATAACAACCGTGCTTTTGAGCGCTGTTATATTCGTGGTTTTCGATATTATGCTCAATCTCAGCTTCAAGGCACTCAAAAATGATTGGAAATACGGGCTTGTCCATGTGGCTCTCGCGGTCGCCGTTATGCTCTCGCTCTACACCGGGTTCTTCGGTTACAGCAGCCGCGTGCCTGATACCGACAGCATCGAGAGCGCATCGGTATCCGCTCCGGACATACTTCTCGGAAGCTACCGCACAAGAGCAGACGAGCTCAAATTCAACGCAAACTCCGGCTACTATCTCGCCTTCGACGAGGACGGAAACCCGGTTGGCATAAACAGCGGCTGCTACTATCGCAGCAACGCCGACGAAAGGCACATAATTATCGACGGATTCAAAAGCGAAAGCGACATTAACGCCGTGCGCGAGCTGCACAAAAGGCTCATCGCCTCGGGCAGAAAAGTTGTTTCAAGCAGCGAGGATTATTCCGAAAGAGCCGTGCGCAGCACTGTTATTATAAAATACAAGCTCAAGAACGGACGCGAGATAATAAGAGAATATCAGACAGTCGGGCTCGGCGACTATCTCTCGCTCTATTCAATAGAGAACACCGAGAACTGGAACAACAAAATCAAAAACGAGCTGCTGAACATAGACAGCGAAAAAGTATTCCCCGTTCTCTTCTCGGGACAGATGGACAAAAAGACCGTCGTTGACCAAAAATTTACACGCGGACTCGCCCGCGCGATATATAACGACATAACCTCTCTCGGCGCAGACAGAATTCTCTGCTCCGACTCAAAGTGGCTCGGCGCTATGGCCCTCTATCACGACATAGCGTCGGATGGAGTCGAAGCCGTGACGGCGACCCAAGCTCAGGCGGAAGTCCCCGATATTGATGATATTGACACGCCGGCAGACGATGTTCGCAACGCTTGGAAAGCCGGAAACTACGGCGAGATGATGACCAACGGCTCGGAATACGGAGATTTCGGCAAGTTCAAGTCCGTTATTCCGATAACCGAGGAAATGACGAACACCGTCGAATATCTCAAAGCCCACGGGCTCTATGACCTGCTCGTTGACGAATCGCCTATAGTCGCCGTCAGAGTGGCGGACATAGGCAAGCTCACCGTCGACGCGCTTGAATACACCACGCCGATATTCAACGCTTTCTGGGACAACGGCAAATCAAAGCCGGAAACCGACCGCGAGACCGGAGAACAGATAAGCACATACACGAGCGGCGACTACATGCCGAAAAATTCAAGGGAATTCACCGACGGCGCAACGATAAACGCACTCGCCGAAAACGCCTACGGCTACAGATTCGACCTCACGGGCGGATATGTTGCCGAGTTCAGACGTGCCAACGGATGCAGAACGATAATGTATGTCCCGAAAGGGCGCGTCGAGCTGAATCTCGGTTAAATATAAAAACTCCCTTAAACACACATAACCCCGGGCTTCACGGAAAATCTGTGAAGCCCGGGGCCGTTTTTATATTTACACATGAAAAAATGCGACCCCGAAGGATCGCATAAGTTCAGCTTTCAGATATTACTTGTCCTATATTAAAGGAAGAGAAGAAGCAGGGTTGCAACGAGTGCGAGAACGAAGAAAGAGATAGCGATGATCTTCGTGATAAGCACAAGCTTCGACTCCATAGTCCTGCTCTTGTTCTTGCCGAAGAAAGTCTCTGCGCCGCCTGCGATAGCGCCGGAAAGACCGGCGGACTTACCCTCCTGAAGAAGGACGAGAACAATAATAGCGACCGAAAGAAGAATGAGGACTATGCCCAATATAATCTCATGTACTGCCATGAAGTTAACCTCCAAACACAAATTGCTAAGATATTTTAGCATATACTTTGACACATTTCAATAGTTTTTACAAAAACTTTTGCCGAACGGAGAAATTTTCCTTCCGAAAGATGTATTATCGGCGCGCGGCTGAGCAAACTACTCTCAGCGGCAAGAGTCCGAAGTCAATGCGTTTGCAGGGCTTTTCCCGCCGACCGTTTTGCGGGGAAGCCTTGCAAACGGTCTTTTTTATATTCCGAGCTCAAGCTGTTCACCCTTGTCCTCTGCGCTCAGCAGCGCTCCGGCGGCGGGCAGGTTCTTTGTCTTATATCTGTACGCCTTGGCGAACTCCCCTTCTTTATACGCGCGGACGGTCATAACTTTCTGACCCTTCTTGAGGCTCATAACGCCGACTCCCTGAGTGTCCTTGGTAGCCTTGGGCGAGATTGCGCCGGTGTTTATCAAAAGGTGTCTGCCCGCAGAAGAGATTATAACAAGCTCGACATCGCTTTCAATATGGAGCATCGCCGCGGCGGGCGATTTGTCGGAATAAGCTTTTATGAGCTTCTTGCGGTTCGTCTTCGTCTGATAGGCGGAAAGCTCGACCTTCGCCGCCTTTCCGTTTTCAAAGAAGAAGAGCATATGACCCGAATAGTCCGAGGTCACGACCATATAGACCGCCGTCTCGCCCTCGTCCATGCCGAGCGTGCTCGCCACATAATCGCCGAG
>ENA-OOZG01001579-OOZG01001579.1-human-gut-metagenome-genome-assembly--contig:-NODE-1579-length-15877-cov-2.358109_pt1 | contig 15877 bp, 15 predicted proteins | sample MGYA00241706_ERZ501384 | MGnify/ENA primary metagenome ERZ501384 (study PRJEB25962, sample SAMEA2042742) | human gut metagenome | biome: human gut; feature: human-associated habitat; material: faeces...
TTTGGAACATCAAGAGCACAAGCTAGACAATTTGTAAACCATGGACAATTTGAAGTTAATGGTAAAAGAGTAGATATACCATCTTACTTAGTAAAAGCAGGAGATGTAATCGCAGTTAGAGAAAGCAAAAAAGATAACTCTACATTAAAAATCAATATAGAAGAAAACTCAGCAAGACCAGTTCCAGCTTGGTTAGAAAGAGATAACGAAAAACTAAGTGGTAAAGTAATTAGATTATCAGCTAGAGAAGACATAGATCTTCCAATAGAAGAACATTTAATAGTAGAGCTTTACTCAAAATAATAGTTTTTGAAAGTAAGTGTAAAGGTTTAGTCAAAACTTTAAAATTTTACTTAAAAAAACTCATAAAGTTTTTAAAGAGTTTGAGAATAATCTCAATTTAGGAGGTAAAAATGATAGAATTTGAAAAGCCAAATATTGAATGTCTAGAAATCGATGAAACAAATAATTATGCTAAATTTGTATGTGAACCATTAGAAAGAGGATATGGAGTAACAATAGGAAATTCTTTAAGAAGAATATTACTATCATCGCTACCAGGATGTGCAATAACAAGTGCTAAGATTGATGGTGTTTTACATGAGTTCTCTACAGTACCAAATGTTGTAGAAGATGTACCAGAAATTATAGTAAACTTAAAAAATGTTAGACTAAAATTTTCAGAAAATGAAGAAAAGATATTAAGAATAGATCACAAAGGTGAAGGAGAAGTGTTAGCTGGAGATATTATAACAGATGGAACTGTTGAAATATTAAATCCAGAATTACATATTGCTACTGTATCAGAAGGTGGACATCTAAAAATGGAAATGACAGCTGATAGAGGAAGAGGATATAACTCATCTGAAAAAAATAAAAAACCAAATCAAGATATCTCTGTACTTCCAATTGATTCAATTTACACACCAGTTAAAAAAGTAAATTATCAAGTAGAAAATACTAGAGTTGGTCAAACAGTTGACTATGATAAACTAGTAATTGAAGTATGGACAGATGGAAGCTTAAAAGCACATGAAGCATTAAGCTTAGCTGCAAAAGTAATGACAGGACATTTAGAATTATTTATAGATTTATCAGAAACAACTAAAAACACACAAGTTATGGTTGAAAAAGAAGAATCTAAGAAAGAAAAAGTTCTAGAAATGTCAATAGAAGAATTAGAACTATCTGTTAGATCATATAACTGCTTAAAAAGAGCTAACATCTCAACTGTTGAGGATTTAATTAGTAAATCTGAATCAGAAATGATGAAAGTTAGAAATTTAGGTAAAAAATCTTTTGATGAAGTAACAGCCAAATTACATTCATTGGGCTTAGACTTTGCACAAGAAGATGAGTAAAAAAATAAGAATAGCAATAAATAAAAAAGAGTAGAGATTTGTCATCAAAAATTTATAAAATTTTTGATGACGATGACCAAAGCGAAAGGGAAAGGTGAATAAAGTGGCTACAAATAGAAAATTAGGTAGAACTACAGATATAAGAATGTCAATGTTAAGAAACTTAACAACAGACCTATTAGTATATGGAAAAGTAGAAACTACATTACCAAGAGCTAAAGAAGTAAAAGCAATAGCTGATAGCTTAATATCACTAGCAATAAAGGAAAAAGACAACTTTGAAGAAGTAGACACAAAAGTTGTTAAAGCTAAATTAGACTCTAAAGGTAATAAAGTTACAGAATTAGTAAAAAGCAAAAATGGTAAAGAATTCTTAAAAGTAGTTAAAGAAGAAACTACTGAAAAAAGACAAAAAGATATGCCATCTAGATTAAATGCTAGAAAGAAAATAATGACAAAAATAAACAAAGTAAAAGATTCAGATGGAAATAATATCGACTTAACAGCAAAATTATTTGGAGAAATAGCAGAAAAATATAAAGACAGAGTAGGCGGATATACACAAATAATAAAAGTTGGAGCTAGAAAAGGCGACAATGCTGAAAAAGTAATTTTAAAATTAGTATAATTATTCTTTTAAGGATGTATTTAAAATTAAATTGTAATTTTAAATACATCCTTAAATTTTTTTAAACACCTCTTATAAAAACAACTAGATTAGGAAGTATTAATGAAGAAAAGGCAAACACAAAAAGTGTAATTGCACTTTTTTTATTTTTGCAATCTTTTAATTCATAAAGACCATAGGTGAATGTCTTCATAAAAATCATAATAGATAAGATAATAACCAAAATTCTCATAAAAAAGCCTCCAAAAAACTATATTTTTGTAAACAACTGGCCACTTTGGATTGTACTATTAACATTAACCGAAAAGAAACTATTCTGGTAATTAGAGGCCCAGTTAGAATCAACCCAATCTTGCCAAGTTAAATAATTTTTCAATCCAAATCTGCCAAAACTTGCAATATCGGTTTTATACTCTTTAGCTGTTTTATATAAATATGAAAGAATATTTTCTTTAATATATGAATTTGTATATTCTTCTAATGTTTTTACAACTTCTTTATTTGAATAATCTAAACCTTCCTCAAGAGATAAAACATTACCAGCTATAGATATATCACATGTAATATATGGATAATTATTTACAAATTCTAAAGAACTTTTAGTCTTTTTTGTTTGAGTAATATATATACTAATTACAGAACCTTGTTTATACGGATTTGGTATAGTTATTATAGCACTCTTTAAATTATTTGTTACAATTATATGTGACAAAGTTTCAGCTCCATTAAGCTCTCCAACTAGTTTATCACCACTAAATACTGCAAGCCCCATGTTTTCAATACCATTTGGACTAATAATAGGAGCTTCGTCAGCTTTATAAGAACCTTCAGAATCATAAATACTAGATGTAGTAGATAATTCTTGAGTAGATTTATTGTTTATACCACCTAAAATTGCATAAGGGCTAGAAGAACTATTTAGTAAGCTATTATAAAAATCTTTTAATGCAATATTTTGACTGTAAGCAGTATATTCACTAGAATTTAGAATTAATTCATAATATCTAGCAGAAACACTTTCCAAGGTAGGTTGTACATTTTGCAAATAATCTAAAGCGTTACATCTACTAATTATAATATTACAGTCAGGCCTAATTTCTAAATTATTAATAAGAGTAAAAAGCTCTTCAGAAAGACCATCATATGCAAACTCTTCAGAGAAAACAACAGCTTTGCAGTGAGATAGGTTAACCTTTTTACTAATATAGCTATTTATAAGAGAGATACCAGAGTCAATAGAACTGCAATCTACACTAGTAATAGTAGATTGTTGGGATTGGGTGCTTCCACCACCATCACTAGAAGAATCACTTAGAACTGCTAGTTGTAAAGTAACTTTAAGCTTATTATTACCATCACCTTTATCAATACCAATGGCAACTGCATATGCTAGTGTTTCCAATCCTCTAGTACTATAGCAACCAGTTAGAGAAAAGCAAGAAAGAGTTAAAGTTAAAAGTAAACATACAATTTTCTTTTTCATTGCGATTTCTCCTTTCTATGCTTTAAATTTGCCAAAATTAATATAATAAAACTAACAACAAAAACTAATGATATAATTACATATTTGAAAACAGCATCCTGAATAAATTTAATTTGAGCAATATTTTTTATTGAAAGTGCAACCACAAAAATAAAACTGGCAATACAATAGGATAGCTCATCCGGATTTTTAAATCTAACCAATTTATCTACAACATAAATACTAAAAAAAGAGGAAATGCTTAAAAATGATATCATAGCTAATATCCATATAAGAATAAAAATAGCATCAATCCTTTGAAAAAATCTACCAAACTCAATCATTCTAGTAAGCAGATATACAGAAAGTAATTCCTCAGAAAATGAGATAAAAGAAAACATCATAAGTAAACAAATAACACTCAAAAATAAATAAATTGCAGATATTATTGTAGATATGAATGCTACCTTTTTAAATTGTTCAGGATTTTTAAGTATAGGTATTAAAAAATATAAATATGCAAATCCACTAAATGCAAAAATATTGTTAATTCCCACAAGAAATGTTTTATCTGCACCAAATCCTAAAATTGGAAAGATTCTTTGTGGAATAAAATCCTTTACAGTTGCAAAAAGAATTATAAGCATACTAATTAAAAGAATTGGCATAAACATTAAATTTACTTGAGCAATATTTTTAATACCGGATTTGCAAGCAATAACTGTAGGAAAAAAGAAAAACATCAATAAAAATATTATAGGAGTTTCTTCAAAATATATTAGTTTTATACTATTAGCAAGATACCTAAGAGATATACCTGAGATGAAAATAAAAAAGGCAAAATAAGCAATACCAATTATAAATTTTAATACCTTACCACCTAAATATTCAGAAACATCTAAAATATCATTGCTATTAAATGGCTTGAACAGTTTACAAATTAGTGCACAAAAAATAATAGCTATAATGCTAATATAAATAACATTAATCCATGAGGAAGAACCAGTTGTTGAAATAATAACATCTGGTAAATTTAAAATTATTTGATTAATAATTATAGTAACAATCAAAGCAATTGCTTCAACTGTTCCTATTTTTTGATAAGTGCTCATAGATTTTTTCCTTTCCCAAATTTCCACTTCATACTTATTTTTGCCTGAGAACGAGGCTCTTTAGTATTTAAGAAATCCGCACGCTTTTCTCTACGCCACATAGGAGGTATAAAATATGAGGCATCTGTACTTAAATTAGTAACAGGTAAATATGGCGCAAGATATGGAGAGCCAAAAGATTTTAAGCCAGCTAAAACAATTGCATGGCAGAAGAATCCAGCTGCAATTCCTAAAAATCCAGCTACAAATGCTAAAATAATATATAAAAATCTATATATTCTAAAAGTAAATCCCATAGAAAAATCAGGAATAGCAAAAGAACAAATACCAGTAATAGCAACAATTATAATTAATATAGGACTTACTAAGTTTGCACTTACTGCAGCCTCTCCGCAATATTAATGCACCAACAATTCCGTATTGTAGGACCAATAGGTGTAGGAACTCTTAAACCTGCTTCTCTAATTAATTCAAAAGAAAATTCCATTAGAAAAATTTCAAATATAACGGGAAATGGAACGGTATTTCTAGAAGCGGCAATTGTAAATAATAATTCTGTTGGTAAAAGCTCTGTGTGATAGTTAGTTATAGCAACATAAAAGCCAGGTAAGAATAGAGTTATTATAATTGCAATAATACGAATAAATTTTAATAAGTTAGAATACCTAAACTTTAAATTAATATCTTCAGGAGAAGATAAAAAATCAATAAAAACAGCAGGCATAATTAAAGAGTATGGACTACCATTTACTAGCACAACAACTCTACCTTCTAAAATATGGTTAACAGCTTTATCTGGTCTTTCTGTTGCAATCATTTGTGGAAATAGAGCAAGGCTATTGTCTTGAATAAGTTGCTCCAATTGACCAGAAGAGATAATATGCTGTACATCAAGGTTATTAATCCTATACTTTACTTCTGCAATCAAATCATTATTAGCTATATTCTTTAAATAACATATAGCAACTTTAGTTTTAGTAAGAGTACCAACAGTGGAGTTTTCAATAATTAAATTTTCATTATTAACAAGCCTCCTTATCATGGAAGTATTAGTTCTTAGCTTTTCAACAAAAGCTTCTTGAGAGCCTCTTATAACAATTTCATTTTTGGGTTCAGAAATACTTCTAGTTTCAAAGCCTTTTACATCTAAAACAAATCCAACATTAAGAGTATCTACTATTAAAGCACAATCTCCACCATTTACAGCAGAAAAAATCTCATCAAAAGTAGTTGCTTTTTTTATTGAATTTTGGGGAAGTAAAGAGGTATATATATAATCTTCTAAGTTGAACTTTTTTACTTTTTTTACAGTTATGTTATTTGTAATTGCAGAAGATATAGGTTTAGAAGATTCACAATTTTTAGACATTAGAGGCCTCAAAATAAAATTATCAATAAGCTCAGAATCTACCATTCCATCAATAAAAAGTAAACAAGCTTTATATTCTTTGTTTCTAATACTTAGGTTAAATTCTCTTAAAATAATGTCACTATTAATTAATGTATTGTATTTAACTTTTATAAAATCAATATTTACAGAAAGGGTATTATATAAATTTTGATTATTTTCTTGTTCATCAGGATCAGATAAACTATTATTTGTATTTACCTTTTTAGAAGCCTCTTCATCATTCTTTTCAGGAAGAGAAAACTCATAAGTATCACGAGGCTCATGGTAAAAGAATAATGATTTAAAAAAATGTTTTAATCTTTCCACAAAAAAACCTCCTATACAGCATTTTTGTTGAATAAGAAAAATCGAAGATTTTCCTATTCAACAAAATAAGTTTTTCCCAAAAATGCAAAAATATGCAAAACAAAAACAAAGCAAAAATTTATAAAACATAAAAAACATTGACATGAGAATAAATAACATATAAAATAATGCATGTAAAGGTAGACCCTGTGTCTGCAAAAAAAATGTTGTAAAATATGTATATTGCAAGGCCTACGATGCCTTTGGGTCGCCCAGGAGTGCGACCACTACAAAGAAAGAAGAAAAAGCACAAATGACAAACCAGAAAAAAGATAAATAGTAGAAATATAAAAACAGGAAGACTTTAAGTCTTCCTGTTTTGTATTAAAAATGCATTTTATAATTGCCTCTACATTTTTTTGGAAAATTTTGTTGTAATATAAAAATCCATATGGTAGAATATATTTGTTAAAATAGAAATAAAAGGAAAGATATTTTTGAAGAAGAATATAAAAGATTATAATTTAGACGAATTAAAAAATGTAATGGTAGAATTAGGAGAAAAGCCATTTAGAGCAGAACAAATTTTTAAATGGATATTTGTAGAAAATGTTACAAGCTTTGATGAAATGACTAATTTATCATTAGAATTAAGAGAAAAATTAAAAGAAAATTTTGATTTACACATATTTAAAATAATACAAAAACAAGAATCAAAAGATGGTACAAAAAAATATTTATTTGACGTTTTAGATGGCAATGCAATAGAATCTGTACTTATGCAATACAAATATGGAAAAACAATATGTGTTTCATCTCAAATAGGATGCAAAATGGGATGTAAGTTCTGCACTTCAACAGGAGTAAAATTTGTAAGAAACTTAACATCAGGGGAAATAGTAGAACAACTTTTAGCAATAGAAAGAGATGAAAATATTAAAATATCAAACCTAGTATTTATGGGAATTGGAGAACCATTAGATAATTACAATAATGTTATAAATGCTGTACATATATTAAACAATCCAAAAGGAATAAATATGGGAGCAAGGCATATTAGTATATCAACAAGCGGACTAGTTCCTAAAATATATGATTTAGCAGATGAAAATTTACAATGTACACTTTCAGTATCACTACATAGCCCAACAGACGAAAAAAGAAGTCAAATGATGCCAGTAAATAACACATACAACATAGAAGAATTAATGAAAGCATGTAGATATTATATAGAAAAAACAAATAAAAGAATATCTTTTGAATATGCACTTGCAAAAGAAAATAATGATAACATGCAAGACGCAAAAGATCTTGTAAAACTATTAAAAGGTATGCTTTGCCATGTGAATTTAATACCAATAAATAAAATAGAAAATGGCAAATATACAAAAAGCACAAATGAAAACATATTAAAATTTAGAGATTATTTAAACGAAAAAGGAATTGTTGCCACAGTTAGAAGAGAGCTGGGCTCAGACATAGATGCAGCCTGTGGTCAACTTAGAAAAAAAGAGGTGGAAAGATGCGAGTCTACGCAAAAACAGATATAGGTAAAGCAAGGGAAATGAATCAAGATTTTTACTATGTTTCTCAGGTGAACGAGAATATGGCTTTATGTATTTTGGCAGATGGAATGGGCGGATATAAAGGCGGAGAAATAGCGAGTAGTTTAGCAACGAATTCATCAAAAGAATATATAGAGGAAAATTTTGATAAAATAGAGCATTCAGACGAAGAAATTATGAATTTAATAAAATCTGCAATGGATTATGCTAATATAGCCGTTTATAAAAAAGCAAAAGCAAATGAAGAACTAGAACAAATGGGAACAACTCTTGAGATTTGTATAATATATAACAACAAAGCTTATATTGGTCACATAGGAGATAGCAGAATATATAGAATACGAAAAAATATAATTAGAAGAATAACAACAGATCATAGTTATGTAGAAAAATTAGTAAAAGATGGAACAATAACTAGAGAGGAAGCATTTTATCATCCAAAGAAAAATATGCTTATGAAAGCATTAGGATGTAATGAAAGCATAGAACCAGACATATTAGTAAAAGAGTTCTTAGAAAATGATATTATGCTTATGTGCTCAGATGGATTAACAAATATGCTAACAGAAGAGACAATATATGACATAGTTCAAGAACAACCAGAAACAGCATGTGAAAATTTAGTAAAACGAGCAAATGAAAATGGAGGATACGACAACATAAGTGTTATACTAATAAAAAACTAGTAATTTTGTATATTATATAGTTTTAGAAAGAGGGATTAAAATGAATTTAGAAGGGAAGTTACTTGGTAACAGATATGAAATAATAGAAAAAATAGGTAGCGGAGGAATGGCAACAGTATACAAAGCAAAATGTTTGGTACTAAAAAGATTTGTAGCAGTAAAAGTATTAAGAGATGAATTTACAACAGACGAAGAATTTATAAAAAGATTTAATGTAGAAGCACAAGCTGTTGCAAGTTTAACACATCCAAATATTGTTTCTGTATATGATGTAGGACATGAAGGTAATTTATATTATATAGTAATGGAACTTGTAAAAGGAAAAACATTAAAAGAAATAATAGTAGAAGATGGTGCATTAGGCTGGAAATGGTCTGTAAAAATAGCAATGCAAATAGCTTCTGCTTTAGAAACAGCACATAGAAATAATATTATACATAGAGATATAAAACCACACAACATAATTATAACAGAAGATGGAGTAGCAAAAGTAACAGACTTTGGAATAGCAAAAGCAGTTTCAAATTCAACAATTACTGCTTTTGGTACAACAATTGGTTCAGTACACTATTTTTCACCTGAACATGCAAGAGGTGGATTTACAGATGCAAGATCTGATTTATATTCACTAGGAGTAGTAATGTATGAGATGGTTACAGGAAGAGTACCTTTTGATAGTGATACACCTGTTTCTGTAGCATTAAAACATATGCAAGAAGAACCAATAGAACCAATAAAAATAAAACCAGACCTACCACAATGTGTAAATGATATTATTATGAAAGCAATGAGAAAAGATGCAAATGAAAGATATCAAACAGCAACAGAAATGATAAAAGATTTAGAACTAGCATTAAAACACCCAGAAGAGAAATTTGTTTCTGCACCTAATATAGGAGATTTTCCAACACAAAAAATATCATTAGATTATGCAGAAGAATTACAAAAACAAGAAAAAGGAAAAAAACCAGGAAAATTTGATAAGATAAAAAAATATTTTGAAGAACACCCAGCAGTAAAAGTAATAGCTATAATAGTTGCTTGTATTTTAGTATTTTCAATTGCAATGGGAGGAACATATTTGGCGTTATCATTAGGTAGAGCAAAAGAAGTGCAAATACCTAATTTACAAGGATTAACAAAAGAAGAAGCTGAACAAAAAGCAAAAGAATCAAAATTAAAGATAGAAGTTAGTGAAGAAAAATATCATCTAGAAGTTCCAGAAGGACAAATAATAGAGCAAGATCCTAAATACCAAGACAATTATAAAATAAAAGAAGGAACTACAATTAAAGTTGTAATAAGCAAAGGACAAGAAATTGTAGAAATGCCTAAAGTAGTTGGCAAAACAAGAGATGAAGCAACTAAAATGTTAAAAGAAGTAGGCTTAGAAGTAAAGGTTGAAGAAGAATTTAGTGATGATGTAGAGAAAAATTATATAACAAAACAAGAAGTGGCAGAAGGAGAAAAAATTGCAGCAGGAACAACTGTTACAATTTATTCAAGCATGGGAATAGAACAAGTACAAGTACCAGACTTGTCAGGAAAAACAGAAAGTGAAGCAAAAAGTGCAATAAGCAGTGCAAAACTAAAATGGAAAAGTACTGATAAAACATCAGATTCTAGCAAACCAAATGGTGTTGTAGTAAATCAATCAATATCAAATGGAAGTATGGTAGATAAAAACACAGAAATAACAATAACAGTAAATGAATTTGATGAAATAAAAAATGGAACAATAACAGTAAATGTTGCTTCGTTAATAGGATACAATAAACAATATAATGAAGATGGAACAGAAAAATCACCAGAAAATGTTCAGGTTATATTGTCATTTGATGGAGAGGAATACGAAAGTAAAACAGTAAAAGAAAATGATACAAGTTGCCAATTTTCAGTATCTTCAAGTGGCAGCAAAACCGCAAAAATACAAATAAAATCTAATGCAGGAAGTACACTAAAAACAAAAACATTTACATTTAATTCAGGAGAAAATAAAGCGATATAGAAATTATAATTTAATAAATAGAGGGAGAAAAAATAATGGAAATATCAACATCTATACTAACAATTGAAAAAGAAAAAGCAACAAAAACTTTTTATGACTTAGAAGTAGCAGGAACAGATTATTATCACATAGATATAATGGACGGAAAATTTGTAGAAAAAAATACAGAAGAATTAATGTATGAATATGCAAGCACAATAAAACAAATATCAAACTTACCATTAGATGTGCATCTTATGGTAGAAGATATTAAGCCACATATAGAAAAATACATTCCATTAGAGCCAAGTATTATTACATTTCATTATGAAGCATGTAAAAATAAAGAAGAGATATTAGAACATATAAATTGTTTAAAACAAAACAATATAAAACCTGCAATTTCAATAAAACCAAATACAGGTATAGATGAAATAAAAGAATTTTTACCATTCCTACATATGGTTCTTATAATGACAGTAGAGCCTGGAAAAGGCGGACAAAAATTAATTCCAGAAACATTAATAAAAGTAAAAGAATTAAAAAAGTATATTGAAGATAATAATTTAGATACATATATAGAAGTAGACGGAGGAATAAATAAAAATACAATAAATGAAGCAAAACAAGCAGGAATAGACATAGCTGTTGCTGGTAGTGCCATAATATCAGCAGAAAACTTTAAAACTGCAATAGCAGAGCTAAAATAAAACAAAAGAGAGGATATAAAAATGCTTCAAGAAAAACAAAGAGAAAATACTATTAATACTGAAACATATAAAATAATAAAAAAGAAAAGTAAGCATCCAATAATAACAGGAATACTAAAAGCAATAATAATTATATTTTTATTGCTTTTAATTCTTGTACTTGTAGCAGGGGGATATGCTGCATATAAAGTATATAATATTGTAAAAGATGCACGATTAAGCAAAAATGATTTAACAATTAAATATGAGAACTCAGTAGTAAAAGATATGGAAAATAATACTATAGGAATTTTAAATGGCAACGAAAATAGAGAAAGCATAAGCATAAAAGAAATGCCAGAGTATTTGCCAGCAGCATTTGTAGCAATAGAAGACGAGAGATTTTATGAACACAAAGGGGTAGACGTAAAAAGAACATTAAGAGCAACATACACATACATAAAAAATAAGGGTAAATCGCCATTTGGAGGAAGTACAATAACTCAGCAGATGGTAAAAAACTTAACTCAAGAAAAAGAAGATACATGGCAAAGAAAAGTAAGAGAAATGGCAAGGGCATATTATGTTGAACAAGAAATGTCAAAAGAGCAAATTCTAGAATTATATTTAAACCTAATATTTTTAGGCGATACAGTATATGGTGTAGAAAAAGGCTCAAACTATTATTTTAGTAAAAGTGCAAAAGATTTAGACTTGGCAGAGTGTGCTTTCTTAGCAGGAATAAACCATTCACCTAATTCATATAATCCATTTGATAATAACAACGAAGAGGTTATGGATAATATAAAAAAGAGAACAAAAGTTGTTTTAAATAAAATGAAAGAATTAGGGAAAATAAAAACAGAAGAAGAATATCTACAAGCAGTAAAAGAAGTTGAAGCTGGATTAAATTTTAATAAAGGAGCATTCCCACAAACAGTATTTTCTTATCATACAGATGCAGCAATAAATCAGATAATTGCACAACTACAAAAAGAGCATGACTGGACATACAAACAAGCAAAATTATATTTATCTAGTGGAGGCTTTACAATATATACTACTCAAAATCCAAAAGTACAAACTATAATTGATGAAGAACTTAGCAAAGAAAAGTATAAGCAAACATCAAGAGACAAAAAAGGAAATCCACAACAATCACAAGCAGCAGTAGTATTAATTGATCATACAACTGGATATGTGTTAGGAATTTCAGGTGGAATTGGAGAAAAAACTACAGCATTTGGTTTTAATAGAGCAACAGATGCAGTAAGACAAACAGGTTCATCTATGAAGCCAATAGCAGTATTAGCACCTGCTATAGACCAAGGAATAATAACAGCAGCGACTGTTTTTGATGATAATCCAACATCTTTTAATAATGGAACATATAATCCAAAAAACTTTGTAAACAAATATATGGGATTAATTACAACAAGAAAAGCAATTGCAAATTCACAAAATATACCTATGGTAAAATCTATGTGTTTGTTAACACCAGAAAAATCAATAAAGTTTTTAAAAGAAATAGGAATAACAACAATTGATGATGAAAAGGATAATGTATTAGCATTGGCATTAGGAGGGCTAACATGGGGAGTTTCACCAGTACAAATGGCAGGAGCATATGCTACAATTGCAAATGGAGGAGTATATCAAGCACCAACATTTTATAGTAAAGTAGTAGATGAAAATGGCAATATAATACTAAAACCAGACCAACAACAAAAAAGAGTAATGTCAGAAGAAGCGGCATATGTAGTAAAAGAAATGTTAACAGAAGCAGTAAAAACTGGAACTTCAACGACTTGCACAGTAGAGGGAATGAGTGTAGCTGCAAAAACAGGAACAACAAACAATGATTATGATAGATGGTTTTGTGCATTTACTCCATATTATACATCGGCAGTTTGGTATGGATATGACGATAGTTGCACAATAACTGGATGGGCAACTAATCCATCAGGCCAAATATGGACATCTGTAATGAGACAACTTCATGACGGATTAGAACCAAAAACTTTTGCAGAAACAAAACCAGAAAATGTAGTGGAAAGTGTAATATGCGAGAAATCCGGGTTCTTGGCAACATCAACATGCAAAAATTCTAGAACAACGAGAACAGAATATTTTGTAAAAGGTACAGAACCTATACAAACATGCCCATATCATTCAACAGCAAAAGTATGTATAGATAGTGGGTTATTAGCAACAGAAAAATGTACTAGAACAAAAAGGGTGTATGGTAGAGGAGAATACATAAATAAAAACAATTTATGGAAAACGAGATCTTCTTATGGTTCACCTAAAAATGTGCCATTACAAAGATGCACAATACATCAATAAAAATAGTAGGAGAATATAAATGGATATGATTAATACAATAGATGAAATTACATATGAATTAATGATTAAGATAATGAGTAGTGGAATGACTAACTTTATGCTTTTTATGTCACATTTAGGGTCAGCAATAACATTAATTGTATTAACAATAGCATTCATCTTATTACTAAAAAACAAAACAAATTCAAAATTTATTGCAATAAATTTAGTTTTAGTATTTGTTATAAATAGAATACTAAAACTAGTTATTGCAAGACCTAGACCAGAAGTTTTGCAAATAGTACAAGAAAGTGGATATAGCTTCCCAAGTGGTCATAGTATGGTGGCAACTGGGTTTTATGGCTTTTTAATATACTTAATATACAAAGAAGTAAAAAACAAAAAAATAAAATACCCATTAATAGTATTTTTATCTATTTTAATATTATTAATAGGTATAAGTAGAATATACTTAGGAGCACATTATGCAACAGATGTAATAGGAGGATGGATAATAGGTGCTGTATATTTGGCTTTCTTTATTAAATATGGATATAAAAAGATAGTGAAAAAATCAAAGAAAACTTTTTAGTTTCTTTCCATAAAATCACCTCAAATGTTATTATTTACAAATTTATAAAAAATATATATGTAATTTTAAAATTGAATTAAACAATAAAATAATTATATAAAAAAGTTGACATGAGAGAAAATAACATATAAAATAATGCATGTAGGGGCGTATTGCATACGCCCAAAAACAAATTTATTGCAAACGTGTAAGGGTCGCACTTCTGGGCGACCCGAAAGAAAAAGAAAGAAGGAGAAATACAAATGAAAAACAAAAAACGGAATTACATTAATAGCATTAATAATAACAATAATAGTAATGTTAATATTAGTAGGCGTAACAGTAACAGTAGCAATTAATGGAGGACTATTTGAAAAATCAAAAGAAGCAGCAAAAGGAACAGAAATAGGAAGAGAAAAAGAAGAACTAACATCAGCAATAGCAACAGCATACAACGTAGAAACAGGAAAAGTTGACAAGACGAAGCTAAAAGATGCATTAGGTACAGGCTGGAACATAGCAGAAGGAGATACAGCTCCATATACAGTAACAAGTCCAAAAGGAAATAAATTTACAGTATCAGCAGATGGAACAATAGAATATACTGGAAAAGGAGGAGATGACAATCCACCATCAGGAGATGATGTCCCTTCAACATATACAGAAACAATAGCAAACTTACCAGAAACAGTAGGAGTAATAAAATATAAAGACTTAGAAACAGTAGCAAATTCAGATATAAAAACAGCAGTAGATACAGGAAAAATAAAAGCAGTACTAAAAGAAGGAGAATATATAGCCCCAATACCAACAGGATTTGAAGTATCGACAGTAAGCGGAGAAAACACAATATCAGGAGGACTAGTAATAAAAGAAGGAGCAAATGAATATGTATTCATCCCATGTACAGAAGAAAACTATACAGAAGACAGCTTTGGCCCATTAACAGATACTGACAGTACAAGTAAAAAAGTATATGATTCACAAGAACAATTAGACTATTATTATGGTGAGAATTATTATAACTATGCTAATGATTTTAACTATGCCCAAGATAAAACAGATATAGAAACAAGTATAAATAAATATAAAGGATTTTACGTAGGAAGATATGAAACAACAATAAATAATGGAACAATAGGGAGCCAAAAAGGAGCGACAGTATTAACAGTAGTAACAACACTAAAAGAAGGAACAAACCCAAATAATAGTAAACCATATTACTATGGATGGTATGGTTTATATAAAGCCCAAAAAGACCTATATGGAAATAATAGCAATGTATTTAGTTCAATGATAACAAGTAAAGAATGGAATACAATAATGACATTTACTGGATATGGAAACACAGCAAGAGCAACAGACACATATACAACAAAGCCCGACCTATCAGGTTCAGCATATAAAGGAACAGCAGATACTTATGACTTAACCAAAAATATATATGACTTAGCTGGAAATGTATGGGAATGGACACTAAAGGTCTGGCACTCATACGACCGAGTTGTACGTGGTGGCAAATTCAACTACGACTACCATTCTGCGGACAACTCTTACTTCATGGATCCGGTCAGCAACGACAGCTACTACGGGTCTCGCCTCGCACTTTATATAAAGTAGCACTGAGCCCTGAATAGCGATAAAAGATAACGTGTATCAAAGCAGTGGCATGGTAGGTGTTTATGAGATAATAAAAATGTAGGAAAACCTATAAAATTATTTAGTCTAAAACCGACATTTTTTTAATTAACATGTGAATATAATCTATAATAAGATTTTTAATGAAAGGGGTTGT
>ENA-OOZG01001589-OOZG01001589.1-human-gut-metagenome-genome-assembly--contig:-NODE-1589-length-15797-cov-2.104942_pt1 | contig 15797 bp, 19 predicted proteins | sample MGYA00241706_ERZ501384 | MGnify/ENA primary metagenome ERZ501384 (study PRJEB25962, sample SAMEA2042742) | human gut metagenome | biome: human gut; feature: human-associated habitat; material: faeces...
AAGTGATAAGGACCGTAGTTGTTGGAACAGCGGGTGATCGTTACCGGCATTTTATAAGTGTCGTGATAGGCCATAACGACCATATCCGCGCTAGTCTTGGAAGCGCTGTACGGGCTATGCGGACAAAGCGGCGTAGCCTCCGTGAAAAACCCTTCAGCACCCAGAGAGCCATACACTTCGTCGGTAGAAACCTGATGATAGCGCACACCTTTCCTCCAAGTCGGGTAGCCCTGTTCGTCCTTGCCCATTACCCACGCGCGGCGTGCACAGTCCAACAAGTTCTGCGTGCCGAGAATATTAGTAATCAAGAACAACTGCGGATTTTCAATGCTACGGTCCACATGGCTTTCGGCAGCGAAATTCACCACGTAATCGAAGCGATACTCAGCAAACAGACCGTCTACTACTTCGCGGCTGCAAATATCTCCCTTGATAAAAAAGCAGCGTTCATTGTCGATATCCTTGGCAATGGTTCCCAAATTTCCTGCATACGTCAAAGCATCCAGAATCACGACCTTCTTTCCCATCTTACGGAATTGAATTGCCAGATTGATCGCTGTATTGGATTTTCCAACACCGCCCTTTCCACTTGTGACCGTGATCACCCGTGCCAAAGGCCTGCTGCGTTTCACATTACCTGCCTTTATGATATTTCTTAACTGTTCTGCCTGATCCATTTCCTATCCCCGATCTTTTGATCTTTTGTATTGAATCGTATTTTCGTACTATTTCTGCTTCCCTCCAAGCAATCTTTTTACAGTCTTCTGCGGATTGAAATCTTCAATGTCATCCGGTACATTCTGTCCGCAGGTCACATAAGAGAGCGGTGCTCCGGTATAAAGCTTTAAGTTTAACAGATTTCCCAGCGTTATGGTTTCATCCAGCTTTGTGAAAATCAGCTTGTAATCTGTCATATCCGAATAAGTATCCGCAATGCTTAGCAGATCCCGGTACTTCGTCGTTGCACTCAATACCAGAAATACCTCTTTTTCAAGAATACCATCCACAGAATGAATCAGCTCCTTCATCACTTTCTTCTGCTCGGCATTCTGGTGGGAATGTCCTGCCGTATCCACTAAAATATAGTCGCAATCCTTAAAGTCCCGCATGGCCTGGGAAAGCTCCTCAACCGAATAAATAATCCGGAACGGAACCTCCAGGATATTTGCATAGGTCCGCAGCTGTTCTGCTGCTGCAATACGATAAGTATCTGCGGTAAGCAATGCCACCTTTTTACCTCCATCCACGCAGAAGTGTGAGGCTATTTTGGCAATGGTTGTTGTCTTTCCAACGCCGGTAGGTCCGATAAAAAATAACATCTTCGGTCCCTGGGCCGCCGGAGTAATGCCTGCCGGCTTCCCGAATTTCAGGATCATTTTCTGGTAGATATTGGAAAGTGCATAGTCAAACGGCATGTTCGGCTTGTTGGATTTTTCAATTTCATCAATGATCTGGTTGGCATATTTTTCATTGACTTCATTTTCCAGCATGGTATTATAAAGCAGCTTCATAAACTGCTCCATTTCACTCGGCGTCTCTTCTTCTGCTTCTGCCTTGTCCTCTGTCTTATTCTCTTCAGGCTTTTGCATCTGCTGCTCCAAAAGGAAATGCAGGCTGTCAAGCTTTTCTTCAATGACTGTGCTGTCCGCATGCTTCTCCTCCTGACTGCCCTGTTCCTTTTTCCCTGCTGCCTCCTGCTGCAGGGCTTTCTCACTGACAGATCGGATATTTGCAATGGCATCTGTCAGATTCAGGTCCTTTTCCGGCACTGTTCCCGGTTTTACCGGTTCTTCTTCAAGTGCCACCGTCACTTCAATCATCTGGGGCTTAAGGAAACTGAACATCCCCTTCTTCTTTACATTCCGGACATTCATAATGACAATGCCGTCTCCCAATTCTTTCTTCGCACTTTCTACTGCTTCTGCTTCTGTTTTCCCTTGAAATTTCTTGATTATCATGCTGTCACCATTCCTACAGACTGTAATTCTACATTATTTTCCACTTCATTATAGGATACTACAATCAGATCCTTCACATAATCCTCTGTCAGTCGTTTGAAATACATACGGACAATCGGAGAAGTAATAATAATGGGATTCTTCCCCAGGTTTTCCAGCTTTGCAATCTCCGTTTCCACTGATTTGATAATGGCCTTCGTACGTTCCGGATCCAGTGTCAGATAAGCACCGTTTTCCGTCTGCTTCACACTTGCCATAATTTCCTGCTCGATCTTCGGATCCAGCGTTACCACGCTCGTTGTCTCATTCGGCGGGAAGAACTTATTGGAAATCGCACGTTTCAGGCTCTGACGGACATACTCGGTTAAGATATCCGTATCTCTCGTAGAAGGTGCATAATCTGCCAGTGTTTCAAAGATCGTCAGAAGGTCACGGATAGAAATTCCTTCCTTAAGCAGGTTCTGCAATACCTTCTGTACCTCGCCAAGTCCAAGAAGCTTCGGAATCAGTTCGTCTACCAGCGAAGGATTTGTTTCCTTTAAGTTGTTTACCAGATTCTGTACATCCTGTCTGGTCAGGAGCTCTGCAATATGCTGGCGGATAATTTCCGTCAGATGGGTTGCAATGATAGAAGGAGGATCCACTACCGTATAGCCAAGGCTCTCTGCACGTTCCCGCTGCCCTTCCGTAATCCAGATGGCCGGCAGATGGAAGGACGGTTCAAACGTTGGAATACCGGTAATCTCTTCCTCCACATAGCCCGGATTCATTGCCATATAGTGATCAAACAGGATTTCGCCCTCGCTCACCTGTATGCCTTTAATCTTAATAATATACTGGTTCGGATTTAGCTGAATGTTATCACGCAGTCGGATAATCGGCACTACCGTACCTAATTCCAGTGCAATCTGCCTCCGGATCATCACCACCCGGTCAAGCAGGTCACCGCCCTGATTCACATCCGCTAACGGAATAATACCGTAGCCAAACTCCAGCTCGATCGGATCCACCTGCAGGAGACTGTTGACATTCTCAGGCTGCCGGATCTCTTCTGCCGCTGCCTCCTCCGTATCAACTTCATTTTCAATCTGCGCTGTTTCGATCGTTCCCGCAATCACACGTCCCGTCACGACAAAAATCAGTCCCAATGCCAGGAAAACCACTGTGGGAAGCGGCGTAACAATACCAAGTCCTGCAATAATTGCACCTACCAGATACAAGGCTCTTGGTACACCGAATAACTGTCTGATCAGTACCGTACCAAAGTCTGCATCCTTCGATCCCTTCGTAACCAGAATACCTGTAGAAAGTGAGATCAGAAGAGAAGGAATCTGGCTTACCAGACCGTCACCGATTGTTAAAATAACATATTTATTCAGTGCCGCTGTAATATCCATATTCTGCCGCAGTACACCCATGGCGATACCGCCGATGACATTGACTGCGGTAATAATAAGACCTGCCGTTGCATCTCCCTTTACGTACTTTACCGCACCATCCATGGATCCGAAGAAGCTCGCTTCTTCCTGAATCTTGTCTCTTCGCCTTTTTGCTTCGGCATCATTGATTGCTCCCGTATTTAAGTCCGCATCAATCGCCATCTGTTTACCGGGCATTGCGTCCAAAGTAAACCGTGCCGTTACTTCAGCTACACGTTCGGAACCTTTGTTGATCACCATAAACTGCACAATCAGCAAAATCAGGAATACAATCGCACCTACAATCAGATCCCCGCCACCAACAAAGCTTCCGAAGGTTGCTACCACCTGTCCCGGATCACCGGTTGTAAGAATCAGACGGGTCGAAGATACATTCAGTGCAATACGAAAAATGGTGGTGAACAACAGAATGGTCGGGAAGAATGACATATCCAGTACTTCCTTGGAAAACATCGTAGTAAACAGGATCGTAAATGCAATCGCAATATTACATGCAAGCAGAACATCCAGAAGCCAGCTTGGAATCGGTACAATCAGCATTACAAAGGCTGCTACGATATATGCCGCTACACCAACGTCTGCCTTTTTCATGTCTGCTCTCCTTTCCTGTCGTCTTCGGTCTACTCAATCCTTTATGCTTTCCCCTTCAGGTGATATACAAAAGCAAGCACTTCCGCCACCGCCTGATAAAGTTCCGGAGGAATCAGGCCTCCGATATCCACATTGGCATAAAGCATACGTGCCAATGGCTTATTTTCTACAATTTCAATGTCATGCTCCCTGGCAATCTCCTTGATCTTCTGTGCCAGATAATCTTCACCCTTTGCAAGCACATAAGGAGCATCGTACCTGTCCGGATCATACTTGATCGCTACCGCAAAATGTGTCGGGTTCGTAATAACAACGTCTGCTTCCGGAAGCTGCTGCATCATTCTCCGCTGGGAAGCCTCACGCATACGCTGTCTTTGCTTTCCCTTGATCTGCGGATCCCCTTCCTGGTTCTTATATTCATCCTTCACTTCCTGCTTGGTCATCATCATATCCTGCCTGAACTTCCATTTCTGATAAGCAAAATCAAGCAGTGCAATGACCATATAAGCTGCCGCCACCTTGATTCCTACAGAAAACAGGATATCCCCTACTAGTCCGATTGCCTGATACAGACCGATATCATACAATAAATACAGCTCTGATGCATATTTCTGAACCTCAGAAAACGCAATATAACCGATCACGCCAATCTTTGCAATCGATTTGATCAGTTCCACGATCGAATTCTTTGAAAAAATCCTTCCAAAACCCTTTACCGGGTTTAATTTACTGAATTTAGGCTGTAACGGCTTCCCGGTAAGCTTCCATTTAACCTGTACGACATCACAGACAAACGCAATGACAACCGCAATCAGCAAAACCGGTCCCATCATAAGCAGCATCTGCAGAATCATCTGACGCAGAATCACGGAAATTGTTGCAAACGGAACAGCACTGTCAAACATCTGGATGGCATCCGGAATCGCATTGTACATTCCCCGGAAATAATTCACAAAGCCTTCTCCGAGAGTCCCTGCATAAAACCGGACAATCAGAAACAGCGCCAGGATTCCGGCCGCATTTGCAACCTCCTTACTCTTGGCAACCTGTCCTTCCTTCCGGGCATCCTCTAACTTCTTGGAAGTCGGCTGCTCGGTTTTCTCTCCGCCAGGACCATCCTTTGCAAAGAACTGAAGCTGATATTCCAACACCGCGCCCAATCCTCCTAACTCATTGCCTCTACAAAGCTCACCATGACCTTTTTCATCTGGTCAAAGACAAAGCCTGCCGCCTCAGGCAGCATCGCCATGGATAAAAATAATACGGAAAGACCGACCAGAATCTTCAACTGGATACCAACCGCAAACATATTCAGCTGCGGAGACACCTTTGCCAACACACCGAGAATGGCATTCAGCAGAATCATCACGGTAAAAACCGGCAGGCAGATCCGGAATCCAATGATCACAAAATCGGTCATAAAGCTGATAAAACCGGTCAGCATTTTATGAAAACGGAATACGGTTCCGTTAATCGGAATCAGCGTATAGGCTTCTACAAACGCAGATAAGAGATAACGGTACATTCCTGAAATAATCAACATCAGCATAATCATATAATTATAAATAACACCTGATATGGATGTCTGCTGTTTCGTCGTCGGATCAAACATACTCGCCATGGACAAACCAATATCCATATCCACGATCTGTCCGGCAAAGGACATGATCGAAGTACAGAAATTCGTTCCAAACCCCAGCAGAAGGCCTGTAACCACCTCTTTCATCACAATCACCGTATATTCCAGAAGTCCGTTATAAACGATCTCCGTTTCCGGCAGAGTGTGATACAGAAGCAGGGTAATAAAAAAACTCAGTCCGGCACGGATTCTTGCCGGTGTATTTCCCATGCTGAAAAATGGTGCAACAAAAACAAAACTCGCCACCCGTACAAAAATCAGCAGAAAATACAGCAATTCATTGTAAGTAAAATCATAATTGATCATAAGCTACCTGATATATAACGGAAAATCAGACCACAAGCGGATCATAAACTGTGTCATCTCATTCAGCATCCAGTGACCAAGTACAATCAGTGCAAAAAATACTGCTATAATTTTTGGAACAAAGGTCAGTGTCTGTTCCTGAATGGATGTGACGGTCTGAAAAATACTGATAATCAGACCAACCACCAGCGAAACAAGCAATATCGGTGCGGCAACCTTAATCACCAGATAAAGTGCCTCGCTCGAAACAGCGGTTACCTCTTCAATCCCCATTTATCTGCTCCTTCCAAATTCTTAAGTGCGTTCCTGATTCTGCCCTGCTAATAAAAGGTTTTAATCAGATTTCCAATAATCAGGCTCCAGCCATCTGCCAGAATAAACAGCAGGATCTTAAACGGCATGGAAATGGTTGTCGGCGGCAGCATCATCATACCCATACCCATGAGAACTGATGCCACGACCATATCAATGACAATAAACGGAATATAAATATAAAAGCCGATAATAAATGCAGTTCTGAGTTCACTGATAATAAAGCTTGGGATAAGAATTTCCGTAGGAATTCCATCAAGTGTTCCATCCCATTCCTCTCCGCTGATCTCAAAGAATAACGTCACGTCCTTCTTCTGGGTCTGCCCATACATAAATTCACGTAAGGGCTGTAAGCCTTCATCAAAAAATTCCTCCTGCGTGATCTCCCCGTTTTCAAAGGGAACCAGGGCCTCCGTATAAATCGTTGTAATCGTCGGCCGCATCACGAAAAAGGTCAGAAACAAAGCCAACCCAATCAACACCTGGTTTGGAGGTGCCGTCTGGGTATTCAGTGCTGCCCTGGTAAAATGTAACACAATGAGGATTCTGGTGAATGAAGTGAGCATGATCAGCAGCGTCGGTGCCAGTGCGATCAGTGTCAGCGTAATCAGAATCCTTAATGTCCCGTTAATCTGCCCATTACCTTCATTACTGGTAATGGTAAAGGTATTACCGATATTCAGTTGCGATAAATCACTCTGATCCTCAGCTGTTCCTGGATCCTGCTTTGTGGTGCTTTCCGTGGTTTCCCCGGTAAGCCCTGTCGATGTGGAAGATGCCTGTACGGAAAACTGCGGAATAATACACAATATGCCTACCGTCATCAGCAGGCATACCATGTTTATGATCTTTTTCATAAAGTGCTTCATTTATTCTTTCTCTTTTTTCCCCAGATTCTTTACACTGGCAAACACCCTGGAAAAATCCATCTGCTGCTGTCCTTTCCCGGCTGTGAGCATCAACTCTTCCTCCGATAACTCGGTCAGCATATGTACTTCATCCTTGCCAATGGCGATGAGGACATATTTCGTCCCGGCACGCACAATCTGCAGATACTTGTTGGAAGTAATTCTGCAGGTTTCGATCACCTCCAGATTGTCTGCATTGCTCTTTACCTTCTGGTATCTTGCGATCCAGCGTGTTGTGAAGTAGGTAATCACCAGAACAAACACAAACAACAGCAGAACGGTCAGAAACTGAAGATAGCTGTCAGTCCTTGATGTAATGGCAAGGAGCATAATTAACCAACTACTTTCTTAACAGCTTCCAATACACGGTCTGCCTGGAACGGCTTCACAATAAAGTCCTTTGCTCCTGCCTGGATGGATTCGATAACCATTGCCTGCTGTCCCATTGCAGAACACATAATTACAAGAGCGTTGGAATCAGCTTCCTTGATTTTCTTTAAAGCTCCGATTCCATCAAGCTCCGGCATGGTAATATCCATCAGCACCAGATCCGGCTTTAATTCAGTGTACTTTTCAACTGCCTTTAATCCGTTTTCAGCTTCTCCTACAACATTGTATCCATTCTTGGTAAGAATGTCCTCGATCTGATCATCATTCTCATAAATGCTGCATCATCAACGATTAAAATATTCTTTGCCATAATTTTTCTCCTATTTCTAGTTAATTATCTCGGTTACCCGGACACCAAAGCTCTCTTCAATTACAACTACTTCGCCTTTGGCTACATACTTGCCGTTTACAAGCACATCAATCGGCTCTCCGGCAATTTTGTCAAGTTCAATGATGGTTCCCGGTGCAAAATCCAGGATTTCTGCAATCGACTTCTTGGTTCTGCCAAGCTCTACCGTAACTTCCAACGGAACATCCTTAATCAAACCGATGTTTTCCTGTCCCGGAATGGCGGCGGCAGCATTGTTAAAGCTCTGGAACTGTGCAGGCTGCACGTTCATGGGCTGCTGTGCATTCATCTGGGGCATTCCCATATTCATCTGGTTCATGCCCATGTTCATATTCGGCATACCCATCTGTGGCATACCCATCTGTGGCATTCCCATATTCATATTCGGCATGCCCATCTGCGGCATTCCCATGTTCATATTCGGCATTCCCATATTCATCTGATTCATATCCATATTGGCCGGATTACTCATCGTCTGATTCTGATTCATGGAAGCCGTCGGCGGAACATATGGTTCCGGATCCACAGCCGGTGTCGGCACCGGTTCCGGAGCGGGTGCAGGTTCGCCTGCAGCTGCCGGAGCAGGTTCTGATTCTCCGGAGCTTGATGCTACAAAGGTTTCATACAGGCTCCTTGCAAATTCTATCGGGTAAAGCTGCATGATCGTACTGTCCACCAGATCGTCAATCTGCATCCGGAAAGAAATCTTTACAAAGTTTCCTGCCAGAAATCCTTCAATTGATTCCCCGCTTTCAACTTCTTCCAGATTTAAGATACTTGCCTCCGGGGGGCTGATATCGATCACCTTTCCAAGCATTGTGGAAAGTGAGGTTGCAGCAGATCCCATCATCTGGTTCATCGCTTCTGAAATGGCGCTTAAGTGAAGCTCTCCAAGTTCTCCATCGGTGTTGGTTCCGTCTCCGCCCATCATCAGATCTGCGATTACTTTCACATCATGATCCTTCAGCACCATAATATTGGCGCCATCAAGACCTGCCGTATATTTAATTTTAATAAAAACACATGGTCTCTGGTAATCCTCTACTACCGTATCCCAGGTAGCCATGGTAACTACCGGTGTTGTAATATTGACCTTACGATTGACCAGTGAGTATAACGTTGTTGCAGAGGACCCCATGCTGATATTGGCAATTTCGCCAATTGCATCCCGCTCTATATCGGTCAGCGCATCCGCGTTGGATGCCGGAGCTGCACCCGCCGTAGCTGCCGGTGCATCATCGGATGATCCTGCCGGTTCGTCCTTTGAAGCATTATTACTGCTGTCGGACAAATCCATTCCGTTGAGTAGTGCATTAATTTCATCCTGCGTTAACGTTCCGTCCATGCCTTACTCCCCCTCTCTGATTACTGATGTTATCCGGACAGCATATTTGTCCTGACTTGAACCGGGCAATGCTGTAAATTTGCGGATATTTCCTACATAGACTGACATTTCAGAATTCACATTGGTATCCAGCCGGATGATATCACCGCACTGCAGACCAAGGAAATCATTTACGGATACCTGGCTCTTACCGAGAACCGCCCGGATCGGAGCATCCACTCTCTTGATGAGAGATTCAATCTGCTCTTCATAATCCGTGGAATCGTCCTTTTTCATCGTGGAGAACCAGTACTTTGTATTCAGCTTATCAATAATGTCTTCCAGTGTAAAGAACGGAAGGCAGACATTCATAAACCCTTCAACATCACCGATCTTCACATTCATCGTCACAATGGCGATCATGTCACTCGGTGCGATGACCTGTGCGAACTGGACATTCGTTTCAATCCGGTCCAGCATCGGAGAGATGTCAAGTACATTCTTCCATGGCTCTCTCATAAGCTGCATGCACACAATCATCATCTTCTGGATAATGGTCATTTCAATTTCGGAGAAGTCACGGTTCCGCTCCAGCGGTGCTCCCTGTCCTCCGAGCATACGGTCAATCATGGCAAAGCCAAGATTAGGTGCTAATTCTATAATAACATTCCCTGTCAAGGGTTTAAAGTCCACAATTCCCAAAATAACCGGATTGGAAAGTGCATTCGTAAATTCCGAAAATGTAACCGTCTCGGAGCTTGCTACCGTAGCCTGTACATTCTTGCGCAGATAAACCGGCAGATTAGTCGATAGCAGCCGTCCATAATGCTCATATATAATTTCCAATGTCCGCAGGTGTTCTTTGGAAAACTTGGCAGGGCGCTTAAAGTCATAATCCTTAACCTGTTTTTCTTTCGGCTCCTGCATCTGCTCCATATCAAGCTCGCCACTGCTTAGCTGTGCGAGCAGATTATCAATTTCACTTTGCGATAGTACCTCGCCCACCGGTCCTCACCTCCTTCTTTCTTTACGCAGTGCCCTGCGTATTACTGATAAAGAGGATTGCTCAAGGTTACATCAAAAATGAAATCAGATCCATACAAAGCCTGAATTCTGCTCAGGATTTCATCCTTTACTGCCTGCGGATTCTCAGATGCTTCCTCCATGGTATACTGACTGAAGGCTTCGGTAATTTCGCCCTTGATCAGATCTTCCTTGTTTACAAGATCAGCAGAATAAGTCTTATAATCTGCATTCTTCTTATTCATGGACAGAACGATCGAAGTGCTTACATAATGTACTTTACCGGTATTTTCCCCACTGCTGTTTGTGGTAGCGGAGGGCTTTAGCTGAATCGTCATATCGGCGATCGTATAAGTATCAATATCATCAATGGCGACTGTTTCTGTTTCCTGTGACTCTTCATCCGTTCCTAATTCCAGCTGGATTGCAGATGCCACTTCCGTGACAAATGCTGCTGTTTTTTTATTCGTATTCAGTACACTGAACATCATAATTGAGGTCAGAACAATATTCACGATCAACAATACAAGAATTGCGACCGAAATGAGGTTTTTCTTCATGATAGTAACACCTTTCTAGTTATAAGAACTTAATGCGTTATAAATCCGGATTTCCACCCGACGGTTCATTGCTCTTCCTTCCGGTGTGGAATTATCGGCAATAGGAATGTATTCACCTCTTCCCGAATGCTTCACCCTGCTCATATCAAGTGTTGTATTGTCGCGCAGATAGTAAAATACGGAAAGTGCACGCCCCGCACTCAGTTCATCATTATTCGAATACTTCGCACCGGACATCGGAACGTTATCTGTGTGTCCTTCTATTTCGATAGTCCCTTCTGCAAACCGCTGCAAAATAATACCGAGCTGGTTCATCATGGACAGAGATTCCTGTTTTAATTCTACTTTTCCCGAATCAAAAAGCAACGCTCCATTTACTGTAAGCTGCACATACTGTGAAGTAAACTCGATGTCCACTTCCTTATCCAGATTTTTCTCTTCGAGAGCTTCTTCCACCTTTCCTGCCAGTTCTTCAGACTGCTTCATCTGCTCCTCGTCCACCATTTCCCTGGCTTCCTCGAATTCCTTGGGCATTTCCTCACCCTCCGGATTCATGCCGGTGCTGTTAATGTACTTATCCAGCTCATTCAACTGGCTTACACCGTTACTGATCAGCATGCCATCGCCAATCGCAGAAGCACCTCCACTGAAAATACTGAAGGTCTGGTTAAAGGATGCTGCCATCAGCTCAAACTTCTGGGCATCCATTGTGGACATGGAAAACAACATAACGAAGAAACAAAGCAGAAGGTTCATCAGATCCGCAAAGGTCGACTGCCACGCTGGCGCTCCCTTCGGCGGTTCTTCCGGCTTTCTCTTAGCCAACCTCTTCACCTCCCTCGGCAGATGCATTGGCACGGTCTGCCGGTGCCAGGAAGGATTTCAGTTTTTCTTCGATAACACGCGGATTCTCACCCGCCTGAATCGAAAGCAATCCTTCAATAGCAATTTCTTTCATGGTAATTTCATTTGCATTATTTAACTTTAATTTAGTTGCAACCGGCGTACAGATCCAGTTGGCAAGCAGGGATCCGTATAAGGTGGTAACCAGTGCTACCGCCATGGAAGGACCGATACTGCTCGGATCATCCATTTCATAAAGCATGTTAACCAGACCGATCAGTGTACCAATCATACCCCAGGCAGGACCCATGGCGCCCAGGTCTTCCCAGAAGGAAATTTTGCCCTTATGGCGTTCTTCAATGCTGACAAGCTCGGTTTCCAGAATGCCGCGTACCAGATCCGGATCCGTACCATCCACAATCAGAAGGATTCCCTTCTTCATAAACTCGTCATCCAGATTACCTGCGGCCTCTTCCAGAGAAAGAAGTCCTTCCTTACGAGCCACATTGGAAAGGTCAATAATCTGACTGATCATGGACTTCACATCGTTTGCAGGAGTCTTGAACACAAGTAAAAAGCTCTTCAAGCCGGCCACATAGTTTTTAAGGGTTGTCGATGCCATAATCGCAAAAAAAGCGCCACCAAATGTAATAATTGCTGACGGAGGATCTATGTATCGCCCAAAGTTCTCTGCACCTGCATTACTGATAATACCATATATACACATGCCAAAGCATAACACTAAACCAAGAATTGACGCTAAATCCACTTTGTATCACCTTTTTGCGTTAATCTGCAAAAATATCCTTTCTATACGATTTTACAAGATTTTTGACCTCTTGTCTACTTTCTTTTATAATTATTTTCCTTCCGGTTGTAAATAGAACAACCGTATCCGGCGTTTCTTCAACAAGTTCAATAAGATCCGGGTTTACCAGTACTTTTCTACCATTCATCTTCGTAACTTCAATCATCTGTCCACACCTCCGGAAAAATACCTTAAGGGAACGGGCTGCTTCTGCCCGTTCCCTTACACCTTTATGCGTTTTAAAGCTTCCTCTGCTTCTCTTTTAATTATTGATTGTAACTAAGTCAGCAACCACCAGTTCAACTGGTGGTTTGGTATTAGCCCTCAAAAGGGCTTTTTTACTGCTCGCCCAAAAGGGCGGTATCGCAAGCACTTTTACCGGTCCGCTATAAAGCGGTACTTCTTGAATCTTCTCGCCTTGATTCCTCTGCCTGCTCTTTTATATATTTTTGTACTGCTTCATCTGTGATATTACCAATTGTTTCTACGTAATACCCTCTTGCCCAAAATGCTTTATCCCATTTACTTTGCAATTCTGGATGTCTATCATAAAGCATTAATGTACTTTTCCCTTTTAAGTATCCCATAAAATTTGAAATACTAATTTTAGGTGGAATAGCTACACTTAAATGAATATGATCCACACAAACTGCTCCTGCTATAATATCTACATCTTTATATTTACATAACGTGCTTATTATTTCTCTCACATCATTTTTCACTCTTCCATACAATATTTTCTTTCTGTATTTCGGGATAAATACAATGTGATATTGGCATTTCCATTTTGTGTGTGATAAACTTTTATTGTCCATATGGACCACCTCCTGTGATTAAGTTTGGCTTGCGACACCATTCTTAATATATCACAGGAGGTTTTTTATTGATATCCTCACCGCTTCCAGCTATTCCATTCTCCCCAGCATAGCTGGGGGATTAGACTTTTCATTCATGAGAAAACTCCTTTCAAAAATTATTATGTTAAGATTACTCTTGTTTGTAACGCTTGTCAATCATTTTTATCTGTGGATGTACATTCTTGTCATTTTGGGTTCATCATCACCTTGAACCATACATAAAAATTCCCATCCATATCGTTCATAGAAGCCAATATGATCCGTCACCAAATATAAAGGCGTTACTCCTTTATTTCTCATATCATCAACAACTTTGTTTAGCAAATTCCCAGCTAGTCCCTTTTTTCGATGTTCTTCTTCAGCATATACGGCGCATACATTTGGAGTCAAATCCTTTCTATCATGAAAGTCATTTTCTATTACCCCAAGTCCTGCGACAATGGATTCATCATATAAGCATATATACCAACCATACTCGGTTTTTCCTGATAAATACGCTTTCATACACTCCAGGTATGCCTCTGCCGGCACACCCCATTTACTATGAAACCACTCAGCTGCAATAGCTACTAATTCCGGCCGTTCTCTTAATGTTATAATTCTATAATTGTTCATATTGTTAATATCCTCCAATAATATGAAAGGCAGGCTAAAATAGCCCACCTTATCTCTAATTCTTAATCAAATTCAGCACTATTATATCTTAAAAATCCCACTTGCACTTTTCTTCACAACTTGCCAGATTTTCTCTTTCCTTCGCGAACGATTCTTTGAATACTTTTCTCCGAAAGTGAAAACTGCATGGCAAGACTGGCAATAGAACTACCACCTTGATATTTCTGGCTAATCTCGTGATTTCGCTGTATCAGATATTGTCTTGTATCAGTATGACTTCCCCACTCCTTTTTAGATGTGCTGGGAATATATATTGCTTTTCCATTTACATATTGCTGAATAGTTTCTATTAATTCTTTTGGCAGAACCTCTTCTGCTCTAATATAGCTCATAGTATCCTCCTAAATATAATTTCTTAGGATTCATCTGAGCTTAACTATTCTTTTTATTTTAAGCTCAGACTACTGAGCAAAAACATATCTTTTTTTCATAAATAAAATGCCCCTTTCCTTTATTAAAAAGACTTCCCCAAGCAATTAACATCACCATTATTGAGTCCGCATTTTTTATAAAACTCTAGATTATCATTTATAGAAATAAGTTCTATTGTATGAATATCCTTTACTTTAAGTTGCTCTTCTAAGGCACTAAGCAGCTTACACCCTACTCCTTTTCTCTTCCACTTTGGAGCAACAAAAATTTCTGAAACAAAGAACATATCATAGTCTGCATAAGGATCCACAAATCCCAAAAGACCACCTATAATTTCACCGTCTTCTACTGCAACTAAACCCAGAGCTTCAAATCCACACAAAATGGACTGCACTCTTCTTACTGCCTTTTCCTGAACCCAAGCCTCATTCCAAGGCTCCTCTGAATATGCCTGTCCCATTACTCCGGCAAGCTCCTCGATATCATTATGATTAACTACTCTTATCTCCATTTATTTATCCTCCTGGCCTCGTATTACATAAAAGCGATACAATTCTTCTTTTTCATCATCAATGTCTTTATACATTTTCTTTTCTATCAATTTGAAACCAGATTTCTCTGCTACTTTCCATGATGGTGTATTCGCATCGAGAATAGTTGCTATTATTTCAGACTCACTATATTGTTTAAAGAAAAACTGAACATATGCATTTATCGCCTCTGTCATATATCCTTTTTTCCTAAAAGGTGTTCCTATAAAATAACAAATACCAACCTTATCCACATCTTCATAATATGTAGAACCAACAGAGCCTATGACCTCTTCTGTTTCTTTTAGTATAACAGTGCAAGGTATATAATTTTCTCTTGGATTATCATTATTTGTTAATTTTAAAGCCTCTTCAATCCAATCATTGATCCAATCTGAACAATTAGCATCAAACCCAACTTGACTAAGACTCCCATCTTGAGACATACCAGAAAAGATAATCTCGTCTCCGCGCTGTATGGATCGAATAATCAATCTATTAGTTTCTAGCCACATTTAAATCACCTCTTCTGATTAAGTATAAGTTCCATCCTAATATATGAAAACCTCAATTTTAATTATAAATAAACTTGCTCCATTATGTTTATATCATCTGAAACGCCTTCAGTGCCTCCACAATTGCCTCTTCCTTCTCCTTCGGGCACCGTGGCTGTCTAGCATCCTCCGACTTTGGCAAATTGAAATTCTCAGCCAATTCAATACCACATTTCCGTTTTACCTGAGCAATATAGAGATTCGAAACCTTCATCCCATCATTATGCTCTGCAACATACTTCTTTATCTTTTCATAGGTTGCCTTTGTCTCTGCTGAAGTACCTTCCAATTCAGCAACATCAATATCCACATCAATATAATCATCCGGCTTCTGACGGAGTTGGGAAAGAAGAACAACC
>ENA-OOZG01001594-OOZG01001594.1-human-gut-metagenome-genome-assembly--contig:-NODE-1594-length-15743-cov-14.299528_pt1 | contig 15743 bp, 14 predicted proteins | sample MGYA00241706_ERZ501384 | MGnify/ENA primary metagenome ERZ501384 (study PRJEB25962, sample SAMEA2042742) | human gut metagenome | biome: human gut; feature: human-associated habitat; material: faeces...
CAGGTGCTGTAGTTACCCATGGCACCAAGGTTCCTGCACATGAGATTTGGGCGGGAATTCCTGCCAAGAAGGTGAAAGCTTGCGCTCCCGGCCAAGCCGAAGAATTTGCCAAGCATTATTCCGGCTACATCAAAGACTGGTATCTGAAGGAAGATTAATTGTTACAGCGAGCATTTAATATCATTGAAACGATACCATCTATAAGTTATAAAAACTAAAAATAGACAAGTTTTATCACTTATAAGTGAAACTTTTCGTATATTTGCAAAAAGTTTCATTTATAAGTGATAAAAATATGGCAACTATTATTCGTCAATCATACATCGACAAGATAGAAAGGTATCTTGGTAAGGAGACAGTCATCGTATCCTCAGATTAGGCACACAGTGTATTCCCAATCTGAGGATTCTTTTATTCCTCCCCATTCAGGCATTCGCCCGTCTCATAACTCTTCGTCATATCCTTTAAGATACCAATCATCTCCTGCCTCAAGCTCTCAGGCTTCAGTACGATGATATTTCTGCCATGCCACAACAGTTCCTGAAGGAAATCACGGCTGGGGCGGACGGTGAGGGTATATTCCCGATACATTCCATCTTTCGACTCCTTTACTTTCTGCTGACTCTCGTGCAGCGGAACCTCCTCGATATAATTGTATTCCGGATAGAAGGCACGGATGCGGATTCTCTCCACGGGCACATCTTCCATCCGATAGATGCCAAAGCAATCTTCATAATAATTCTCTGGAGTCAGGAACTTCTTCATCTTTGCCGACAACGGATGCTTCTCGCAAATAAGCTTCAGAAAACTGATGCGGTCGAAAGGAAGACAACGAACGAGTTTCCTCACATCTTCCTCTGCACTTGAATTGGCTTTCCCTTCGGACGCCGAACGTTGTTTCTTAACTCCCACAACGTACCACCGTTGTTTGAAATATCTCACGAAAGCCGGTTGCAGCACGATATCGCTCTCTGCTCCGAATCCCGAAACATACTTAAACTTCAGCAGATATTGCTTATCTATCGCTGCAAGAATATCATCCAGATATTCCGTGTTGTATGGCGGCGTATCAAGCATCACCTTGTTATGAAATTTCAGCATATCACCTAGCGAAGCCAACCGCAGGGAACTCAGCATCCATTCCGTCACATCATCATTAGCGATCGGATCACGCTTCAGATAATACCGATAGCCGTCGCTCTTGTCGCATTCCACTGTAATGCCAAACTGCGACTGGATATTTTCACGATAACGATGAAAAGTACGTTTGTCCAGCTCATCCTCATCCTGATTAGCGTTGGCATCACGCCACTCATTAGCAATCTCCTCAAAGGTAAGATGCTTACGATCCAAGAGGCCTATCAACCAACTATAGAATTTTACACGATTGTCCATAATCTCTAAAAATCTAATGAATATTTACGAGAAATGCCTAAAAAGAAAAGGAGAAAAGATAGCCAACAAAATGGTAATGCTAAATGCTGGCGTTTCTGACTTTTGTCATATACCAATGCGCGATACACTTGTGCCCGATGCTTGAAATGAACTGTGAACAAACTCGTCTCTTTGCATGAAACACATGAATTTTTAATAATGCTAACACAGACCTATTGCCTGATGTCAGTTTCTTGCTGCCTCTATCTTTTCTCCGAAAATTTTAATCTACTCAATGAAAATTTCAATCCTCGCTCCATTATCGGGGCAAGTCTTGCAAATCTACCAAATCTACAGTCCAGTTCAAACTCTGAATTTTCAGGTCGAGCTCCCGATACAGCTTGGCATAGGTATCAGCCTCCTTACGAAGAGCCTTTATATCTATGGTTCTAACATATTTCAGTTCGTTTCTGCCAAAGCGAGTATCGTTGGCTGCTACGTAGTTCACCACCTCTTTCAATGCCTTGACACGCATCGACAAGACGTCTCTCTTGGCTATCAATCGAGTCAAGGAGTCTCCGTCCTGAACTATCTGAACGTTGGTGATGTTGATGCGATAAATCAAGTCTTCCAACTGGACGAGTGCTTCATCCAGTTCCTTGTACAGTTCCTCCACGTTATCGCAGGGTTCATCGCCCTCCTGTACCTTGGCGCTTTCCTTGATACGTTCTTTCAGTTGAGCCACTTTCTTCTGCAATTCGGCTCTGATGCTCAATGCTTCTGCTAACTTCATAATCTTCTATTTTTATATATGACGTTAAACTTCTTGTTTTATTATATATGCTATTTCTTTCTTGTCGGATTCAGCGTATGTTTTCCTCCGAACTCTTTCACATCTTCCTCTACAAGTTTTTGGAACCACGATGGTTCTTTATCGAGCGGTCCAATCTCTGCATCTCTCGTATCGCAAACTTCATTCTCATATTGCAAATGAACCTTTACCACGAAGTCATCCATGCGAAGTATGTCGGGCAGGCAATAGTCTTGATGCGTATGCAGAGCATGCATGGCATAACAAACACAAATATCAGCAAACTCTGGTTTGTGAAGGCTACACTCATCCCAGGAATCTCCATCGTCCAACATGTTGTTTATCTGCTTATACCCATCCTCGGTAGCCCCATCAAATGTGCCAAAGACTCCATTCAAAATTGTATCCATCTTATAGCGTCCTGCACTCATCAGTTCATCTAACAGATGAATCATATATTGAAAATCAGATCCGTAATAATCATCGTTCTCCATCTTTATTACAGCATCGTCATCTCCATACTCGAAACGCAACACTCCTTCCACCTCATAACGATAGCGATCATCCACCTTATAAGGCGTATGAAACAAAGTGCGCCACATGTTTCTACACTGGGCATAACATTCCTGAGTCAATTTGAAGAGTTTATCATTCTGATAGCGAAATCTCTCCACTTCGGCAGGAGTCGGATGAAGCATCATCTCATTCAATACAACATATCTTACTCCCATTAAGTCTTCGATGACATCATGCTCGCTTTCACTCATGTGACGTAGGAACCATGCCTTTGCAAAATCATAGTTCACGATTTTCTTCACACGTTGCTCCACATTTTGTAGCACCTCACGTTTCTCATCAACAGTAGCCACCTCTCGGATATATTCGAGAATCTCTGAATAAGCATCATCGTCGTCAAATCCCTTATCCTCAATTCTGTCCAAGCATTTTTTCCAATCACAATTTTCCTTCATATTCCCCTACTATTTTACCATTACACACTTCTTTTATCTTATCATCGCCGAAACTTCCGCCCCGTACCTTGTAAGGAGAGTTTCGCTTCAATGTCTTCTCCAAATACTCCAAGTCTTTGGGACGGAGATGAGTGAGAGCGAAATCCACCTCATTCAGTTGCGACTGATTGCTCAGGGCGAGATGCTGAAGATTGTGGCACATGAAGATGTCCAAGCGACGCAACTTGTCGTTCCTGCTCAAATTCAAAGACACCAAGTCCTTGGCACCCTCGATATGCAACTCCTCCAAGAGAGGATTGGCAGAGAAATCCAACTTCTCGTTTCTTATCTCGTGGAAGTCGATGAACTCCAGCAAAGGATTCTTGCTCACGTCGAGTTTCTCCTCGCCATACCCAGAATAGTCCAAGATACGCAAGTTAGGACATTCCGTGAGAATCACATCCAAGGTTTTCACCTCGAACATGCCACATCCATCAAATCCGATAATGGCATCCTCCTCTTCCGAACAGATGGTAATGGTGTAGTACATGCCCTTCTCCGGATAGGCATGACCTGCCTCCACCCAAGCCAACTTTTCGGAAGCAGGTTCCTGTTTACCTGTCACGACCTGTACCTTTCCATCGCCCCAAGCGATTCTTGCCTTGCTGCCTTTCTTCAGCATCAAGTGCAAGCCTACGGTCTCCCCCATTGTCCAGTCCAAAGTCTGGATATTGATTGTAATCTGTGCCATAATTCCTTGTTTTTAATGTTTACGACGGCAAAATTACAGGTTAGGTGTGTCAAATCGTGACGCAAGCGAGAAAATTATCTCAAAAATCTTTGTATCACCTTGTACCAATAGTCCCAGGAGTAGCCTACAGAAGGATGATTAACTCTCATCACAATAATGGCTCTCGCCCAATATCATGATTCGCTTGCCGAATATCCCTCCGTTGGCATAATCCTTGCCAACGAAAGGCTGAAAGAAAATGTTGCTATTCATATTTTAAAATAATGAAACAATCCAATTTTCCAAGCGAATGGCCCACGAAATCACCACATAAATCAACCAGCAAAGCACGACGATGAACACAGCCGTCCAGAATGCCTTCTTGTTCACCTTGTTGATAATCTCCTTATCATCCTCGATATACCCGGTAACCAATCTCAGGTTCTCTATATACGAACGCTTGAATACATCCAGCACATCACCTATACAGAAAGGTATGGCTCCTATCAGTATATCCATCAAGATATTATAGATGACAGCCAAAGTCAGCGGAATAGACTTAACCACGCAAAGACTGTAATAGATGAATGGAAATGCAAACACGCTCGACAATGTATCACCAATACCAGCAGGAAGGATGAAACCAAGGATAGGATCCAAGAACCACTTGTCCATATATTTCGCCACAACTACCATCAGACGATATGATGGCATGTTCATCATCTTCTCACGCTTTGCAGCTTTTTTATTAACCATACTATTCATCGTATTTATATTAATTTATTCTTTATCACTACCTACAAATGCCGATGCCTTCATAAAAGAGAAGGTTGCATCAACGAGCCATCCGATACATGAGCCAACTGTAGCTATCCACCAGGCAACATAATAACCTGTAGTACAATTGGTAGCCTTGAAAAGGACATCGCCGTCAAAGAGATGCCTCACCAGATTAGGCAGGAAGAACAATCCATGCGCCAAACCAGCTTGCCATCCATACAATTCCGTACCATTGATGTTGACAAACAATACTGCTGCCACTATTGCAACGATTGGTCGCCAGGGTAGGAACATAAAAGCCATTACAAGAAGCCCTATAATTTTATTCATTTTTCGTTATACTTTATTTATGCTATGATTTCATTTATATGAACAATTACCTTTTAGATACATCTTGTTGTTCCGAATCTCAGTTGGAGTAAGTTTCTCTTTACGATAATCCTTCAAGGAATCCTTCTGCACCTGAAATCTACTCGATTCCACAAAGATCAGGCTCTTGTGAATCCTCGTCTTGGCACGTTCCTCCATCCATTCTCTGCCTTTAGCGAGAGAAGACATATACCAATATCTTGTCTCAGCCCAAGCATTCCTTGTAGGTTGCGCAGTACCATGAATGAAGTCACGATAAACGGGAAGCGAGAGACCAGTTAGCCAACAAACCAGGACCGAATCCCCCTTAGCCATTAGCGTCATGTCCGACAACATCTGTTGCATGGTCATTTTCTCCGACTTCCGCCAAAGCATCCTCCTATCCATATATTCATTCTTCTCTGCCTCCTTCTTCTTTTGCCAATAACCATGAGGGTTCAAGAAGAACCAATAGCCAAATAATACTACCAGCCCGGCACTCAATACCGCAGCCAACCAACACACTCTTTTCTTGATGTTCTTTTCCATTGTTACATTACCTTAATATAGTTATACATTTGATTTCGGCTGCGAAATAACTATATAGATATGTCAAATGGTGACAGAACATCAAGAAAAAAGTATTAAACACATAGATTACTACTATTCATTCTATTTTTCCAATATCTTTCGTCCTTTTTCTGTTAGCATATACTTCTGCTTTGGGTGCTTTGGATTATCAGGATATTTCATGGAAACCAATCCTTCTTCCAATGCTGGTGTTAAGTATTTATACAAGAAATTCACCCTATCCTTCAACATTAAAAAAGACATGATTTCTCTAACAGAATACTCTCCATCCTTCAATATTCCGACAAGTTCCAATACTTGTTGGGTACTTGTTGGGTACTTGTTGGGTACTTGTTGGGTACTTGTTGGATTGCTATTTACCAACTGTAGGTTAACACCATCACAGTTATATTTAAAGACTACAGTCACGAAATTACCATCTGTTTTGAATTCTGGCGCAGGTAATCCAACACGTTTACATTCATCTACCATCGTACCAATACCACGTCCCCAACTTTCAAGAATCTTGCTCTTATAAAGCACATTGGCAATGATTGGATTTTGAGGTTTGGAATCATGCTCTTGCATCAATCGCTCAACTGACAAATCTGCCGGAAATGTTCCTGTATTGGTAACCTCTACCCTATCATCATAAATAGCTATGCTGACAGAACTACCAGGATGATGGTACGAACGATGGCAAAGTGAATTGATACAACATTCACGCAAAGCCTTGTAAGGAATACTCAATTCTTCTTCTCGATAAAGTCCATTTATCTTCCCAGACAAAGAAAGATGCTTAAAGAAAAAAGCCATTGCTGCATCAAGCAAGATATAAATATTACCTTGCGCTCTTTGGTTATCAATAAACTCTTCTTTGGTAGTTCCCTTAAAACGTGCCATTCGCAAAAGACATTGCGGATAGTCATAGAAATCCACGCCAAACAACACAGCTGCCGCATTATTCAAATTCCCATCACGAAGCAAACCAAACTTCCTGAGAATCGTAGGTATTTCTTCCCGAATAGTCACTTCTGGAAGACGACCATTTCTTATACCCTCACGTACTGCACCAAGAATGGCATTCTCATCAAGGTCCGATATTTTCAAATCGGGATTGACCATTGCTTCCCAACCATATTTTCCACCACGTTGCATCAACAAATGGTTATATTGCTCTTGCGGCATTACCGTAGTAGTACTTTCTATACGAAGATAAGCCCTACCTTTGTAAGCGAAAGGACGCATAAAACGTTGTTTTTCCGCATTGACAATTATAACAAACTTATCGGAATTTGGAATCCGGACATAGTTTATTTCCAAAGGCACAAAAGGTTCGATACGATTAATAGCCTCAGCAATAGCACGTTTTGTACTATCAGAAACTTCTTGACCTACAACATTTCCATTGTCCTTTACTCCATAAAGTACAATACCACCATCGCCATTAAGAAAGGCACATAAAGTTTCCATCGAACGGTCTAATTGACCTGTCGATTCTTTAAACTCCAAATTTTTACTTTCTTTTAAGGCTATAAGTGCCTCTATTTCTTGATATTCCATTCTTTTTTTATTTAACTAAGGAAATACCCAACTCACGATATGATGAGGTGGAGTATCCTTCTGCAAATGTAGTAATTATCAAGATAACCACCAAATTTTCCGGAACTTTTTTAACTGCAAAGACCAAAATATGACAGAAAATTAAAAAATACTACCAGCACGGCACTCAATACCGCAGCCAACCTACACACTCTTTTCTTGATGCTCTTTTCCATTGTTACATTACCTTATATAGTTATACATTTGATTTCAGCTGCGAAGTAACTATACAGGTATGTCAAATGGTGACAGAACATCAAGAAAAAAGTAAGAACGCTCTATTTTTTTGCGAAATAGACGTCAGTCACCCATAAAGAATCAATAGGCTAATGACATTTCTATTCCAATATTTCCCGGTTCAAATAAGATATTGTCAAGTTTCAGCTTTTCAAACACTTTCTGCAATTTGTCAATGTCGCCAAGGCGCAACTTAACGATATTGCCAGACATCAGTTCCACCCAACCTGCTTCCTCCGGCACAAGTTTCTTTGTATAAGAGATAGCAGGCGAAACAAGCAGGTCAATACCCATCTTGCCGCCATACGACAAAAACAAGTCAGTACCCTCAATCTTCTTCACAGTAATGATTATGCTTACAGACTTGGTAAAGCCCAGCACTTTGATAGGTATAGAGACAGACACCGTCGCCCCGTCAACATACCCCAGATTAACAGTCTTATGAAAATGACTAGCTACATAATCCTGCAGCTCAGCATAAGTAATCGTTAACTTCATATTATTTCGTTTATATTATAGATGTGTGTCAAAGCTCAAGACTTCTTCTTCGAGAACAAGTCTATCAACTTACCTATAAAGCCCTCAGACTTCGAACAAGGATCTTCAAAGATTGTGCCGCGGCGTCTAAGCTCCTCTATGTTTTCTTTGTTTGCCATACTTGTCTATTTTTTTTATTTTAGATAAAAGTACATACTCTATTATCATAAGCAATACTTATATTTTTAACTTTTATCTATTTTTATCCATTAGGCAATACCCATTTGCCTATTGATTATAAGAGGTTGCATTCCCAACTTTAAGAATGCAGCCTCCTTTTTACAATCTTTATCGTACAAGTATCTTTTTGCCATTATGAATATATACGCCAGGTAAGTTTGGTCTGCCAAACAACTTAACCCCTTGCAATGTATACCACGCACCCATATCGTTAGACACGTTGATATTAGGAATACCAGTAAGCACATCTTCTTCCACAATATGAATAAAGTTTCGCCATATTTCAGTATTCGTATATGCTTGCATTGTGCCAACAGGAACATAAAGAATACAGTTGTCATAATTTACAAATCCATTAAAAAGGCTTTCATCTGCAAGATATGGAACAGATGAACGACAATGAATTTCCTTAATTCCATCATCACAATTAAATATATATTGCTGTCTTAATTCCGCTTGATTGGCAGGCAAAGTAACTTTTTGCAAATTTCGACTTGCTCCAAAAGCCTCATGCCCACAAATTGCAACGTTATCACCTATCACAACATCGTTCAGATAATAGCAAGCATACATAGCTTGCCTATCAATCTCAACAACTGGCATTCCATTTACATAAGCAGGAATTTCGACCTTTCCACGATATGGATTGTAACCTCTGACTACCTTTAGCGCAGAGCCATCACCGGTATATTTATAGTAGATACCATCAATATACATCAAGCCTTCATCGTCACTGATTGCACAGACATCCAATGTATCCGTAGCTGCCGCATATTCATTATTCCCGTCTTGGATAGCAACCAACATATAAGTACCCTCTTCTGGGAATGTTATGTTATTGCCTTCTATTTGAGGAACACGATAAGCACTTTCTACTCTTGGTGCCAGAACGTACGAATATCTTACAGGAAGACTAGAAGAAGCAGTTGCATTCATTTCTATCGTAGAACCGACCTTAGCTTTTATCTCTTGGTCCCAGGTGATAGTTTGCTTCTTTAACTCCCTCTTTAGAACTGTGAGTGTACCAGCTATGTAGTTCTTCACTTCATAATTATCAGCTTCTACATCATATACGGTAATAGGATATTCACCTGGAGCACTTGCTTCATTTGCTTCACAAGAGAAGACTGGTTTCTTGGTCAGGACTGATTCATCCTCACCATTCTTGAAACCACTATAATTTGCCGTAAACTCAGGAAGTTTATCTCCTTGCGTAATAGTATAATTATCAGCAGTTACGACTAATGGTGCTTTTGTCACCGTCAAAGTACCTGGAACAAATGACACAAGATATTTTTTAATCGTTCCCTTGTTTATCTCTATCTCATAAGTTCCTACTTTTGAATTTTTATCAGCAGAGCAGATTATCTCTGGTTCACCAATAAGAGCAGCACCCTCTGTCTCAAACTCGAATACAGGATTCTCATCACCATACTGACGGATATAACTCTTGGCACGAACGACTATGGCATCTGCCTCGACTACAGTCAGGTGACCCTGTTCGTAGCTGATGTCATAGTTTTCTGCATCGGCACCGCTAATAGTAACAGCATACTCTGCTGGAGCACTTGCCTCATTAGCCTCACAGGAGAAGACAGGTTGCTTGGTCAGGACTGATTCATCCTCACCATTCTTAAAGCCAGCATAGCTTGCCTTGAACACAGGCATGGCATCCCCCTGCTTCTTGGTATAATTGCCAGCAGAGATGATCAATGGAGCCTTAGTAATGGTAAGAGTACCAGGAATATACGAGATTTCATATTTATCAGAAACTGCACCAGAAGCTACAATGTCATACTTTCCAACTTTACTAATATTATCTACAATAGTAGAAATGGATGCAGGAACAGAAAAGCCAACCTCAGAATCCCCATCTCTAAAACCAGAGTAAGTAATATTAAACTCAGGATTAGCATCACCATAAACCTTAGTAGTATTAGCAACATGAGCAGTCAATGGTATTTTCACTACAGTAACTACACACTTCGCTTGAATCAAATTATCAGCAGTAGAAGCAATAATACTACACTGTCCAGCAGACCTTGCGATAATCATACCGTTATCACTGACAGTTGCCACTTTCTCATTATCAGATTTCCAAAGTATCGTTTTATCGGTGCAGTTTTCTGGCAACAAAGAAGCCGTCAACTGTCGAGAATCGCTAACCTCCAACTGCATGTTACTTTCACTAATAGAAACTGAAGTTACAGGAACATACTTCACATCAACAACAAAGGAGAAAGGGTCCATCCGATAGGTACGAGCCTTGACATCAGAGAAAATGATATTTTCTAATTTAACAATCTGATTGCCCGTTATGCCTTTCTCAGCCTTAATCCACAGATCAATGACAGAGCCTATCTTCCCTGAAATTGATGTATTGTCCGAAGACATACAAATAATGCGAACTTTACCATTGCCCAATTGCTTTGTCTGCAATTGATGATTACCACATCGGCCAGTCAACCTTGTTTTGTTTAAATCCAGAGACAAGCCATTCGGCAAAACTACATCCATCTGAAAAGCAGTCATCTCACTTTCGTTGGACAATTCAAAGGAGAAAGCTTTACTAACTTCTGGCGAAATCTCACCACCCTTGACAGATACATCATTCTGTTCTTTTGTTCCCACAAAGAGTTGTGAATTATCCAATTTCACATCTCGATTATTTACATCTGAAAAAATAGAATTCTTCAGCTTAATATAGCCACCCGAAAAATCACTGGAAGCTCGCACAGAAATACGTACTAAAGCACCCTGATGCCCTTTTATCGACTCACCTTGAGTAGAATAGCCCAAAATTCTAACAGAGCCATCCGACATCAAGTTAGAACTCACAGAGAAAGAAGATGACCCCCTATCTGTAAGAGAGATATCAAAATTGCCATTCGACTTCGAGGCAATTTTTAAACCTTCAGGCAGTTCGATATCAGTCTGAAAGCCACGAAATACCTGACTATTATCCAAATTTAGGGTAATCGTCTTCGAATCACCAGGAGCTACGTTCACTGGCGCTATATAAAAGGTATCCTTTGCTCTTGATGCAAGCGGCAAAGCCAACAACATCAAGAACAAAAGTACCATTATTTTATTTAGTCTTATCATACCTTAACCATTATTTTACAGCAATCTTGACTACCTGTCCGTTCATCTTCACAAGATAAACACCAGCTTGCAAAGCAATCTTAGATGTCTCAGAAGCAAGACTGAATGTCTTCACAAGGATACCTGAAGTGGTATATATATAAATAGGTGTACCCTTCAAGCCTGTAAACATCAGACCATCCACAACAACCTTGACAGAAGTGCCGTCCACGCCAATACCATCAATAGAAGTTACTTCATTATTACGAGAGGTCAAACGATAACCCTTAGCCTCAACATCAGAGCCGATAGCATTGGTTACACCTATATTCTTTGCATCCAAATTCTTCTTTGAAGACAAACAGAAGATAGGCTGTCCATCCATGAAAGTACTATTGCTAAGTGAATAAACGACAACACGCAAAGTATGAGCATTCAACTTAGAGTAACTCAACTGATGGGTTGTAGCCATCACTCCACTCAACTTCACTTCCACATCATTTACATTTACTGGCAAAGTAATGTCAGCCTGCAAAGCTGCGAAGTTACTATTATTATCTAATGCTATATCAATATTAGACTTGTCTTGTTGAGATAATACCAAGCAATCCAAAGAACGGCCTGAAGAAGAAGCATCATCCATTGCAGAAACACCATAGCCCTTAGCCATTGCAACCTGCTCTTTCACCTGCAAAACCTGTTGCATTATCAAGTCAGTTGTACCCGTTACATCGGAAATTGAGATATGGTCATCACTATTCACGTCGGCAGCCTCAAAAGCGAATGTTCCTGTCACCTTATTAAATATATAATTGACGGTATTAACAGCATCCACGACATTGATCTCATCATCATCATTAGAGTCACCTTTCAATACAGGCAAAACTTTCACCTGGCAAGATGCCTCCACCTGACTTCCATCCTGTGAAGTAGCCTTGATGACAGCATCGCCAGGAGCTATTGCAGAAATCACTCCATCCTCGGACACCTTAGCCACGTCCTCATTGGTAGATGACCAGATAAAACTTGCATTGGTAGCATCAGTTGGAGCAACAATAGCAGAGAGTTGCGCCGTATGATTCTTTCTGATTTTCAAGTTTTCTTGGCTCAAAGAGATAGAGGAAACCATTGTAGGGTCAACAGTTATAATACAAGTTGCCTTGGCACCACCGCCATCATTTGCAATAGCATGAATAGACGTTTGACCCACCTTATGAGCTGTTACTACACCATCAGCAGATACCGATGCCACTGTCTCATCATCCGACTTCCAATCTACCTTCTTATTGGTAGCTTCATCAGGACCTACAGTTGCTGCAAGAGTAAGAGTTTCACTGGCTTTCAAATGAGCGTCAGATTGGTTCAGGGTAAGAGTGATCACACTTGTTATTTCCTTAATATTTTTCCAATCTTCCCAAGAGTCAGACTGTTTATACAAATCACAAGTTCCTTGTGGAACATATAATATTGCATTTGATGTAACGTCCAAAGGGAAATTTGCAGAACTAACTGGTGGATTTATAACATTGATTGTCACTTTATTAATATTATAGCAACCTTCAAAAGCATTACGGCCAATCGACAACAGTTCTTTTCCAAAATCTATGTTGTTTAAGGCAGAACATCCTTTAAATGATTCTACACCCAAATACGAAATCTTATTCATGTCAATTGTTGCCAAAGCAATGCAACCGTCAAACGAATTATCTCCCAAAGAACGTAAAGATTCAGGAATATTAATTGTCTTCAAAGAAACACATCCTTTAAAAGACGCTGCATCTATTCTTTTTAGAGATTTTCCCAACGTTATTTTTGTCATAGAAGAGCAATCTGCAAAAGCAAAAGAGCTGATAGAAATCAAGCTATCAGGCAACAATAAATTATCTAATTTTTTACACAATCTAAACGCTGCTGTTTCTATCGTCTGTAAGCCTTTGCTTAAGTCAATATTTTTCAACGACTCACATTTATAAAAAGCATTAGCACCTATATTACTTACCCTATCTGCCATCACAACTTGGTTTAGTTCCTCACATCCACGAAACATATTTGCAGGAATTGTTTTCACTGTAGAACTTAATATTATTTTTTTTAGTTTTGTACCAGAAAACGGAGATTTCTTTTCAAAAGAGATATTACGCCCCAAATACACAGAGTCAATAGAAGAATAAAACAAGTTAGAAAAGGAAGAAATTGTTTCGTACTTTAAATCATTCGAGCTGTCTTCAAAATAAGCGACTCGTAACTTTCTACAATCATTAAGAACAGTACTATTTATCTTTATTACACACTTAGGAATACAAAGAGAATCTAAAGACGTACATCCTGAAAACATATAACTTGGCAACTCTTGACAAGAAGAGGACAATGTCACTTTATTCAACAAGACATCATTAGCAAAAGCATACTTCCCAATTTTTCTCACATTCTTAGGAATAACTATTTCTTTTAATTTACTCATACCATAAAAAGCATATTCGCCTATTTCCTCTAAACTCATAGGCAAAACTATACTATCACAGACTGTTTGCTCATAGAACAATCTATTTCTTAAGTATGTTACAGTACCTGAATCTGAGAACTCGATCTTTTTTAAAGAATATTGACGAAGAAATGGAGAATGGTTTATTTCTTTTTCATCAAAATCAAGATTTCTACCGATATAAAGGTACTTTAAACGACAATCACCAAATAAGGGAGTCAACAAATATTCGCGACCAGAACCATCATAAAAGTAATCACTTCCATAGCCTAATTGTATTGCAGTATGAGAGTCTTCAAATTTCAATTCTTCAAGTCCACAGTTCCGAAATGCAAAATTACCGATTTTGCTCACACGACCAGGTATAGACAATTGTTTTAAACCAGAATATGCAAACACATGATCTTTAATCTCTAATGAATCTTTAGAATTCTTACTAATATAAAACTCATTCAAATAATTAAAAGCAAAAGCATAGCTTCCTATCACTGAAACTTGGGCAGGAATTGATATTCGCTTTAAAGCACAATTATAAAATGCAGAATCTCCAATTGACAATAAATGCTTTGAAGTTTCTGTATACGAAACTGTTTTCAGAGATTTACATTTTGCAAATGCAGCTGTTCCTATTTCAGTAAGACTTGAAGGAAAAGAAATTTTAGATAAATTTACACAATTCCTAAAAGAACTATTCGACAAAACTTGTAACGATTCTCCCAAAACTACATCGTTTAAGTTAGAACAAGCATCACAAAAATTATTATAAAGTTTTGTCACATCCCTACCTATTGTTATTTTCCTTAAAGTTTCCTTATTAGCGAATGGTGCGGAAGCCCTATTTTTTAATACCCATGATTTACCTGACAAATCATAAATTACAGCACTTTCTTTATATTTGTATTCTATATTTCTCCCAATATATAATTCTGTCAAAGGGCAGTCACAAAAATAATCATAAACACGATTTCTGTATTTATTATCTTTTGTCAACGCATCAACCTTTGAACTAATTGTATTAGTATTGTCTATAATTAACGATTGAGCATTATCTTCAAATCCAATGTAAGATAAACGTGTACAACCATAAAATGCATTTTGACCTATAGCCAGCACACTTCCAGGTATTGACAGGCGTTTTACATAAGAATTATTTGCGAAAACATAGGCTCCTATTTTTTTTAGCCCATCGTTCAAAAAAATTGTCACAATAGAGGAATCGTTTTCAAATGCTTTGTCTCCTATCACTTTTACAGAAGAAGGCAATTTTATACTTGTAAGATTTATACAATCAGAAAAAGCATACTTAGGTATCGTATCCAAAGAACATTCTATCTCCAAAACGCTCAGTTTGCTACATTCAGTAAAAGCCCCCATTCTTATTTTTTTCAAACTCTTAGGCAGGGCTAAATCCAGTAAGTTTCTACAATGTCCGAAAGCAAAACTATCAATTATCTTAAGACTCTGCCCGAATGTTACATTCTCTAATTTTGTTTTATAAAAAGCGGAACTGCCTATTTTTTCAACATTTGGTAGTGATATAGAACTTAAAGAACTATCATAAAATAGATTTTCAGGTATTTCTGTTACATTTTTAGATACTGTAACTTCTTTAATATACGACTGAGCAGAAAATGGAGAAAAATATGAACCATAAGACTCGGGATCACGAAGATAATTTATATTACGCCCAATATATATATATTCCAAGTGAGATTGATTCATTGAAGCTGCATATCCAGAATCATAACAACCAAAATAAATAGCAGCAGAACTATCTTCTAACCTTATGCGTTTCAAAGCAAAACAATTGTAAAAAGGCAAGTTCGAAACTTTATCTACAATATCTCCAACTTGCACTACAGTCGCAGGAATACTTATCGACTCCATACTAGCACAATTAGCAAAAGCCTTGTCACCAATCTTCGTCACAGAATATGTTATTCCCTTATAAGTCACACTCTCAGGAATAACAACATCAGCAGGAAGCGAGGCATAGTTATTACTCCCTGTCGTTTCATAAGTCACCGTTGCCGTACGATTGGACGTATCCAAGTCATA
>ENA-OOZG01001595-OOZG01001595.1-human-gut-metagenome-genome-assembly--contig:-NODE-1595-length-15728-cov-1.900912_pt1 | contig 15728 bp, 10 predicted proteins | sample MGYA00241706_ERZ501384 | MGnify/ENA primary metagenome ERZ501384 (study PRJEB25962, sample SAMEA2042742) | human gut metagenome | biome: human gut; feature: human-associated habitat; material: faeces...
CCACGTGTATCACCGTCGAGTTTAGTCAGAACTACGCCGTTGAAATCCAGACGTTCGTTGAACTCACGGGCTGTATTGACTGCATCCTGACCGGTCATTGCATCGACAACGAACAATGTTTCATCCGGATTGATGGCATTCTTGATAGCTTCAATCTCGTTCATCATCTGCTCGTCTACGGCAAGACGTCCGGCAGTATCGACGATAACCAAATCGTAACCTTTCGCCTTTGCTTCCTGAATGGCATTCAACGCAATCTGAACCGGGTTCTTGCTGTCGGGTTCGCTATATACAGGAACCTCAATCTGCTGTCCCAGCACCTTCAACTGTTCGATAGCGGCAGGACGGTATACGTCGCAGGCTACCAGCAACGGCTTGCGGGTTTTCTTGGTTTTCAGCATACGAGCCAGCTTGCCCGAGAAAGTAGTTTTACCAGAACCCTGCAAACCAGACATCAAAATAACGGCAGGACGATTCTTCAATTCGATTTCAGCAGTATCTCCACCCATCAGTTTCGTCAGCTCGTCGTGAACGATTTTTACCATCAACTGGCTTGGCTTAACGGCTGTCAGCACGTTCTGTCCCAAGGCTTTTTCTTTTACCGTATCGGTAAAGTTCTTGGCTACCTTATAGTTTACATCGGCATCCAGCAACGCACGACGTACATCTTTCAGTGTTTCGGCCACATTGATTTCGGTGATTTTTCCTTCACCTTTCAATATCTTAAACGACCGCTCTAGTCTTTCACTTAAATTATCGAACATATATTTTCAGTTTTTCTTTTTATTTCCTTATTTTATTAGGGCGCAAAATTACAAAAATAATCGGATGCATCAAATCTTTTTATTCTGCCATTTCGCTTTTTTCAGATAAACGACGCTGAAAGTCAGCATCAACGTGTAATAAATGATTTCGGTAGTAAAGCAAATATCGACCGGAGCACGCAGAACCATCCCTACGACTATGACATACAAAGCATAAAATACCTGTACACCAACTTCGAGCACCAATGCAGCCTGCGTATTACCGGTTCCCGAAATACCGTTGAAATAAATATTCGCCACGGCAGATATCAGCATGGCTCCGCAAACGACATACAAAGCCGGTACGGATTCCAGCAACAAGGCTTCCTCATTGGTATAAACAGCCAAGATAGCTCGCGGAAACAATACGCAGAGTACCACACAGACAACCATGATGAGAAACGACATACGGGCTATTTTGTGGAGCAATGTCATGACACCCGAAACACCTCCCGAACCAATCAGGTTGCTGACCAGGGTATTTGCCGTAGTGGAAAGCGACTGCACCGGTATCAGAAGTACGACATACACGCTGCGCACAATGTTGGCAATGGCAAGCTGTCGCTGCCCGAGCCGCTCCAATGCCATAAAAAAGACAAACCAGATAGCCATCGCCAGAAAATACTGCACCATGGTAAAACAGGAAATGCGCAAGATACGCATCACCATGTCCCAGTCGAAACGGCCGAAACGGTTCAGCCCATATTTTTTCAAGTCGATTTTACAATAGGTATAAGCTATAAAAAACAATAAGGAAGAAGCTTCTGCTATGACCGATGCCAGCGCTGCTCCCCGTACACCCATCTCAGGAAAGCCAAACTCTCCGAATATCATGGCATAATCCAGAAAGACATTGACCAGTGCCATGACGATAGCACTCATAGTCAGCACCTTGGTCTGAGTCACCCCAATATAGAAAGCCCGGAACATAACGTTGACAAATGCAAACAGAAATCCCCAGATACGCCAGGTAAAGAACTCATACGTGGCATGGAAAATGGTATCGGAAGTAATCAGCAAGCGAATCAGTGGCTCGGCACATAAAGACATCAGTATCAGCAGCGCGACGCCCATACCGAAACTGAACGTAGAGCCCTGCCACATAATCGGTCCCACGGCATGAAAGTTTCCCTCCCCGTTGCGGCGGGCTATCAGGATTTGTGAACCGACACTAAAGCCGAAGGCAACGGTATAAATGCAGATATACAATAATCCTCCCATTGCTGCTGCACCGAGCGCCACCTCGCCGACATGTCCCAGAAAAGCCGTATCAGTCACATTGATAACATTTTGCGCAAGAAGTCCCAAGAATATCGGATAAGTGACATTCCATATTTCTTTATTTGTATACATAAAAACTGATTTTCTTGTTTTGAAACGAAGGATGTACAAAGATACAATTTTTATGCAGTTCTTCACAAACGCACATTCGTTTTTCAGCTTATCTTAATGAAAACATCCTTATCTTTCTGGAAAATTTGTACAAACTTTTTTGTTTTTTGTACAAAAAATAAAAAAACGTCTCGACGTTTTAACTGAAACGTGGTGAGAAACCAATTCATTCATCACCACGTTTTTCTGAAAAAGATAAGTAAAACTTATCGCTTCAAGTTAGTCAGTAAGGCATTACCATCGGCAACCGGATTCCAGCCGTCATCTCCCTTCAGAACTTCTTCCGGCTGATAAGCAGAAATATCCTTCAACTGTCTGCCATAAGACGCACGTTCAGCAGTTGCCGCACCGGCTCCGGTATTCTGATATTCGGCATAAAAGACAGTCGACTCATTCGATTTCTTTCCCCAGTTGTTCCAGCCGACAGGCAAAATATGCTTGCCCAGCTCACAGCGGATAAAGACAGCCTGCGCATACGGACGCCACGGACGCGACAGATAAACCTCTTTCGCTTCGTCGGCTCCCGTCAGGCGGCAGTTCCAAAATACATATCCGTATTTTTTCCCTTTATCCGTAGAAGGGGCAGTAACATAACCATTTCCCAGACTATGGATAGTACAATCTTTAAACAAAGCGGTAGACCAGCCAAAGATAAAGTCGACCGTCCCCTCTATATAGCACCCTTCGTAATACTGACGACTGTTTTTTCCGTACGTATACAGCGTATCCTGATTTCCCAGGAAGCGGCAGTTCTTGAAATAAGCCCGGTCGCCAGCAACAAAACAAGCTACTGCCTGTCCTACCCGCCCCGCTGTATTGGCAAAGGTTATGTTCTCCGCATAAAAATCGGGAGCATAAATATATACAGTCGATGAACCGGAAGTAGACATTTCTTCACCGAAGCAGTTCTTCTTCGAAGCATATGCATCATCCGTCAGCACAGCTCCGTTCTCGCCTATCAGCGAGATATTGATTTTCGATGCCGGAATAATCACACGCTCCTTGTATTCTCCCTTACGTACCAGAATAGTTGTCCGCTTATTCTTGCGGAAATCGGGAACCGCATTGATAGCTTCCTGTACAGTCAGGAAGTCACCACTACCATCTTTTGCCACTACATAGTCGTAAAAACGTACGTATTTTCCCAGTTCCGGCAACTGTTTCTGAACAGCCTCGGCAGCCAGTGCCGCCACCTTGCGCGCACCATATACATTTAAATGAGTATTATCCTCACGTCCTTTAGGACAAGCGGCGCATGTTCCGGCAGGAATCCACATGAAAAGCTTTTTAGACCCCTCAACTCCGTAAGACTCTACCAACTGCTTGGTGGCCTTGTTCAAATCGATAAAGCAGACATCCATTTCTTTTGCCACATTACGCGGAGAATCCAGATATTTTCCGTGAGTATCTACCAGCGTATCTCCTTCCACCACAGCCTCATCTTTTTCCGGACGGATATCGTCGGCAGCCACAGCATCCGGATTCACGCCAAAATTCCGGCGCACGATTGAGTTAAACAAAACGGGAATTCCTCCCTTGGCACGCGTTTCGCGCACAAACTTCCGCAAATTTTCATCGAAAGTTGTCCCCGGGTCGGTATGACGTTCCGGTTGAGGTTTTTCATCATTATGCCCAAACTGAATGAAAACATAATCACCCGGACGAATCTTGTTTACTACGGTTTCCCAACGCCCCTCGTTTATAAAGCTCTTCGAACTGCGTCCGTTCATCGCATGATTTTCTACCCGGACATCTTCTGTAAAGAAACTCCCCAACACATGTCCCCATCCTCTTTCCTGATTTCCTCCTTCCAAAGGCTTGTTCGACATGGTAGAATCACCAATCATAAAGACCGTAATCACATGGTCTGACTTGAACGCAGAAAATAGCAGTACAGCCAGTGCAACCAATACAAATTGAATCTTTTTCATCTTTCTGTTATTTCTGATTTATATTAAATTCCTTATTGAAAAACTCCAGAATTGCTTTCTGTATTTCTTTGCTACAAAAATGAGGCAAGTCGTACAGCTTGGTCTGCAAATGCTCACCAGCTCCCTGACTGTCCCATACTTTCTGCATGGTTTCATAGGCAGACTTTACTCCTTCCACCGGAAAAAGTTTATCTTTCAACCCGTTGGTAAACAACATTGGCTTCGGACACGCAATCGACGCGACATGCGGATAATCCATATAAAGGCGGATATTTGGAATCAGCATAGCATAAGCCGAACCGCCCTTGTTCTGATTGTTTGTCAACGTCATCAGGCTATCCGTTGTATTCATCCAGCATACAGCCGCTCCTGCCTTTACGGCATCGGTAGCAGCCATGGTCATCCATGCACGATGCGCCCCCATCGAAAATCCCATTGTTGCCACCTTCTCCTTATCTACCTGAGGCAAAGAGGCCAGAAACTCCGCACTACGGATATCATCCCACGCAATCAGTCCTCCCCACGACATGCCCATTTGCAGGAGATTTGCCGACAATGCCTGCTGAGAGTCATAACGGGCATATTCCTTTCGTCCGCGTTCTCCCCAGAACAAAGCATCCAGAGCCAGTACGACATAACCGTTTTCTGCCAGATAATCGCCTACATACTGCCCGTCGTAACAAGCCTTACACCAACTGTCTGCATCTTTCATTACCATGTCCGACACGCCGAACGGACGTACCATTTTCTCCTTTCCTATCGTAAAATGTGCTCCATGGTCGTGCAAAAGCAACACGGCTGGAAAAGGTCCTTTGCCTTCGGGTACCAGCAAATAGGCCGGCACACGCGAATATCCCGACACGTTGAAAACAATTTTGCGAGCTTCATACCCTTTGCGCTTCTCCGTTGCAATGACTTTCATATCGTAAGAAACAACTGGAGGTGCAGGTTGCATACATTCCAGCAGCTTTTCGCGTGCCTGTTCCCGCCATTTCCCAAAATCTTTTTCCGGTGAATTTCCCCATGCCATCGGATAAGTCAGACTCTGCTTCAGTTGTTCATAAAATGAAGGCATATTGTCTTGCACCTCATAGCCGGCATAAGCACTTTCAACCTCTATTTTCTTGAGCCATTCCTCATAAACCTTAAACAACTTTTCCGGCTCATAGGTGTACCAAGCATAGCCCACCCGGCGCTCCAGCTTGACGTCCGACAGCTTATAGACCTTGATACCATCACGATTACACATAAACGGTGTATTGTCAGTCATTTCATAAAAGCGAGCCCATATACGGGGAGCCTTCTTGTCTTTCACCACAACCAGATTGTACGGATACTCATGATTGGCTATCTGGTCCTCAGGAATGGCAACTTTCTCTACACGCATGCCTGTTATCGCCACCTTCTCAAACCAAGCCATAGCCGATTTAACGGCTTCAATCACTTCGCCGGAAGGGTGAGGAATCTCCATCAGTAACCGGACCACATCGCAACTTTCGCCAGCCGTCAATGAAGCCAGCTCGAATGTACGGGCATTAGTAGGAAGCAAGGTCTGATTATCATGTTGCTGTCCCCATACGGTCTTTACTCCATTCTGAACATATTGTGTTCGCAGAATCATGTCAATGCCTCTGTTCAATGCTTGATAAATCCGTTTATGCATTGCATCGTCCAGCCACGAGAAGTTAGAATCTCCCTCGTTTATGTGCAGGAACAGCCGCAGCACGCCGGTAGTCACCTCATCGTTGAACGTAATGGCATCCACATCCCATCCGCGCCATCCTCCGTTTTTTTTCTGAGTCTTGAGTAAATACTCCAGCCCATCGAGTACCGCTTCTTTGTACACCGCCTTTTTAGTAAGCGTATAAACCTGCGCCAGATAGTTTATCTGAGAATAAGTATTCCGGTTATCGAGGGTACTGCGACGATGATTATCCGACAAGGTATTCAACAGAATCGACCGGCAGCTCCGCCATCCAGTCAATGTTCTTAGGCCATCCTCCATCTTTATTCTGATAAGCAACAAAATTATCGGCTATCTTTACATACTGGTCTGCCGAATAGCGTTTATAGTTACGATCCTTATGCTCCAAATTCCAATGATGTATTCCATCATTAAAAGCTTGCATAGAGGGAACCGTCTGCGACATCGCATAAGCACTCGCTCCCAGAAGCAAGCTCATTACATAATATCTTTTCTTTATCATGGTATATTTCATTAAGATTGATTTGTTTCCAAAATTAGGGAAAATGCAAAGTGCGGAAAGGTAATAATTGTTCTAATATGGTTATTATTTAACCAAATTATCCACAAGCCCTATACATAAATACATTTTTTTCATATGCAACAGGCTATCTGTACGTTTCCCCCAATACAATATCTGATTACTTCAGATTGCCTTCTAATGCAGAAATAAGCTTCATCATATTCTTAATATAGACTCCTACCGAAATGCATTGCCGGCCGTCTGTACACGGATAAGGAGAAGTATCGAAATCATCGCCTACCATTTTCTGGCTATAATCTTCTTTTCCCGACAACTCCGGGGTCCATCCGCTGCGGTAGGGATGAGAAACTGAAGGCAAATCGGAAAGCCAACAGTTTCTTTCTGCTGCCTGAGCCATTAAATCACTGATATCTTGTTCCGACACCTGATGCGGAAAAGAAGTATAATATTTGGGTAGCGGACATAATTTATCCGACAACAAAGGCGAACAGGAGAACAGTTTACTTCTATCAATCTTTTTCACCGCCTCGTAATCCTGTCTCAGCTTTACAGGATTTACAAATGTAGCCGAACTATAATGTGCAATGGTCTTTTCTATGTTCTGGTCTATATAATACTTTCCGTCGTAGATATTTCCCCCCTTCCGATGTACATACAGTGGTTTCCCTGTATCAGGATCTACAAACCGAGGAACTAATATTTCATTGGGATTGTCGGACTTACGATGCCATTTACGGACTTCAGCCTCAGGAAGTTTTTGGGATTCAAGGAACTTGATGGCAGCCGGTATGCCCGAAAGGAAACGGGTGTCGGCCGTCAGTTTGTAATACTCCATCATCTGATAAATCATCCCGACAGTAGTACCGGTATTAACACTGCGAGGCTCATAAGAACGAGCATGAGCTGGCTTTAAATCGTCTACCGTATATTGGTCTGCCCAGCCGGCATAAGGCTCTCCCTGCTGAAGAGTTATCATGAGATACATAGCCCGCATAATGGGTTCCTTTATATTTTGCAGTCCCATCGCCTGATAACACTGAATAAGAAAATCGATAATCTCCGGAGTAACATCATCGTTTAAGGTTATAAAGGACGAATAGTCTTCCTTACCCTCAAAAGGGTGGTCATACCTCAGAGGGTAACGTTGCGGCCAACCGCCTACAGGGTACTGGCTCTCCAATATAAAATGAATGACTTTTTCCAAGGGCGCCCTGTATACGGGATCATTTTTCTCTACATACATGCGCAACAAAAACTTGGCAGCCGAGATAGTGCCCAGATCATCATAAGTAGCGTTGCCGTAATAATGCCTGAACTCTTCCAGACGCCAGCCGTTTTTTCCAATGGTTTCATACCAAGCCTTCAAGGAATTTTCTCCGGCAAAGTCGAATACATAATTCCATCCCCCGCACTCAAGTTGGCCCCATATCAAAACATTTGCCACTTTCTGGGCTGCCTCATAATAGAATTCATCACCAGTCGCATGATAAGCATCAAGTAATAAATGTCCTACACTCGGAGTACCGGGAGGTTGAATCCATACCATGGTCCGCCTGGCTTCCATTTCTCCCCATGAGCGGGACAAATCGGGCAAGTAATTCCAGACAAAGCCTCCCCGGTAACTTACACTGTCTATCATATAACGGGTTGTAGATTTCATCGTGTTTAAAATTTCCTCTTTCACCTCGTTGTTCATAGAACGTGCCTGCATCTCCCCGCAAAGACAAGCACCGGCCAAAAGAGTCAAGCCTACTTTTACGTAAATAGGCTTCAGCATGTGTTTCATCGTTTATTTTATTTAAGATTTGCATTTATGCAAAAATAAAAAAAATTGCAGATTTAAGAATATCAGGAATACTGAATTTATATCTGCCAAGAATTTTCATTTGTTACAAATATCTGTATATTTGTAACAGTCTAAATAAAACACATTATGATGAAAAAATTTTTATTTTCAGGCATATTTGCCTTTTCATTACTGGGCTTAACCTGTAATGCAGCCAACACAAACAACAGTACAGAAAAAGACACAGAAGTGTCTTGCAACAAGACTTGCAGTGAACCTTTTATGTTCGAAAGCCAGACTGAATGGGAACAAACCAGCGATAAAGGTGTCACCAGACAGGTTATGGGATACAACGGACAAGTAATGATGGTAAAAGTCAAATTCGAGAAAGGAGCTTCAGGTGCCGCCCATACTCATTATCATACTCAAGTGACTTATGTAGTAAGCGGAAAATTTGAATTTACTATCGGAGGAAAGACAAAAGTCGTATCTGCAGGTGACGCACTTTACATGGAACCTGACGTGAAGCATGGATGCAAATGTCTGGAAGCTGGTTTGTTAATAGACTGCTTCTCTCCGATGCGTGAAACATTCCTGCATAAATAAACGTGAATAAACGTTTTACAATAGCATAAAAAAACGCCAACCGGCTTACAATAAACCAGTTGGTGTTTTTTATTACTCTACAATTCTGATATAATATCCCCATTAAGTACCCGACTTCAAACAGATAAAAGAAAGAGGGAAATGAGAAATTATCGGGTAGCAGGATATAAATGTTGTACCAATTCGTTCAGATAAACTTCCAGATTCGTATAGTCAGGGCTCAAGTTATAACTACGTCCGTCGGCCGCATCACTTGGATTTAGTCCGTGAGTTTTTTCCCATTCGTCCGGCATACCATCGGCATCAGTATCAACAGGTGCCTTTTCCGTGTGATATTCCGGCCATCCCCCTACATCGGCAGGCTGATCTATCATGCCATTTGTACTGCCATGGCTTCCCTGATAGGTATAATTGCCTTGTCTGGTTTCTTCTACAATCCGTTTATCGTAAGTATCTCTCCGATAAGATGCACCAGCAAACTGCAAGACAGATTCATATGCATCCCAGGCAGGCTGCAGAGTAGTATGTTCTGCTATATTGAAAGGCTCACGGACAAGCAATTCGCTTTGCGGAGCAAATTGATTCTTTATAAGTAACCCGACAGAATTATCTTGGTTGACTTTCATTATTGCCTGACGCTGTTTATCACTCAGACTGGCACAAGTCGGATCGATATAATTGCCAGAGAAACAGAAAACCCCATGAGTTCCCTTCACATTATTGTTTTTACCATCATCGGGATAAGCCGTAAACAAACGTTTATAAGAAGATTTTGTAGCCGTATAAGGTCCCGGTTTATAATAATTATTCAGAAAATTATAACTTCCTCCTTCACCGGCATAGGCTCCGTCGCTTCCATAATTGTAAATTACATTATTGAATAGTTCCACTTTTTCTTCTTCCGGTTTTCCCGTATAGCGACTTCCGCACAAGCGGGGAGTACGGTTCGTGTGATGAGCCAACAGATTATGATGGAATGAAGCACCCTGACCTCCCCATATGCCTCCATACCCATGAGCACCTTTTTCGTGAATGGAATTGGCCAGACTCTCACTGACAATACACCATTGAAGTGTAAAACAACTGTTATCATAGAAAGTAGCGCACTCGTCCGTACTCCAGCTCATGGAACAATGATCGATTATGATGTTACGATGGTTTTTGAATCCATTCATCGCATCATCTCCTTTTTGTTTGATGTCCGCTCCCATACGTGAACGGATAAAACGGATAATAACATTATCTGCCTGAATGCCTAAAGTATAATTTTTCAGACAAATGCCATCACCCGGAGCTGTCTGCCCAGCAATGGTTACATCACCGTTACTGACTTTCAGCGACGACTGCAATTCGATAATTCCACTCACGGCAAACACAATTGTGCGAGGTCCTTTTTTCCGAAGTGCCCAGCGCAAGGTCCCTTCCGAACCATCGTCTTTCAGTGAAGTTACGACCAGCACTTGTCCTCCTGCCCCACCAGTAGTATACTTTCCAGCACCGTCCGCTCCCGGGAAAGCCGGAATCTTCGAACGGTCGGGTACCGGATATGATTTCAACTCTTGTGCCTGCAACGACACTGCACCTGCCAACAGCAGACTGCAAAGTCCGCCCATTACTATCTTTTTCATACAATACCTTTATTTATAAACCGGATATAAACTTTCAGCCAAACTGTTTATATAAATCTCCAGATTGGTATATTCCTTACTTAAATTATATTTTGCAGCGTCTGATTTATCAGCCGGATTCAATCCTTTTTGTTTTTCCCATGAATCAGGCATGCCGTCTTCATCCGAATCGGAATCGGAAGTATGTGCCTCAACGTATTCGTCCCAGCCTTCAGCATCCTTTTGTGTATCAATAAAACCATAACTGCTACCATTGGAACCTTCCCGGGAATATGTTCCCGCACGCGTTTCATTTACAATACGCGTGTCTATCTGATCCCGCTTATCGGATGCCCCTGCATACTTCAGGACTGCATCATACGCCTCCTGAGCCGGCTGTACAAACGAATAATCCGAAAGAATATCAAAACGTTGCGATACCAACATTTCCCGAGCGGGGACTTCATTATTTTTCACCACAAAAGCAGTAGCTGAAGTATTATCTGAATTTGCTGCTTCAACCTCGGCCAACTGGCTTTTTGACAAATCGTTTCGAGTATCCATATAATTGCCGGACAGATAGAAGTTGCCATGTACGCCGGCAGCCTGATCATTGCTTCCATCATCGATATAGGCTGTAAAAAAACGGCAATGTACCTTTTTGGGAGCTGCTACCGGTCCCGGCTTATAATAGTTATTCATGATATTATAAGAACCTCCCTGTGCCCCATAAGCCCCCTCACTCGACCAATTATAGATTACATTATTGCACAAGTCGACTTTCTCCATGTCTGCCCTGTCAGAATACCGGCTGCCACACAAACGCGGAGTACGGTTGCTATGATGAGCCAACAGATTATGATGGAATGTAGCAGGACTTCCACCCCACAAACCTCCATATCCATGGCCACCCTTTACATGAACAGAATTTGTCAGACTTTCACTGATAATACACCATTGCATCGTAAAATTAGTATTTCCATAAAAAGAAGCACATTCGTCTGTGCTCCAACTCATGGAACAATGATCGACAATGATATTTTTCTTTCCGGGATATGATGACTGATAGCCATTCATCGCATCATCTTCTGTCTTGCATTCATCCCCCATACGGCAGCGGATAAAACGAACAATTACATTATTGGCATTGATGCGTAAGGTATAGTTTTTCAAACAGATTCCCGCCCCGGGAGCTGTTTGCCCGGCAATCGTCAAATCATCGTTTTTTATAACCAACTGTCTGGTCAGAGCAATGACTCCTCCTACGGCGAAAACGACAGTACGCTTTCCTGATTTTTCAACAGCCCAGCGTAAAGTACCTTCAGAGCCATCATCTTTTAAGGATGTAACGACATAGACAGTACCTTCGGCTCCTCCCGTAGTATATTTTCCGGCACCTTCAGCTCCGGGAAAAGCCGGAATGGTTGTCCGATCGGGAGCAGAATAAACAGGTAAACCTGTTTCTGGTACCTTGTCTATTTCTCGGGTATCTGTTTGCTCTGAGCAGGCAAACATGCCTATCGAACTTAGGACAATTACTATCATCCACATTTCTTTTATGAATCCGATACTATTCATTTTTCTATAGCAGATTTCAGGTTCAAATTTAATCAAAATAAAACAAGTCCATAAACAGGCATAAACCTATATATGGACTTGTAGTTTACCAGTTACATGTTAGAATAAGATTTTATTCATTCCAACGTGGGTCGCCTGCACCCGCAACACTGCTTTGGCTGGCAGACTGTATATGGAAATCACCTTCAGCAGGATTTACGAACAGTTCTGTTGAAGACACATTCAGAATTTCGCCCCATTCGTAACCACTGTTATACGGACAGTCGGTAGTAGTAAAGACATTTGTTGTCGTTGCAATGCCTTTTACGCTTGTAGCCTTAATGGTTGATTCACCTGTATAACCGTAGAACTGACCGATAATTGTATTCTTGACATCGACTGTCACATTCGACATCTTGTTTATATCAATGAATGATTTACTTCCTGCTACACAATTATAGAAAGTACAAGCCTCAATAGATATATTTACATTATCCTGTTGAGTAACTAATACTCCACCAGCACTAAGTGTATTCACTGTAGAATTAGACAGATGGACTGAATTGAGTGTAAAGCCAGAAACTTTAGTCTGCAATACACCATATGAACCAATGTCTGTCAATACGCAGTTATCAATATTAATTGAGCCAATAGAACCTTTGGCACCGTCGCTCTGAACACGAACGACACCACGGGTCTTACTAATGTTACAGTTATCAATCAATATTTCACCAACGTTACCTTCTACATTAAAGTTCACAATATAATCATTTGCACTGCTTGTATTCTGCAAATCGAGATTATAGAAACGAATCAAATCATGGCTACCTGCCATAGAAAGTCCTTTAGGCATAAAGATAGGCTTCGTATCACCTGATTCACCCCAGAAGATAACCGATTTGAAATCGGCCGGTATCGTCAGTTCCAGACTTTCGCCCATATAATCGGTTGTAGAACCATTTGCAAATACCAATACGACATTGCCGCCATTACCCTGAATATAATTAACAGGATTTGTAAAGACATCGTTCAGCATTTCAGCATCAGTTATATTTACAATGTCGTAACCTACCGGATAAGATTCGGTTGTCGTAAAGGTTCTTGTGCCACGCTTTACATCACCGTTATAAATAGATACAGAATATTTCGTTTTTGGAGTCAGTCCTGTAAGCGTATACGATGAAGCAGCTACAGCCGCAGCATCCAGCTTAATGTAGGTCGTATCAACCGCTTCTACATCATCTCTTGCTTCAGCCAGTTTCAATTCCGAAACTTCAGCACCTTCAGTCCAAGAGATGACTGCACTTTCACCAGTTATGGCAGCCTCATTTAATATCTGCTCAGCTGAGGTCTTAAAAGAATATTTCTCCAGATATGTCCATTTAGAATCAGCCTTTACAGAAGACATGGATTTCATACGCAAGAAATACTTGGTCTCTCCTTGTAAACCAGTAATCGTATAGGGAGTCTCAACAATCGATTTATCTTCACCTAATACGACAGAATGTTCTGTTCCTCCCATCTCTATCGCATCGTACAAGGAATCTGTACTATATTCTATCACATAATACTCTGCATCAGGAACTGTTCCCCATGAAATTTCGGCAGAGGTCGGTTGTGCAGAAACAGATATCTTTGAAGCAGTCACGCTGAACAGGCGGTCGTGTGTGCTATCTACATTCCAATCATTTCCATCGGTACACGCTGTTCCGATGACAGAGGTCAGGAGCATAAATGCTCCAGAACCTACGATATATTTAAACATCTTCATATCTTATGTCTATTTATTTTTTTGAATATTAATCTGAATATCCATAAGAGTTATGGATATAACCATTAGCAGCCGAAATAGTAGTAGAACCAATAGGCAATAAATAACGGTTTTTCACCTGTACATTGTTTCCAACCAGACCGCTTGAAATAGAAGGCCAGTTAGTCTGCAATTGAGTTTGCTTAGAATCATCTCTTTCTGCACCATAGAATGACTTATTGTCATCGTAGTCGGATGATTCTTTTCCTTCCGGCAGACCGTACCAAGTAACACTTGACAAATCAATCTTAGTTTTAGTATCATCGGTATAGTTGAAGTAAACTTTCTCAGGATAATAATTAGGATTTGATTCATTCATCAACTCATCGTAATAAGTATCTTTGAATTCCTGAATCTTTTCGGCCAACAGATTCCAACGGATTAAATCAAACTTACGGAATCCTTCTCCAGCCAACTCCCAGGCATTCTCGTCAACAATAGCGTTAAACATAGCTTCCTTTGTAGCCGGTATAGCGTCGATGTATTTTTCTGCATCAGCCTTATCCGCATCGGCAAAGGCGCGAGTATGTACCAAAGCTAATGCCTGACGGGCAGTCAGACCTGCAGATCCAGTATAATCGCCATCAGGACCAGCTAATTCATTCATGACCTCAGCATACCACAGCAGGACTTGAGGATAACGTGCCTTTACAACATTAATACCTGACATCCATTTTGCATTTCCTGTAGCAATAGCAGCCTGACGCCATTCTTCATTCATCTTACGTATATCCCACTTGCCGACATAGATTCCAAACGGAGCATTACCCAACATAGATTCTTTTGTAACACCGTTTTCTGCGCTTAATTGTACTTGTGCACAAGTAATATCACGACGCAAATCTTTCTTGTCGAACGAATAGAAGAAAGGTGCAGTCAGCTTCATCTTACCAGACGAATTACCTTTTACACCATATTCAGTTGTAGCACCATTGACACGTACACCAACGGTATATCCTAATTCACTACTAACTCCAAGTCCCATCGGCATCTCAAAGATATTCTCATGGTAATTCTTATCCAGTTCACGCTGGTTTATCAAATACCATTGATTTTCTACCGACGGATTCAATTTATGTGTTCCATTAGTTATAATAGCACTCAAATTAGATAAAGCCAATTCATAAAGTTTGGTACGTGTAGCAGCATCCGGACGCTGAGTCGGATAAGTAGGATCACTATAGTCGGCTGTTTCATATCCGTCTTTAGCCTGTTCACGAATCACCCAACCAGCACGAGTCATGGCAATATTAGCCAATAAAGCATGTGCATATCCTTTCGTCACGTGTTCTGTAGTATAACCAGACACCTCATCGGCCCACGGCAATAATTTAGTTGCAGCCTGCAAATCGACCATTAACGTATCCAAGATAACGTCACGGTCTGTTTTATGTAAATAAGCATTACTCAAATCTGCCTGCGAAGATTCCAGCTTCAATGGAATATCACCGAAGAAACGTACCAGATCAAAATAAATCATGGCACGCAGCGTCAGGGCTTCTCCCTTATAACGTTCCATTGTCTTTTGTTCTGTTCCTCCAGAGGTTAGCAATGAACTGGAATTAATACCTTCCAAGGTCAAATTGGCATCCTCTATAATACCATACATAGCATCCCAAAGTTTTGCCAAGTTACCCCAAGACGGGCTGGCATTATAGTTCATATTACCACGCTCACTGGTAGTATTGTCTGCATCAGCACCTAAACCATCTACCAGTTCACAATCGGAGTTCAATCCCCATATAATAGGAATGTATTGTGAATAAGTCTGATCCTGTGCCAGTCCGCCATAAATTTTATTCACACGCAATCCTGTATAATAAGTTGAGTTGTATACAGTATTGTCATTTAGTTCAGAAGGAGCCGTCTGTTCCAAGAAATCAGAACAAGCACTCATGCCCGCAACTCCTGCTGCTAAAGCTAATAACTTAATTATATTTTTCATAAATGATATCATATTAGAAATTAGAATGTAACATTAATACCTGCAACAAACGAACGGCTCTTT
>ENA-OOZG01001600-OOZG01001600.1-human-gut-metagenome-genome-assembly--contig:-NODE-1600-length-15679-cov-7.894073_pt1 | contig 15679 bp, 15 predicted proteins | sample MGYA00241706_ERZ501384 | MGnify/ENA primary metagenome ERZ501384 (study PRJEB25962, sample SAMEA2042742) | human gut metagenome | biome: human gut; feature: human-associated habitat; material: faeces...
CCGCCTTTGCGACCTCCGCCCAAGCGGAGGCAGACAACGGCGACAGAGCAACCGCCGCCTATGGCACAAATATCCAGCCGGACGCGGAGCTCCTCGCCATAGGGCTCACGTATCAGGACTCCACCTGGTTCTATCAGGGCAAGGCCGTTGCCGGCATGTACGACGACAACGGCGGCACCTATACCAACGACGCCGCGGCAGGCGACATCTACCTCGCCATCAAGCGCGGCAGCGACGGCAAGGTCACCGAGCTCGCTCCGATCACTAAAAAGCAGTTTACTGAGCTCGTCGACCGTCACCTGAACGACGTCGAGACCGAGGTGGGCGAAAGCTCTCTGATGTCTTACGTCGACCCGACGGACGGCAAAACGTATTACAGCTTCGACGACGGCAAGACCTTCGAGCCGATGACGGACGAGGAGTTTGAGGCCCGCTTCCCCACGCCGAACGTCGAGTGGTGGACGTATGACGAGTACAAGGCGTGGCTCGACAACGAAAAGGTGCAGCTCCAGAGTCTTCTTGGCGAGACCGACACGATCGGCGGTCAGAAATTCACCTGGACGCAGGAGGAGATCGACAAGACCATCGCCATGTACGAGGAGACTCTATCGGACATCAAAAACGGCATCATGTACTCCAAATCCGTCGACGGAGACGATCAGCTGATAATGAGCTACAACCCCGCCGACATCAGCACGTCGACGGATGAAAAGGGGCTGTACATCAAGTTAGACAACGGCAAAGAATACACGTTCGGCCCGTATGAGACGGATGAAGCGCTCCTCGCCGCCGTCAAGCCGTTCTGTGAAAAGCAGGTTCGGCTCGGCAACATGACGCAGAGCGAGGCCGACGAGATCATCGCTCGCCACAGCAGGATTTACCGGGCATGATGAAAAGTCTCATATCGTCTCATAAGCCCCGTTTTTAAGCATTTTTTGTGTTTCGATCTCAAATTTACCAAAGATTTACCAATAGAAACAAGTTCCTTTACCTTCCGTCCCTGATAATAGACATGCAAAACAAACCGCTGCAATTTTCATTCCTGTATGGGATGGGCATTGCAGCGGTTTTTAGTTTTACTTCCGTTTCCTTTTTCCCTTGCCATGGGTCATACTGCCTTTACCACGCTGGCTGATTGGGCTGTTCATGTGCTTGGACAGTTTCAACACTTCAATCAGATTTGCAAACTGCTCCATAGTAAGTGCATCGTAGTCAATGCCAAGGTTAGCGAGGAACAGACGGGCTTTCTTTTCTTCGGTGCTGCCCTTGTAGTCCATGGCATCCTGTAATTGTTTCTGCACTTCCAGAGCGGCGCAATTCTCGTCTGCAGTGGTTGCGTCCTTACGGTGCGTATCTCGAATATCACGGAGGATGCTTGTCAAATCTTTGGAAACTACATGACCGAAATACTCATCTTCCTGTACCTGTGCCAGTTCCAAAGTGCGCAGATACAAGTCCTCCTCATCGTTTCCTTTTTCCTTAATTACAGATTGCCGGACAGCTTCCATAGCGGCATTCATGTTGGTGATCCGCATATCCGCAATGCGGTCAACATAAATTTCTGCATCCAGCATCATGCGCCGAAAGTCTTTGTGGCAGATCATTTCAGAAAGCAGCCGGTGGTTGAAGTTCCTTGAAGTTAATACAGTAATTGCATCATCACTCAAATGCAGAGCGTTCAGCTCTGTGTTTGGGTGATTTTTATTTTCTGTCAGACCCAGCAGGTAGTCCGTAGACACACCATAGAACTTGGCGAGTGTCAGAATCGCAAAGGGGCTGATGTCTTTTGCTGTTTCGTCGGCTTCATATTTTCCAAGTGCGGCACGGGGCAGGCCGGTGCGCTCCGCCAATTCTTTCAGCGTTAACTTAAAATCCACGACACGCAGATCTTTCAATCTTTCCTGAACAGTGAGCTTCGGTTGCATGTATAGAAATGAGATCAAGTCCTACATCGTCCGGGCAGGCATGACCATGAGCGAAGTGGTTGACTATCTGGCAGGCGAGTACGGATGGAGCAGTAGTGTACCCAATCTGTCTGGTAAATTAAAGCGTGGAAGCCTGCGCTACGGCGAAGCGGTGGAACTGGCTGATGCTCTGGGATATAACATTGTTTGGGTGAAACGGGGGTGATGTGATTGGCGAATGAGCAGTTGGAAAAATTGAAGCACCAGAAGTATGTAGCCGAGAAAAAGCTGACCGCAGCCAAGCACAAGGAGAAGCGATTGCAGGGCGAGCTGAAACGGCTGACCAGAAGCGAGAGAACCCATCGGCTTTGCACCCGTGCCGGAATGTTGGAGACCTTTTTGAAAGAGCCGACCGTCCTGACCGATGAGGATGTGATGGAGCTGCTGACCTTCATCTTCCAGAGCGAAGTGGTTCAAAAGAAGCTGAATCTGCTGATTGAGAGCCGGAGAAAAACGCAGGAAGCGGACGAGGGCGAAAACCCTTGACGGAGACAAGGGCGCAATTATACACCACCTAAAGATGGTGATTGCGTTCTGCCGAAAGCCCATTGCATGGAGCTTGATGATTTCCGCAAAAGTCCCTTGCTCCATTCATCCAGAGGAAGCTACACTTCCCCTGCGCTGGCTTTGCCAGCTACCCCTTTGTAGACTTGCCGCCGAGGAACGATTGCAAGCAATCATTCCCCGACAACAAGTGAATATCGCCCTGCCCGACCGTACTGAAAAGTATCGGTCTTTTTTTGCACCATCGAAAGGAGGTTCAATCCAAGATGCCAGTACCGCATTTGGAAATCCGCATCGTCCAGCGAAGCAAGGGCAGCTCTGCTGTTGCCGGAGCTGCCTACCAAGCCGGAGAGAAGCTGTTTTCCGAGTACGACCAGAAGATGAAAAACTACCTTTACAAGAAAGAGGTGGTTTACACAGAGGTCATGCTGCCCACCAATGCCCCACCCGGATATGCTGACCGAGCAACACTCTGGAACGCTGCCGAGGAGATCCAGACCATCCAGTCCGCGATGGCGGGCGTCAAGCGCATCGACGCGTTCCTCGCCCAGCCGGAGCGCGACATTCCCGCGCCGCGTGAAGAATCCGCTGCATGCGGAGATGTCGTTCTCTCGCACGTGACGTTCGGCTACAGCGAGCGCACGGTGCTCTCTGATCTCTCCTTCACGGTGAAGCAAGGCGAGCAGGTCACGCTCGTCGGCCGCACGGGTGCAGGCAAGAGCACGGTCTTCCGCCTGCTGCTGGGGCTCTACCGCCCGCAGGCGGGAAAAATCGCCATCGGCGGCGTGGACGTCTCGGCCATCACGGACGAGGAACGACGCGCGTGCATCGGCTGCGTCGAGCAGCACTTCGCCCGCGTGCCGGGCACGGTGCTCGATCAGATCACGCTGGGCGATGCGCGTATCACCCGTGCGATGGCGGAAAACGCCGCGCAGCTCGCAGGCCTCGACGAAGTCATCCGCGCGCTGCCGAACGGCTACGACACCCTCTGCGCGGACGGGCTGTTCTCGCAGGGCGAGTGGCAGCTTTTGTCCATCGCGCGCGCCGCGGCGGCGAACCCCGCCGTGCTGCTGCTCGACGAGATCACCGCAAACCTCGACGCCGAAACCGAAGCGCGCGTACTTGATGCGCTGCGCCGCGCGTCCAAAGGGCGCACGGTGCTCTCCATCTCGCACCGCATCTATGAAAGCCTCGGCGGCCACACGATCGAGATCAAGGCGCTGGAGGAGCGGGACCACGCCATGCTGTTCTACACCTATCTGCAAAACCAGAACCAGACGGTGACGCTGGAGGCGATCGATAAGCCCGAGCCCTCGATCACCTGCCACATGGATGTTCTGAAGGCAGGCCTGGCGCACGAGGAATATGTGACCAGCCTCATCAACGGCATTTACAGCGCCGCCTACGATGTGAAGGACTTCCGCACCATGCAGTTCCTTGACTGGTTCGTAAAGGAACAGGGTGAGGAGGAGACCAACGCAAACAATCTCATCTCCAAGATGGAGCTGTTCGGCTCTGACCCCAAGAGCCTGTATATGCTCAATCAGGAGTTGGCCGCAAGAGTCTACACCGCGCCCTCTCTGGTTTTGTAAGCAAATCCCCTATGAACAAAAAGCCGCAAAGGAAAACCGGCAGATCTGCCGTTCTCTCCTTTGCGGCTTTATTTCATAGGATCTGCACGGTCTGCTCCCGCAGCAGCAGGCTAAATCCTTTTCGTGTCATGCATATACATAAGATTCTCATTTCGTACGAGCAGCGGCGGCAGAATGGCCCTGCCATTCTGCCGCCGCTTTCAATTTCAAGTATCCGTATCGACTCCCCAAAATATCCAATGGAAAATAGGTGAAATTCGGGCACAGTGGAAAGATGCGGCAATCTCAATATTTTTCATCAGAGCGGAAGCCCCGTGATCACTGCATCAATCCGGCGGCCAGCTCTGCCAGCTGGCGCTTATTCTCTTCCTTGAGTGTGCCCCTGATCGTGACGGTGCCTGCCAATTCAATATTCTTGCTGCCTTCCAGCGCTTTTGCCATCACCTTGGCTGCAACGGGCGCCCAGGAGCCGTTCTCTACCAATGCGATCTTTCTGTTCTGGAAGTTTCGCTCCGTGAGGTGATCGATAAATGTGCGCATGAACGGGAAGATGTCGCCGTTATAGGTCGTGGTCGCCAACACGAGCTTGCCATAGCGGAACGCGTCCTCCACGGCCTCTGCCATATCCTCACGAGCCAGGTCGCACACAACGACCTTCGGACAGCCCTTGGCCTTCAGCTCCTCCGCGAGATACTCCACCGCCTTTTTCGTGTTGCCGTACACAGAGGTATATGCGATCATTACACCTTCGCTCTCCACAGCGTAGCTGGACCAGATATTGTACAGGTTGATATAGTATCCCAGATTTTCCGTAAGGACCGGTCCGTGAAGGGGACAGATCGTCTGAATATCCAGGGCCGCCGCCTTCTTGAGGACCGTCTGCACCTGTGCGCCGAACTTGCCCACGATCCCGATGTAGTAGCGGCGGGCTTCACAGGCCCAGTCCTCCTCCACGTCCAGCGCGCCGAACTTTCCAAAGGCGTCCGCGGTAAAAAGCACCCTCTCCGTGCTCTCATAGCTCATCAGCACCTCCGGCCAATGAACCATGGCCGCCCCGATAAAAGTCAGGGTATGCTTTCCCAACTCCAGCGTGCTGCCTTCCTTGACCACCATCTTCTGCGCGGGAAAATCGGTCTCGTAGTAATTCTTCATCATGTTGAAGGCGGGCAGAGACGCGACGATCTTCGCATTCGGATACTTCGCTGCAAAGCTCCCGATATTCGCGGAATGGTCCGGCTCCATGTGATGGACCACGAGATAGTCCGGCTGGCGGCCATCTAATTCTTTCTCAAGATTTGCGAACCAATCCGCGCCAAAATGCTGGTCAACGGTGTCCAGGACTGCAATTTTCTCATCCATGATCACATACGAGTTGTATGCCATTCCGTTTGGAACAATATACTGTCCTTCAAACAGATCGATCTGATGATCGTTCACGCCAATATAGCGAATATCATTCGAAATATGCATCTGCTTTTTCCTCCGTAGCTATTATCGATTTTATTATACTATTTTCCTGCGCAGGGCTCAAGATAATTTATTATTGAAGATGACCTAAACAGCTCTCTCCGCATAGATAGCTTTACACATTTCTTATAACGCGTTATGATGAAGCAAACCAGCCGGAATCTGCGATGCTGAGGAGCATAAATTTATGATCGATAAAAGATATTATGAAAAGCTTGGCGGCTTCGCTTATCTCTTAGGTGAGCTGAGAAAGAAACTTGGCAGGGAGCAGACGGATGTTCTGGTCAATGACGCGGTAACACTCTGCAACGAATTGTGCGGCAAATATCAGGGCCTTTCCAAAAAGGAAAAGCTGCATACCGAACGGATGATCTTCCCGCGCGCTGCGATCTATCTGCAAATGGTCAAATACATCCCGCAGGAAGAATCCATCGGCTTGATGGAGGAATCCGTCAGGATCGGTGTGGAGCCTGACCGAAAGCGTCTGCGCGCCGTGACGAAGCTCCCTTTTATCCGTCCTCTTTTCTTTAAGATTTTCCGCAAGATGATCGGCACTATGTTCAACGGCGATGCGGGCTTCAAATTTGCAGAAATCGAAGCCGACAGCAGGCATTACCGGGTCGATGCTCTGCAATGCCCCTATATGAAGTATTGCAAATTGCTGGGCTGCAAAGAGCTGACAGTCACCTTCTGCCTGAGCGGCAACCGCGTTTACGGGAATATGTGCGGCATCACGTTTGAGCGGCAAGGCACGATCGGGCGAGGCCATGATAAATGCGTCGGTCATGCTCAGGCTCAATGTCCCAGACAAATACGCAATGGAGCGCATGGGGCACTCCACAAACAATATGCTTAAAAACGTATACCAGCACACGATGAATGATAAAGCCGTAGCAGTGGCAGATGCCGTTGACGGCTTTTTTGAATCCGAATTTCATCTGTAATTTCATCTGCAATTCAACTGCAAAAGCCGTGTTTTAACGGAAGATAACTTGCAAATATCGCAAGTAATGCGCAAACAGGTAAGCCAGAAAACCCTTGCAAATACAAGAAAAACCCCGCAGCCGTTGAGACTGCGAGGTTTTTTTCATGTCAGGTGGCTCCAATCTGGATATTTTCTCCTGTGAAAATCAAAATGGCAGCTCTGTTTCAGGTTCCATAACCTTAATATCAGATATTTTGGAAATAAAATTATTCAGCACGAGTGCCTGAGATTGTGGTGTCGATGCTCTGAACCAATCCAAGAATCTTCTAACAGTCTCATTTGGGATATCTATTCCGTTATTATAGCGATAACCACAGTCAACAACACTGCCAATCACATCAGCATTCTTTTGAATGACTGTTTCAAAAAGATTCGTTGTAAGTGCTTTTTCCAGCCTTGAAATAAAAATAGCGCAATCGGTGTTAAATCGCGGCTCAGTCTGATAGGAAGTCAACGACTCATAAACCAGATTGGTGAAATCTTGATAGATTTCTCTATCCTCATCAAAAATTTTCATGTTTAGAAAATCATGTTTGCCTATGGCTTCACGTATTGCAGCAAAACTTTCAAAGCGTTTTTCAGGCCGTTTTTCCATCATTTTATCCAAAATGTCATTGTAGGAAAAATCTGTCCGATCACAGCTTTGAGCATTATCTATCAGACGGCCAAACAGTTCTGCCAGATAAAACATATCGGTGAGACTGGTATATACACCGTCATAGTATTCCTGAGGCAAAGTGTCGGAGGCAGCACGATTGATTTCTGCCACAAGGCTGTCAGCATTACCATCCTCGGCTTTTGCAGCTATTTTACCAATGCCGAAGTCAATTACTTTTACTGTTCCACTCTTGTCTATGAGAATATTTCCTTCGCGAATATCCCGGTGAATAATCCCATGTGCTTCTATGTAACAAAAAGCATCAATAAGTTGCAAGAAAACATCATCCAGAGTGGTGTTTTCAAAGGGCGCAAAGTAATCCCCTATGAAATCACCGATATTTTTGCCGTCAATGTACTCCATAAGGATATAGCCTGTAAAAATGCTTTCGTAAGCATAATAATTGTAGATGCGAACGATGTTTCTGTGATTGAGTTTGTATAGTATTTTGATTTCTTCAAGGAAATTCTTGTAGAATTGTTCTTTGATTCCATCGCATTCCGGCTCATATTTTTTTGCAACAAACAGTTCGTCAATGAATGGATCCTGAAGCAAAACCGTTTTCCCAAACGATCCGCCACCGAGGTCATTATTGACCATAACATAATCCTTTTGCTTCAAAAAGGGAATGATATCTCCGTTTTGCTTCAACACTGCCATTGCAAATTTTCGCACTCCTTAATTCTATCTTCGCTATCACCGTTAGTATCGCTGTCAAACATCCTTTAGTTATTCTTTGCCAACTAATTTGTTGTGTTTGAGCTTCGGAATTGTAACGTTTTTTCAGTATAGCAGATAACCGCTTATTCGACGAGAGTAAAGTTCATATTATAATCAGCTCATTACACACAAGGAGACGGGGATGTTCAATCGATGTATGGTTCTATAATTAAAATTTCGACAGAATTGCCAATCACATTAAACTTGACAAATAGCTTGTTGCTTTCCTCCACTATTCCGAATGTTTGGGCAGTATCACTTGCCTCGACCTTCCCAATAACTTTGAAAATAGTGTTTTCAACAATACCTTGTACGTTGTTCTTTTTTATGTAGTCTACAGCAGATGATGAGTACATGAAAGAGTATGGTTGCGATGAATATAACAAACTATCATTTTCTTCTTCGTGTTGAAAACTAAGCGGAGCTGTTGTCAAGACAAGAATAATAAAGAGACAAACGAGCGAATTCCTAATACATTCGTAGGAAGTAAAAAGATAGTTATTTCGAATAATATTTTTATTTCGATTTTGCGAGATGCATTTGTCGTAGTCGTTTCGCAGTGTTTCGCCATCTAATGCTAAGCTGTTTAAATTTACTACATAGACTTCGTTTTCATCGGTTAGCAGTCTAATAACAAGTATACCAGCGGTAAGCATATATACAATAGAAACGACAATCAAAGCAAATGCTACCCAGGATAATATTGGGAATGGGTATTTATTGTTGAGTACAGATAACATCCCAGAGGCACCCATTATTAGAGTGATTGAAATGCTGACACCAATAATGTTGGTTTTGGCTTTATCTTCAATTTTTTCTTTAGTTCTGAATGTTTCGTCATACTGTTCTTTCAGTATTTTCAAATCCAACTTATCAGAATTTTCAATATAAGATAAAATGCCTTCTGGAGCTATTTCTTTGCCTGTATCATCTGTGGGGTGTATTTTTTTGCGAACATTAGAATTATCTCTGTGGTTGGCAATCATAGGAAAAACCATATCAAAAATCTTGCCCATATGCGTTCACTCCCGCCAAGCAGTTCACAATTGCTTTATCAATAGGAATCTTAACACTTGAAGCCAGCCAGCCCCATTCTCCTGTAGGGTTGATCTCTATAAAGTAATAAGTGTCATCAACTAAAGCTAAATCAATACCGCCAAACGTCAGATTAAGCTTTTTCATTAATTCAACAATTTGTTTATTAACAATCTGTGGCAATTTAACTGGTGTATAGTCAAGATCATCTTTACTATTCTTTCTCCAATCACCAGCAATCGCTTTTCCGTGTTTCATAATCGCTACCGGAAAGATTTGATTCCCAACAACGGTAACACGCAAATCCGTTTTATGTTCAAGGTATTCTTGGAGAATGATTGGCGCTAATTTGATTTCAGACTCTAATAATTCTTGGCCCCTAATCATTGTAGAATAAGTAAACATCTCTTTTCCATTATCATAAAACAGTGCAGTATCTAAAGATTTGACAATGTATGTTTTTTCTGGAATGATATTATCGGGCAACGCATTTCCAACATAGGTTTCAGGAACAGACATACCGCATTCTTTTGCTATTTTTAATTGGTATAACTTGTTTTCTGCCTGATATACTGACGGTGGATAATTTATCCACAACGCTTTGTCAAGCACAATCAGGTTTCGAATAAATGCACTCCATTGACTGCGCTTTAATTGTTCCTCCAACGAATACGCTTTTCCGGTTGTACGCAAAAAAACAGGTGCTCTAAAATAGATTGAGTTTACGCATTGTGCACTTAGTTCGTACCAGGTATCTCCCATTTTTACCCTAAGGGCATTATCTTGCAAAGTATAATTGATCTCGTACTCTGTAAAATGATCTCGATTAAGTCGCAAATATTCTAATCCGCGTTTCTCAAGTTCGACGCAGATTAAATCTGTTGAATAATCTGTCGTCGTCGACAATATTAAATGATTGACGTTATTCACCTTTTTGATCCTCACCAGTTTCTCGATCTTCTTTTTTTGTTTGTAGATGATATGAATCTTTACTCAACATCATTATTTCACCCGTCATGGGACTTTTCCAATATCCATTTTTTTCGAAAAATTTGTAGTGTTGCGGTGTAAAAATTTCAATAGGTTCAGGATAAGTGTATGCTTTTTCAATTAAAATGTGTTGTCTCATTTACTGCCCTCCTGACCAAATATCATGAATATACGCTAACGCCGAAATCATTGTCCCTTCTGGTCTTCCCCGGTTTCTCGATCGAATTTTTTGGTTTGGAGATATTGCGGGTTAGTACTTAGCATCATTATTTCACCAGTAAAATCATCTATCCAATATCCACTGCTCTCTACAAATGTGCAATTCTTGGGTATTGTAATCTCGACAGGGTCAGGATAGCAAAATGCTTTTTCTAACAAAATATGTTGCTTCATAAAAATACTCCCTCATTTATAACTAATGCTTTAATTTGCCACGGAAAACTCTACACTAAAACTACTTATGCTGGGGGATTAATCTTGAATCCATCCGGTAACACTGCACCAGTTCCGGCATAAATTGCGGAAACAGCCATGCCCGAAACATCGCTGCTTCTCAGCCACAGATCCGGTACATATCCCGTAGATTGGCTTTGTCTGTTATGAGACAATAAGATATCCCTGAAAATGCCAACGCAAAATCCTTGAAATTGCCAAAAAAATTCCCTGGTCTTGCCACAAGAAAATCCCTGTAAAGGGAAAAGGCAGACAGTGTGTTAGAATAGTCCCAGCAAAAGCTGGGAGGGAATGAAAGGAATGGCAATCACCGTGGAAGAAATTGCGGCAATCAAGGAATTGCAGGCCCAGGGCTTCGGGCCGTATCAAATCAGCGCTCAGGTAGGAGCAGATCCGAAGACAGTTCGAAAATACATGAAGCAAGATGATTTCAGCCCCGCTGTGCCGCAGCCAAAACCATTATGCGGCAAACTGGCTCCGTGGATCCCCACCATATGCGTCTGGCTGGAGGAAGACCAGCAAAACCGTCATAAACAGCGGCACACGGCTAAACGGATCTATGATCGCCTGGTCAAGGAAGACCCAGCGTTTTCGTGCAGCTACAGAACGGTAAGCCGGTATGTGGCGGACTAGAAGGCAGAACGTCGGCAGGGACATGGAGCACAGGAGTTGGTTTGGCATCCCGGCGAATGCCAGGCAGACTTTGGTGAATGCGATATGTACGTGCGCGGTAGTCGTGTCGTGGTAAAGTACCTGGTGGTGACCTTCCCGTACTCCAATGTGGGCTACCTCCAGTGCTTTCACGGTGAGACGGCGGAATGCCTCTGCCAGGGGCTCAAGGACATCTTTCACTACATCGGAGGAGTTCCACAGCGTGTGGTGATTGACAACGCCACCGGCGCAGGCCGGCGCATGGGAGAGGTCATTCGTCTCACCGAACTGTTTCAAAGATTTAAGGCTCACTATGGATTTTCTCTTACCTTCTGTAATCCCCGATCCGGGAACGAAAAAGGAAATGTCGAGAACAAGGTTGGGTACTTCCGCCGTAATATTCTGGTGCCCATTCCGAAAACGGAGTCGCTGGAGCACTTCAATGCCCAGGTGCTGGAGGAATGCGAACTGGATAACTGCAGGGACCACTACAAGCTGAATATTCCCATGTGTGAGCTGTTTCAGGAGGACAAGCAGCAGTTGCTGCATCTACCGGAACTGCCCTTTGAATGCTGCAAATACCGCCGGCTGCCCACAGACCACTACGGGAAGTTCTGTATTGATACCTGCCACTTTTACAACATCGGCCCGCAATATCTTAGTTTGCAAATAGTTTTTATACATCTAAACGTATTTGATTAGAATCGCTGCACTGCAGTATCAATCTTTGTGTATCAGTAAGTTTATCAGAAAGAATATCTAGTAATATCGTACGGCTCCACGATTCTAGCTTAATATCCGAATCCGTTACATTATCAAAAGAAACAAATGTGCCACTTTTACTTTTGCCCTTTTTCTGAACCAATTCATAACTGTCTAATCGTAATTTTGTTTCTTCATCAATATAAACTTTCCAGCCTATTGCGAGATGTTTCTTGCTTTTTTCATTGTCCGGGGTATAGATAACGAAAGGAATTTCTTCTTTGCTAATTACCAGAGAAATCCCTAATTCCTCAAGAATTTCTCTTTGAAGAGTATTCCTTAGAACGTCTAAGAAATTGTGACATTCACGTGACTCATCCTCTTTGCGCATATGTCCCCCGACATATAACAATGTTTGACCTGATTCGGGAGAATCAGATTTTGTGCTTTTTTCTGTTTTTTTAACACATAGAATCTTATCTCCTGATTTCGATAATACAACCGCAATAGCTATAGGCTGTATGTAGTTATCTCGTTGTTCAACGCTATCACGCAGACCGTATTGAATATTTTGCAACCCCTGGCTAATTTCGGGATAATAATTTATTCCCGAGGCTAACTTTAAATATGAAGATTCAACAAAACCAATTTTTTCCATTAACATTTCCTTTAAAGTTTGCAAAGTTTGTTCTGTTACCCGATAGCCAACATTATTTTGCTCTATATCAGTGGTGTCAATTATTGAAGTTGCTCTAAATGCGTCTTTATATTCGTTGAAAGTATCTATAATTGATTTTCGGTATTCTGCTAATATGTCTTCTCGCATAATTGAACCACGTTTATCCGTAAGCAAATTTGCATATTCTCGCCTTATAGATTCTTCAGGGTTAGCGATAAAGACATAAACAAGATCAATATTACGTTGCCATCTATTAAGTAATGCAAATTCCGATAAGATATTGTACTCAGATTCATCCATTTTATTCCTGTTTTTTAACCATCTGAACCAGCAGAGTGCATCGAAAATACCACGATCACATATTATTATATCTGGCCCCATACCCTCTGCAAGATTTGCCTTACTAATCTCTGTATTGATTTCGTTAATAGTTGAAGAACATGTCCAGACATTAAATGTGGGGCTTTCCTTGTCAGGAATCGGGCAGACGCTTGCGCGTTCTGTAAGGATGGTTGTTTTGAATCCATTTCGTTTGAGGAATATATTTAGGGAATTTATTGAAGATGTTTTCCCGGCTTTAGGACTCCCACAAAATTCTATCACAATTGGTCGCCTTTGCCGGTGCAATTTTTTTAACGATAGCACCTCTTGAGCCAGTGCTTCTAGCTTCCTAATATTTTCTTTCCGGTTGTCGAGTGCAACGGCCATTGCTAGTCCTCCTTTGCAGTTTTAATTAATTCAGCAATTTTATCGGAACTGTTGTCTAATCTAACGATGATTTTTCCGTTTGAAAAACCGACAACAAAAGAAAAAATTGCAGAAAAAATGTAAAATTTTTCGTCATTGATAGAGGGTTCATCTTGTAAAAAGAAAAAGCCTCCATATATACCAAGAATGATTAGAGTAGCTAAAACAGCACCCATAACTGGACGCAAATAAAAGTATACTTTTACGCCCATGCTTGGGATAGAAGTATCGGCACCGCTAGAGTCAACAAGAAGCTGAATACAAGATTTATAAAGCTTTCGAATATAATAAAACGTGCTTCCTAAAAGGCCAAAAACAAACGAAAATGATGAGAGCTCAATAAGTTTGATTCCTGTCTCTGCGGGAGGAAATAAGTCATTAATCATTCGTGCACACAACACAAGAGCTGTGAAAAAAAGAATAATATAGTAGATAAAAATGTGCTCCACTTCTTTAGCGGTTAGCTTTATCCATTTCTCTTGAATTGGGAGTGCATGGGGATTTTTCTTTTCTGCCATGATAATCCCTCCTATTACAATAAATTTGGACAGGAAAGCCGGGCAGCCAGTCCGACTTTCTTTCCATCTCATGCCTAAGCTACAATAAGGGGAGCAACTGGCTGACCAATGCCTCCTTGGGCTTCTATGTCCGTAACAAAGACTGTCAGCCATCCCCTTAATGCAGCGTTCGATTTGAGCAGGTTGAGCCATAGAGTTCGCGTCACCCAATAGATTGAATCGGCAATGAGAAAAAGATGGATTCCGGTTGCAAATTCGTGTTGGAGGAATGCAAATGAACTCTGTTGGCATCGACATTTCCAAAGGCAGAAGCACGATTGCCGTCATGCGTCCCTTTGGAGAGGTCGTCATCTCACCCTTTGAAGTCCGTCACACCGGCAGTGAACTGAGCAAGCTGGCAAACTATGGCCTTGACCGCTGGCTTACTTTGCCGAGGTATATCCCAGAGGAAGATACCCGGCTGCTGAAGAACTGCTACCGCCAGTACCGGCAGTATTCCAAGGTGCAGACGGTTCTGAAGAACAATTTGATCTCGTTGCTGGATACGGTGTTTCCAAACGCCAACCGTCTGTTTTCAAGCCCGATCCGTGGGGACGGGAGTGAAAAGTGGGTGGATTTTGTGGCTGAATTCTGGCATTGCCGCTGCGTCAGCGAGAAATCCGAAAGAGCTTTCACATGCAAATACCTGCATTGGTGCAGGAAACAAGGCTACAACTTCAGTGAAGCAAAGGCGCACACGATTTACGCCGAAGCCAGCGGACACATTGGTGTTACGCCGAAATCTGAAACGACGAAGTTGCTCGTAGAACAGGCGGTTGCACAGCTCAGAGCGACTTCTACCGCGCTTGCGGCTCTCAAACACGAAATGCAATCATTGGCTTCCATGCTACCGGAATATCCCGTTGTCATGGACATGTTCGGTGTAGGCCCGACGCTCGGCCCGCAGCTCATAGCTGAAATCGGAGATGTACGCCGCTTCTACTCGAAGAAAGCGCTCGTGGCCTACGCTGGGCTGGATGCTCCGCCAAATGATTCCGGTAATGTGACCGGCAGACACAAATCCATGAGCAAAATTGGCGCATCGTCTTTACGACGGACACTGTTCCTTGTCATGACCGTCTACTTGCAGAACGCGCCGCTGGATGAGCCGGTCTACCAGTTCATGGACAGGAAGCGCGCCGAGGGTAAGCCCTACCGCGTCTACATGATGGCCTCTGCCAACAAGTTTCTGCGGATCTACTACGCCACTGTAAAAGCCTATCTGGAGTCGCTGGAACAGACCTCCTAATCTCACCATAAAGCATTAGCTGGCCGCCGTCTCATTTTTGAGATGCGAAGCGGCTTGGTTTGGTGCGGCATTTTTACAAGCTGCATTGCCTTGAAAATTTCTACTTGACTTTTCTAAGCAGGTCTTTGTTTTAAAATTTCTACATTTGTGTAATTCGTAAAACAGAAAGGAGTAATTTATGACATTAATTGACGGAAAAGCTGTTTCAGAACAGGTGAAACAGGAAATTGCTGCCGAAGTGGCTGAGATTGTAGCCAAGGGAGGGAAGCGTCCTCATTTAGCTGCCATTTTAGTCGGACATGACGGAGGTAGTGAAACTTACGTAGCTGCAAAGGTCAAGGCTTGTGAAGTATGCGGATTCAAATCAACTTTGATTCGCTACGAGTCAGATGTGACAGAAGAAGAACTTCTGGCAAAGGTACAGGAACTGAATGCTGATCCCGATGTGGACGGTTTTATCGTACAGCTTCCGTTGCCTGCTCATATCTCCGAGCAAAAAGTCATTGAAACGATAGACTATCGTAAAGACGTCGATGGTTTCCATCCCATTAATGTAGGACGTTTGTCGATTGGTCTTCCTTGTTATATCTCTGCAACGCCCAACGGTATCATGGAGCTGCTGCGTCGTTATCAGATTGAGACAAAAGGTAAGAAGTGCGTTATTTTAGGACGAAGCAACATTGTCGGAAAACCAATGGCTATGCTGATGATGCAGAAAGCTTGTCC
>ENA-OOZG01001602-OOZG01001602.1-human-gut-metagenome-genome-assembly--contig:-NODE-1602-length-15665-cov-11.385458_pt1 | contig 15665 bp, 9 predicted proteins | sample MGYA00241706_ERZ501384 | MGnify/ENA primary metagenome ERZ501384 (study PRJEB25962, sample SAMEA2042742) | human gut metagenome | biome: human gut; feature: human-associated habitat; material: faeces...
CAATTACAAACCTACCCTTTTCTCTTTACCCTGCAAAACGTTTAGGACACTATTGGATAGACGGTTGTTTTGTATAGATACGCGAGATCATAGGTCGTGTGTCATTTGGGAGCGTAAGCAATGGATAGGGTGGGGTACAAATGTACGCTTTTTGGAAAAATGAAGTGCTAGCGTGTGGATCGACGGATGCGGTCGCTTGAGGGTAAGTTTGTATCTTTGTCCTTATGAATGAACGTGCAGAGAGAATAGAGACGACCGACTCGATCATAAAGCGTGAGTTGGTGACGCTCCCCGAGGAGCTGCGTGACCCTAGCCGCTATGAGGTGATGGCTCCTGTGGGGTCGTATGAGAGCTTGAGTGCTGCGATACGTGCTGGCGCGAATAGCATATACTTTGGCATTGAGGCGCTCAACATGCGGGCTAAGTCTGCCTACAACTTTACGACAGATGACCTCTACCGTATCGTGGAGACCTGCCGGAGGAGTGGCGTGAAGAGTTACCTGACGGTCAATACAATCATCTACGACGAGGACTTGACGCTGCTGCGCGAGATCCTCTACCATGCGCAGCAGGCACAGGTCTCGGCGGTGATCGCTGCCGATGTGGCGACCCTGATGGAGGCGCATCGCCTGGGGCTGGAGGTGCATCTCTCTACACAGCTCAACATTAGCAACTGGGAGGCTTTGCGCTTCTATGCACAGTTTGCCGATGTGGTGGTCTTGGCTCGTGAGCTGAATCTAGATCAGGTGGCAGAGATCAGACGTAAGATAGCTGAGGAGCATATCGTCGGGCCGTCGGGAAGGCTGGTGGAGATAGAGATGTTTGCCCATGGGGCGCTCTGCATGGCGGTCTCGGGCAAGTGCTATCTGAGTCTGCACCATCAAGATACGAGTGCCAATCGGGGTAGCTGTGCACAGATCTGTCGCCGTGGCTACCGCGTCTACGATGATCGTCAGGGGGTCGAGCTAGAGGTGACCCATCCGAACATTATGTCGCCAAAGGATCTGAAGACGATCCACTTCATCAATAAGATGATGCTGGCGGGTGTCTCGGTCTTTAAGATAGAGGGTCGTGCTCGTGGCCCGGAGTATGTCTCTACGGTGGTGCAGTGCTACCGAGAGGCTATAGACGCTGTCTGTGCGGGCACTTACGATGAGGCTCGGATAGCGCAGTGGGATGAGCGGCTACGGGAGGTTTTCAACAGAGGCTTTTGGGATGGTTACTATCTCGGTCAGCGGCTGGGCGAGTGGACACCTTTTGCCGGCTCTAGTGCTGTGCGTGAGAAGGAGTACGTGGCTCACATTGTTAAGTACTTTAGCAAGATAGGAGTCGCCGAGATAGAGGTGGAGAGTGGCGAGCTGGCACTGGACGATCGCATCCTGATCATCGGGCCGACGACGGGCGTGGTCGATATGACGCTCTCGGAGATGCGCTACGAGCTGGAGCCGGTCTCTCGTGCTACTAAGGGGCAACGCATCTCCATCCCGGTACCGCGCAAGGTGCGGGCGAATGACAAGCTCTACCTATTTAGAGAGCGTACGGAGGTACAGCAATTCAAGGGGTAGCCGAGCTTACTTAGAAGCCATTTTACCAAAGAGGAAACTAGGTCTATGAAACAACCAATCAAATATCAGTATGGTCTCACGCTCAAGGTGCGAGACTACGAGTGCGACCTCCAGGGGGTGGTCAACAATAGCAACTATCAGTGCTACATGGAGCATACACGCCACGAGTTTTGGCTGGCACTGGGCGATAGCTTTGCTGAGATGCACGAAGAGGGGCTTGATCTCTTCGTCTACAAGGTCTCTATAACCTATCATCGCTCGTTGCGTAGTGGTGATACCTTTCATACGGCACTGCGTGCCAGACGTGAGGGGGCTAAGCTCATCTTCGACCAGGTCATCGTACGTAGTGATGGCGTGAAGTGCGCCTCAGGTGTGATCGAGGCGGTCGCGGTGCAGAACGGACGGACGACCCGTGGAGAGTGCTTCGATGGTATCATGGCTCGTGCTGAGGCCTACAGCGAGAGTCATCCGTATGACTTAACGATCCTCTAGCGATGGCTGAGCTCCTCTTCTTCCTTTATCTCCTCTCTGTTATTGGGGGCATAGTGATCGTGCTAGGGGAGGAGCGTAGTGCGGTCTCTTCGATCCCGTGGTTGCTGGTCGTCATCTTTCTCCCTGTCGTGGGACTCTTGCTCTACATCATCTTCGGCTACTCGCTGAGACGCAAGCAGCTGATCGATGTGGAGGTGAGACGGTCGCTCTCGGATGCTCCTGTAGAGACTAAGTCGCTACCTACCACAAAGGTTGAGGAGGTCGAGGAGGTCGCCGATCGTAAGCTCACATCGCTATCCGCTCTTATCGAGCGACTGACCGATACGCCCCTGACCACGGCTAATGAGCTGACGCACTACGACGATAGTCGCGAGTGGCTTGTGGCTTGTCGGGATGCTATCGCACAGGCGCAGCACTATATCTACATTGAGCTGTACCGTATCGAGGAGGACCCGTGGCTGGACGCTTTGCTAGATCTACTCGCAGAGCGCATTCAGGAGGGCGTAGCTCTCTACTGGCTCTACGATGACGTTGGGTCGCGAAGCTTGAGTCGACGCTATCGCAAGCGGATGGAGCAGTTGGGCGGACAGGTTGCTGCCTTTCTCCCCGTACGCTTTCGGCTTCTTACGAGCCGCGTGAACTATCGCAACCATCGCAACCTCGTGGTGGTAGATGGTGCTGTAGGCTTTACAGGGGGCAACGTGCTACTCTCGGAGCTACATCATCTGCCTCAAGGAGAGCAACCTCTGGCGACGACTCATCTGCGTATGACTGGTGCCGTGGTACGTCAACTGGAGTACAGCTTTGCGCTAGACTGGTACGTAGCGACGCAGCAATTGCTCTCGCCACAGCAGAGCTCCGCTACCGTGACGACGGCCGAGCCGATCAAGATGCAGATCTTCCCGACGCACCCTACGGACGACTTCCCTTCGCTAGAGATGATCTTCACGCACGCCTTCCTGCAGGCGCGCCAGTCGCTCTACATCGAGTCGCCTGTCTTGATCCCCACCTCTAGCATACAGCAGGCACTGATCTCCACGGCACTCTCAGGGGTGCAGGTACGGGTGATCCTACCTCGCCGTGGTCGTAGCTGGCTGGCTCCTAAGGCTTCGCACGCTTTCTTTACCGATTTGCTACGGGCTGGCGTGGAGATATACTACTATGACGGCCTACGTGAGGCTACTTATGCGGTGATCGATAAGGAGCGTGTGGTGACGGGGACACCCTACCTAGACTTCAGAAGCTTTGAGTACAACTTCGATCTGACCACCATTGTCTATTCTTCGGCGGTCGCACAGCAGTTTGTCGATAGCTTTGAGACAACACTCGCCCTGTGTCGTAGGGTAACCCCACGACGCAATAGGTTGTGGAGACGCATCGCTCACGGCGTGATGCGTCTGCTTACACCTCTGATATAAGTATTTGCTTAGTGGCGGTAAGACGCTACTAAAGTGCGTAGATCCACGCTCCGGCGAAGCTGTCGGATAGCGCGGAGACGGAGCGACGTAGCTCGCCTGCACGCTCCTCAGAGGTCCTGATGCCTGCGATGACAAGACAGCGAGAGGACTCCTGGACGATCTGTAGGGAGACCCCTTCGGTCTGAGTCTGGTCTGCTGTGACCTCTTCGATAAACCGCTCTGCACGCTTGGGCCCCTTGAAGACCCCAACGACGACAGCGTGGCTCCCTTGCTGTAAAGCCTCGTCGTGCGAGATAACTAGAGACGAGGATGCGGCATGCTCTGGAGTCGCAGAGACGCTCTCTGCTTCTGTTGTAGCCTTGTTGGGTTGCGTGACAATAGTTGCGCTACCCGATGAGGCTTGCTTTTGCTCTGGCGTCACCACGCTCGCCTCGTCGAGCCAGCCGTAAGGAACGAAGCCCGCACTGTAACGATCAGGGTTACTGTCAGAGCTGATGGGTAGTAGACAGAGGAAGCAGATAGCACCCGCTGCAGCCCAATTGGCCGCAGTCCGATTGATACGTACCGTCCAATACTTCCGATCACTCTTCGTCTCACTGGCAGGCTCCGTAGCAGTATGATCGACTGGTGCGACGGCTGGGAGCAAGCAGCTCTGAGGGTAGAGCCCGTAAGAGTGTATCGATCTCAGCCCTTGTCGCTCCTGTACGGGAGTAAAGAGTAGCTCGCCGCTCTCCTGCAGCGTGAGGGTGCCGAGGTTGGAGCCGATGGTCAGGGAGCCAGACTGATATAGCTGGTGCCTGATCACGGTCACGTCGGAGTCTACCACTAGGCGCGCTCTGCGTACGGATAGTCCTAGGGTGCGTGCGTAGCAACTGTCTAGGATGCCGTCACGATCTACTAGAGAGGCGTTGAATGAGATGCGCTGCCCTGCTGGCGTGATGACGTTGAGATCCTTGTCATAGAGTGGAGGCGTTTGCTCCACGATGAAGGCTCCTATCGTGGGGAGTACGACACAGTCGTGCAGTAGTAGAGCTTGCTCTAAGATATCTCCGATGCGATACATTGAGATGTACAGGCTAAGAGTGGATGATTACGAGTCGAGAGAGGCTACAGGTGTAGCATCCTCGAGAAGGGGAGGTAGAAGACTCCCGCTCCTCACCACAAAGTTAAGCAATCTTCACGAACTGGAGTATGTGGTGCGGAGCGGAAGTGTGGATAGTTGTCGTTAACTCCTTGGCGGCTAGTGACTCATCGAGACCTAGTCGTTCATCGAGGCGAGAAACTCTAGGTTGGTCTCCGTCAGCTCGATGCGCTGCTTGAGGAACTCCATCGCCTCTACCGTATTCATATCCGATAGGTGGTTGCGTAGGATCCACATGCGCTGTAGCGTCGTCGAGTCTAGTAGGAGATCATCACGACGGGTGCTACTAGCGAGGATGTCGATAGCGGGGAAGATGCGCTTGTTGGACAGGCGACGATCGAGCTGTAGCTCCATATTGCCGGCGCCCTTGAACTCCTCAAAGATGACGTCATCCATCTTGGAACCAGTCTCGGTCAGAGCCGTCGCTAAGATGGTGAGACTACCGCCGTGCTCGATGTTTCGCGCAGCTCCGAAGAATCGCTTCGGCTTTTGCAGCGCATTTGCCTCGATACCTCCCGAGAGGATCTTGCCCGAGGTGGGCTGTACCGTATTGTAAGCACGTGCGAGTCGTGTGATCGAGTCTAGCATGATGAGCACATCGTGACCACTCTCGACCATGCTCTTAGCCTTGGCGAGTACCAGCTCAGCAAGCTTTACGTGGTGGTCGGCAGGCTCGTCAAAGGTCGAGGCAACCACCTCCGCATTGACATTGCGCGCCATATCGGTCACCTCCTCAGGACGCTCATCGATCAGAAGGATGATCATGTAGACCTCAGGATGATTGGCAGAGATCGCATTCGCAATGTCCTTGAGTAGCATCGTCTTACCGGTCTTAGGCTGAGCAACGATGAGTCCACGCTGTCCCTTGCCGATGGGGGTGACCAGATCCACGATGCGCATGGCGGTCTTGTCGTAGACAGCTGCGATGCCCTGTGACTCTAGCTTAAACTTGTCCTCTGGGAAGAGAGGCGTCAGCATGTCAAAGGAGACACGATCCAGATTGTCCTTGGGGTGGCGACCATTGACGAGTAGGATGTTCTGTAGTAGGAAGTACTTCTCATTACCCTTTGGAGGACGTATGCTACCCTCAATGACATCACCCGTCTTGAGGTGCCACTTCTTGATGATGTCCGCAGGGACGTAGATGTCGTCAGGTGAGGGGAAGTAGTTGTAGTCTGAGCTACGAAGGAAGCCGTATCCCTCTTGCGACACCTCTAGCAGTCCGCTAGCGGACAGGATATTGGAGAAGTCGTATGAAGTCTCTTCCTCCTCTTGCTCTTTGCTCTTGTTGTGTTGCTGCTTACCCTTTTGTGCAGGCTCGTCAGAGTCTGCCTCGGCCTCTTTGTGATCCTTATGATCACTGTGAGACTCGCTCAGCACCTCGCCTAGTAGTGAGTCAGCATCGGGATGGGTAAAGACCATAGGCGTCTCCTCCTGTTGCTCCTCTGCGTCTTGCTTAGCTTGAGGACGCTTGTCTGAGGGGCGCTTCTCCTCCTTGTCTGACTTGTCAGACTGGTTGGCAGGCTCCTGACGCTTGTTATTGCGGTTGTTGCGCTCCTTATTATTGCGCTGGTTGTTGTTGCGCTTAGTGCCCTTCTCCTCAGACTGTGTAGCGGCAGCCTCCTCGACGATAGCGATAGCCTCTTGGCGATCTATCTCAGAGGGCTGGTTGAGTGCGTCTGCCTTGTCCGTCTTAGCGGTGCGCTTGTTCTGTCGAGAGTTTGATTTGTTCTTTTGCTCAGACTTGTTGCTCTCGTCTTTGGCGTCCTTTTTCTCCTCTTTATTTGCTTTGTTATTGCGGGAGTTGCTCTGTCGCTCTTTGCGCTTGTTGCTCTGCTGCTGCTCGACCGTCTGGGTAGCTACAGCCTCTGCCTGAGCGTCTAAGATTTGGTAGATGACCTCTTTCTTTTCGGAGGCCATCTTGGTAATCTCTAGTTGGGAGGCAACCTCTTTGAGTTGCTCCTCCGTCATACCATTGAGATCTACGATGGTGTACTTCTGCATGATGTACTGATGTTAGCTGGATAAAATGCACCTTACGGCTTGTTGCAAAGGGCTATCACGCTGAGCCTTGGAGAGCTACAAGCAAGATGATAGAGGCAACGGAATCAACGATCTAGCAGGTGCTGTGGCGAGACAGCAGGCTAGCATGGTGGTCGATCTAAGCAAGGTGTGTAATGTGTGAATAGGCTGAGTGATGGGTCAGTCCTGTGTGATATGGGACGCTCTGCTCGGTCGTTACTATCTAGGTCGATGCAGAGCCAGAGCTACCTCCGTAGCAGATCGTAAGCCTCTCCATACAAGCTGTATCATCTTGTGCAACTCTTTGTATCGGTACAGCTAGGGAGTGCGTCGATCTAGTGACTCATCCACTTCTAGAGGCAAAGGTACGAAAAAGTGTTCAGATACAGCATCCCCCGTCTCTGTCTTCTAATCTCTAACCTCTAATCCCTCCTTTCATAAAAATATTGCTGTCCGGTAAGAGTCTTATGTGGGTGACACTAGAGTTTCATAGGTGGGACACTGGAGTTTCATAGGTAGGACACTAGAGTTTCATAGGTGAGAAACTAGAGTTTCATAGGTAGGAAACTAAAGTTTCATAGGTAGGAAACTGTAGATGGGTCGAAATAGCGTAGTCGGACAGCCATAATAAAAAGAGACTGTTGCATAAAGGCGAATCGCTGTGTTGCTTTCGGGATTCGGCTTCGGTCACATACGGAGGTATGCTCCCTTCAGACCTCACCCTCAGCGCCTTGCGCTTCATCCTTTCTGCAAAGTCTAGACAATCTTGCAAGCAAGATTGTGAGACTGTTGACTTTTGCAACAGTCTCAATAAAGGACGCACGGATCGCGCCTACCCCATGAGCGGGTGACACGTCCGTGCGTCCTGACGGGTTGCCTCCTATATAGTAAGGTTAGGAAGCTTGGATGTGAGTGCTACATAAGCACCTTACTTGACACAGACCTTAGCAGTGGTCGTGCCGATAGAGAGTAGGTACATGCCAGCTTGTGGAGCGGTGAGCGTGCAGAGCTTGTCCGCTACGACACGCTGCTCGATGAGACGACCTGCGTAGTCATAGAGGGCGACGGTGCCAAGCGCACTACCCGTATTGCTGGTCAGGGTAATCGTCTGCCCCTCTAGGGCAATAGCTACATCGGCTGTACCCGCTGTAGGCGCGTCGATGGCGTTGCCCTCTTCCACCTTGGCATAGTAGGCTACGATGCGTAGATCCTTCGTTGCCTTGGTGGTGTACTCTAGTGAGCCATCGACAGGGTTGATGCGCTCCCTGTTGACCATCCAGTAGTCTAGACGGTAGCCCTTGTCTGGCTCGACATAGACACGGATGTCTGCATTCTCAGGCACTTTGCTCTTGAGCGCACTACGTGCGCCACCTACCTCTAGGTAGATAGGACCACCATTGCCCTCCTGTGATACATCGACCGTATAGTAGACCTTGTCACGCTCGAAGATAACCTCGACGACGTAGTCCTTGCCAGAGATCACTTGCCACTGATTGTTTTCAGCAGGCTTGGGTCCCTCCTGACCGTTGACGACCCACCTCTTGACGTGGTAGTGCTCTGCGGGATGTGCCGTGAAGATGATTGTCTCAGACTCCCCAGCAGCTGTCGTAGCTCCTGATTCGAGAGGCTGCCCCTTGTAGGTAGCTGTGATCGTGCCTCCCACGTTGTCTCGTACAGAGTAAGTGACCGTATAGGGACGATGGACGAACTCGACCGTCACCTCTGTGGGCTCTTCGATGTTGAGCGTATACGTCTGGCTGTTTTGCTCTCCAGCGGTCATCGCGGTCTCTGTACCATTGATCTTAAAGCTCTTAACGACGTAGTCAAGATCAGGGTCTGCGGTAAAGGTGATAGCCGTATGCTCCTCGATCTCTGTCTGTGAGGAGATTGCGGTGCCGATAGCCAGCGTGGCCGATAGCGTGCCGTGTCCTCCGATGACACGATAGGTGAGGAGATGCTTCTTGACCTGTGGCTCCGTGCCTGGGATGGGAGCGATGTGAAATCCCTTCCAAACATTAGCCTCCTTGTAGGCCTCTTGCGCATCATTAGGTACGAAGAGATTGATGGTGCTGATGTTCGCAGGCTTGAGCCCATTGAAGGCCCTGATGTGAGCCTTAGGCGGCTGCACTGCCTCGACAGTAATATCTGTCAGCACCGTACATTGAGCAAATGCGCCATACATCACCTCTGTGGTCTTGGCTCCGAGATACACTTTCGCAAGAGCCTTACAGCTGGCGAAGCAAGTGCTAGGTACGACAGCAACATTGGGTAGGCGCACCTCGGTGAGTCCAGAGCCAGAGAAGCTCTCTGTGTCTAGCGTCGTCAGTGTCTCAGGCCAGGGGAATGTGGTGAGTGCGGTACACTCCTTAAAAGCAAGTTTGCCAATAGAGGTGAGCGCAGGCATCGGGCTGAGCTTGGTCAGACGGCTACTCTGTGCAAAGGCACTATCGCATATCTTAGTCACTTGAGTGCCGAGGACGACCTCCTCCAGCTGAGCCATCTGAGCTAGTGCACTCTCGCCAACCACCTTGAGGGTGAGGGGGAGTGTCACCTTGCTAACGAGAGGCATATTGTAAAAGGCTCTGTCGGGTAGCTGATCCTCGGCAAAGGTCGCATCTGCGATGTTGATCTCTGTCAGATTGCCCATGTTGTCTCGTATTGTCTTGCAGTCCTCTGCATTCATCGGACCAGATACCGTGATAGACTGGCACTTGAGGAGATCCATCCCCTGCATCAACTTAGCCAGTGAACCAGCCTCGGTGAGCTGTACGACAGGGTGTATCGGGTCGTAGCTAGGCTGAGGCGTGCTGGCATCGCGGAAGGTGATACGCATCACGGCACGATCCTTCTGCCCACGATCTGCGGTCTCACCGAGTACACCGACGAAGCCCTCGCTGATAGCCTTGTCTGTCGCTTTATTGATCGTGCGAATGGGCATCTCTTTGACATTCTTAGGATAGCTGCAGAACTCGATATAGGATCTGCTGTCGGCAGCAGGAGTAGTAGCCTTAGAGCGTACGGAGAGGAGGATAGACTGCCCTGTGTAAACAAAAGGCTTGTCGAGCTCTAGCTCCAGCGTGTGATAGTCCACACCAGCCTTTGAGGTCTCGTGATTACCATTGACCGTTAAGTCCATCAGGTCAAGCGTGATCGTCTTCCTCATATAGAGATCCTGCTCGGCATTGATAGGTAACCAGTGATACTTGCCAGCTACTGGCTCAAAGTGGTCGTCGGATACATTGGTGAGGTAGATCTGGAGGTCGTTGGTGTACTCCGTGTTGTAGGACTCGCCTTCAGACAGATAGATCTGGAAGGCGAGCTTGGTGATCTCCTTGCCCTCTAGTCCTTGTAGCTCCGCAGCGGTGTAGATCTGCTGGGTGACGCTACTGAGGTAATCAAAGTCAAAGGGAGCCGTCTGCCCGATGCTCTGGTCGAAGTGTGACGAGGGATTAGCAAAGTCTCCCAAGTCTATGGTCTGCGCCTGCAGCTGCCCGATGAGCGGGAGCAGGAGGCATAAGAGTAATGTACTAAAACGTAGTCGTTTCTGTTGCATAGATAGATGTTTATTTGAATAGTAGGTGATCGGGGAGCGGTGCAACTCATTGTTCCCCTTTATCAATGCAAAGTTACGGGCTATTCTCCCTGCTGGAAATACCTAATAGTACTGATTTCCTCAGAGGCGAATACCCATATACGATTAGCTGAAGTCCTCGAAGGCTGTAGGGTGTGGGGGATCTCTAAGTAGCATCGGTAGAGGGGACTTGTGGAGGGGACTGAGATATTTGGAAAGTGAAAGTTGTAGCACTGGTTATTCTGCTGTAGCTCTGCTGGTTGTAGTCTCTTTTTCGGAGGCGGCTGCTCTCTGTGTCGAAAGTTTTTTGCAGAAAAGACTTGCAGGTTCCGAAAAATGTTGTACCTTTGCATCTGCAAACGGGGAGGAACGCCTCACACTTGTGAGCTTCCGTCTGTTTCAGACCCCTTGTTTGTCGTTTTTTTAAGGGTTTAGTTTTCATCGGCCGCGTAGCTCAACTGAATAGAGCATTTGACTACGGATCAAAAGGTTGCAGGTTTGAATCCTGCCGCGGTCACAAAAAGAGCCTCCCGAGATGGGAGGCTCTTTTTGCGTTTATAGGTCAGATGAGACTGTTGCATAAAGTCAATAGTCTCCCGATGTGTGCGGTGGGTTACTTCGTCGCCGCGAGGAGTATCGTGATAGCACGCTCGATCAGCGCATCTTGTTGCTGCGCCGTCGCCTCGTCTGTCTGCTCCTGGATGATGTGTGGCTCGATGCCCCCCTCGATGCTCTGTTGCTGAGCGTCGTACATACGCGAGGAGGAGTAGCGTAGCCACCAGCCGTTGGGCAGTTCGCTACTGCGAGGCAAGCCTCCACCGCCACCCGTACGATCCCCCATGAAGAGGACGTGGCGGGTTGTCCCCTTGACATAAGCGACCAGCGAGTTAGCTGCGCTGTAAGTGCCACGATCCACGAGGATCACCGTAGGACGCTGCCAACTGATGGACGCACGAACGAGCTTGATCTCTTTGAGCGGACCGAAGTCTTGGTGCCCAGGGCCAGTCTTCGTACTCATATAGCCTACGACCGTGTCGGAGGGGATCAAGACGCTAGCCAGACGATCCGCATTGCTCAGCAGTCCGCCACCATTGCTACGCATATCGATGATCAAGCCACGACAGTGCGCCAGCCTGGTAAAGACAGCGTGTAGATGAGCCAAGGAGATAGCCGATGAGAAAGAGGGGATCACCATATATCCGATCGAGTCAGCAGCGTGTCCATTGTAGGTGATAGGCGTATAGTAGATAGAGCCAGCACGACGCGCGTGAGGTCGCAGGTAAAGGTTGCGTATGCGACTATCGAGGCAATGTCTAGAACCCTCATAAATGTCCCACCCCCCTACATCAAAAGGTGCGAAGAGGTTTACATGCCCATCCTTGAGGTGACGCATCAGCTCTACCATCAGATCGAAGAACTCATCCTCCGACTGGCACTGCTGTACCAGCGGCGTGTAGATCTCCTTGAGGTCGCTCCAGGTTGTGTCGCCGGCGGCGGGGAGCTTGTCGTCAAAGAAGCAGTACCCCTCGTCTAGGATCGTCCAGAGTGCCGTAAAGTTCGTCTGATAGTCTCGTGTGTATCCCTGCTCCTTGGGCTCTGGTGTGCAGGCCAGCAGGAGGGGTAGGAGTAGCAGGCCGACCAGCCCGCTATGTAGTCTCGTTAGATTCATAAGCTGATGGCAGTCGTGTGGTTGGCATTATGTACCTCTTGGTAGCCTCTGAAGGGGCGGAAGTAAGTGGCTAGACCCACTCCTAGATAGTGTCCCGAGAAGCTTCGATAGATGGAGTGTATGCGTCTGGCCGAGTCGGTGTAGTCGTAGCTCATGCGTAGCGTCATGATGCGCCAAATAGGTATGTCTAGAGACACACCTATTTGGTAGTAGTGTCGCCGACCGAAGGTGTGCAGAGCAAAGTGGTTGATGATCTTGTCGTAGTAGTAAGCCTGCAGGTAAGACTCATTATAATAAGGTGCGAAGCCTAGACCCACCAGTGCCGAGGTCATCTGCAGGCGCAGGTCAGCGACGAACCACCCGATGCGTAGTCGGTAGGCTGCCAAGGCTTGTGCCGTCAGGTCGCCATTGAGCTGCTGATCGGCTGGGTTGTTTTGGTTGCGCCCATTGTAAGAGGTAGCTCCCTCGACCAGGACGCCAGGACCTACGCCTACGACCATCCCAAAGGGCAGGCGCCACTGATGCACGAAGCTCCACTTCGTATCGAAAGCAAGGTGACGCGTAGCTCCAGTGCGTGCCGGGTTGAGGAGCTGCGCATAGGCTAGCTGAGTGCTCTGCAGGACGAGCCACTCGGGGTGCGACTGCGTGAGCGGCGCCTCCGAGGAGAAGCGGTAGCCCAGCGACTGCCCACGGTAGTAGAGCGGTGAGAGGTACTCATTATATAACTTGTTCCACCCGAAGCGAAACTCATGCGATAGGTAGAGCAGTCGGTAGGGCGTAGCGGCAGTCGTATCTGCCTCTTGTGCAGAGAGCGAGTGGCTCGTACCCATCAGGGATAGCCCCACGCAAAGGGCTAGCAGTATCTGTCGTAATCTTTGTCTCATAGATCGTGTCGCTTAGCTCATTCATCGATCAGCTCTTCCTCCGCCTCCTCCGTCTCGTCAGCTACGGACTCAACCTTTTCAAAGCTGTCGATAGGTAGTGCTGTGATCCGCTTGCCACGTGCGGAGATCTTCTTGAGCGGCTCGTACTCAGTCACGGCGATCTCGATCGTTGCCGCCTTCTTACGTCCTTGCGGCTTCGTGATCAGGGTAAACTGCGCCTCAGCCTCGTCGGTCAGTGCCAGGAGCTGCTCCTCGGGCTCTATGATCGGTTGCGGCTTCTTCCTATCCGGCATAGAGACACGCTTGATGTAGGTAACCCCCTCCGGTGTGGTGTAGATGACGCTCCAGACCTTGTCGGGGTCATACTTCTCGATAACCTTGGGCGACTCGGCAAAGTGGTTGCTCTCGCCAAAGTCGGTCGTGTAGACCTGCTCCGAAGGCAGAATGACGAGGATGCGGTCGCTAGACTCAAACTCGCCTAGGTAGTCTCCCTGGTCGTTGTAGTTGATGCGGTTCACATCAGGGTCAAACCACACCTTGCGTCCTCCGAGGGTCGAGCCGCCCTGCTCCTTTAGGGATATGCGCTCGATCGGAGCGCGCGTCACGATGTTGCCCTTGGCGGTACGTCCCTTGATCGCAATGTCTGCAAAGTCTTTGTCAAAGAAGAGGATGCGTCGCGAGGTGCCTCCGCGGAGCAGTTTGATCGTCACGCTCTCCGCCTCTCCATTGGGATTGGCTGAGAAGTAGAGCACCTTGCTGCCTGGCGTGCCCATCGTCAAGTCGTACTCACGGTCACGCACACTGGCCGACACGTGAAAGCGCTTGATAAACGAAGTCTTCGTCTTGCCATCCAGATAGATCGCATTGTAGATCGTTCGCTTGTCGCCGCGCACATACTTATTAATATGTAGGACACGCTCCTTGCCGAGGAACTTCTTCTCCTCGATCTTCGTAATCGTATAGGTGCCGTCACGGAAGAAGACAATCATATCATCTATCTCGCTACAGTCACACACATACTCTCCGCCCTTGATGCCAGTCCCGGCGAAGCCCATCTTGCGATCTATGTAGAGCTTGAGGTTCTCCTCGACCACCTTCGTAGCTTCGATCGTGCCGAAGTGCCCGATCTGTGTGCGCCGCTCCCAGCCAGCACCATACTCCTCTAGCAGCGAGTGGTAGTAGTGTATTGTGTAGTCGGTGATATGGTCTAGGTGGTGCTGTATCTGCGCCATCTCCTCGGTGAGGCGCAGGATGAGCTGCTCGTTTTTCTCTAGATTAAACTTGAGGATCCGCGCCATCTTGATCTCTAGGAGGCGTGCTAAGTCATCGTCCGTGATAGGTCTTAGCAGGGAGTCGCCCACGATAGGCTCTAGAGCCTTGCGAATGACATCCAGAGCGGTCTGCTGATCAGGAGCCTCCTCAAAGGGGCGCAACTTATAGATACGATGCTCGATGAAAAGCCGCTCTAGCGAAGCTCCCATATACTCCTCCTGACGGTCGTGTAGCTGCAGACGCAGATCCTCCTGCAGCAGGCCACGCGTATGCTCCACCGAGTGACGTAGCAGGTCGCTCACACCGAGGAAGCGAGGCTTGTCGTCCTCGATGACACACGCATTAGGCGAGATAGAGACCTCACAATCGGTGAAGGCGTAGAGTCCGTCGATCGTCTTATCGGCCGAGACCCCTACGGGTAGGTAGATGCGTATGTCGGCCGTCTCGGCGGTCATATCGTCTATGCGCTTGATCTTGATCAGACCCTTGTCGTTGGCCTTGAGGATCGAGTCAATGAGCGTCGAGGTTGTTTTGCCAAAGGGCAGATCACGCACACTCAGCACACGATCCTCGATACGCTCGATGCGTGCACGGCTCTTGACCTGTCCGCCACGCTTACCATCGCTGTAGCGATCCACGTCGATGATACCTCCCGTGGGGAAGTCTGGGTAGAGGGTAAAAGGCTCTCCACGCAGGTAAGCGCAGGCAGCCTCGATCAGCTCCTTGGGGTTGTGCGGTAGGATCTTGCAGGAGAGACCCACGGCGATGCCCTCGGCACCTTGAGCTAGCAGTAGGGGGAAGCGGGCGGGCAGGTAAACTGGCTCGCGCGACTTACCGTCGTAGCTCTTCATCCAGGGAGTGATTTTGTCGCCAAAGAGTATCTCGAGGGCAAAGTTAGAGAGCTTAGCCTCGATGTATCGCCCTGCGGCCGCCTCGTCGCCCGTGAGTATGTTACCCCAGTTACCCTGCGTGTCGATGAGATAGCCCTTCTGACCGAGCTGTACCAAAGCATCGTTGATCGAAGCGTCACCGTGTGGGTGGTAAGCCATCGTAGCGCCGACGATTTTAGCCACCTTGTGGAGGGTGCCGTTTTCCATCAGGTGCATCGTGTAGAGCACCCGTCGCTGCACCGGCTTGAGTCCGTCCTCGATGTGAGGCACCGCACGCTCTAGGATTACGTACGATGCGTAGTCGAGGAACCAGTGACGGTACATCCCGCCGAGGGTGTGCAGGCGTCCGTCGCCCTCCTCCTCTTCGGGAGCCACGTAGCCCTCGTCGCTCGGGTCGGCGCTGGTCGATGCCGCATCTATATCTGTCGGAGTGGTCTCCTCCATCTCCTGCTCTTGCTCTATGTCGCGATTGTCTTGATCCATATTAGTTCGGTATCCGTTCGGCTGGTGCCGTTACGAAGGTACAACATTTCTGCCAAAGGCAATCAATCTACCCAATCCCGCGCCAGGGCTGACGCATCATAGTCGCTCTGTCAGGAGCTACACATGAGCGACAAGCGAGGAAATAGATGAGCTCATTATATAGTGTGTCCACCTTGGATTAGCTGTTGGCTGTTAACTGTTAACTATTGGCTGTTAGCTATCGGAACCATCGGAGCTATCAGAGTGATCGGATCTCTA
>ENA-OOZG01001605-OOZG01001605.1-human-gut-metagenome-genome-assembly--contig:-NODE-1605-length-15660-cov-2.770010_pt1 | contig 15660 bp, 9 predicted proteins | sample MGYA00241706_ERZ501384 | MGnify/ENA primary metagenome ERZ501384 (study PRJEB25962, sample SAMEA2042742) | human gut metagenome | biome: human gut; feature: human-associated habitat; material: faeces...
GCATAAAGAGTAGGAATGCGCGCCTACTCTTTTTTGTTGCATAAATGGTTTAAAATAATTGAAATTAAGTACAAAATGTATGGAAGATGTAATATTATTAAATCATGAAAAGATTAAGTAGGATTGAGATATATAATTTTAAGAATATTAAAAGAGCCGAATTAGATTTTAAGAATTCTATACTGGGTTTGTATGGACAGAATGGTTCTGGTAAAACAGCTTTGATCGATGTGTTGGATTTAGTTAAGACCATTCTATGTGGTCATAGTGTTTCATCGGACTTTTCAGATTTGATTCATGTAGATGCAGAGTATTCTAGAATTGTAGTGCAGTTTACTATGGATGAGAAGGAAAGGCATAGTGAGATTGAGTATTCGTTTAAGTTGAATAGATCTTGTATTTATGATGAGATTCTTTCTTATGCGTATACGGATGGTGAAACAAGAGTTGTAAAGTCTAAATTGATCGATACTTCAAATTCGCCTACTTTTAGTCCTGTATCTAAATATAAGTCTTTGATTGGACCTTCAAAAGAGAATGAATTGGATGTTATGGTGATTAAAAAGATGGTTCGTAAGGCATTTCGATCATTTATTTATTCAAGTGAGTTTTTGGAAGTTGTTCGAAATAGAAGTAACGAATGTAAAGATAAAGAGTTTATGCGTCATATGTATATTTTAGAGAGTTTGGTTAATTTTGCGAATTATGAATTGTTTGTGGTGAAATCAAAGTGTTGTAAAGATGATTCAATGGTTCTTTCTAAAAGTGCTTTGGATGTTTATAAGAGAAAAATTGAAAGTATGAATCGAGTTCTTCCTTATTTGGTGCCTGATCTTACACTGGGTGTACAAGTGCTTGAAAAAGAATTGATGAGGGGTAGTTCAGTTGGATATCGTGTAGAATTGGTTTCAAATAAAATACCATTTCAATATGAGTCGGATGGTGTAAAGAGAATTGTATCAATACTACAACCTTTGATTGAGATTTTCAATAATACTTCAGTTGTCGTTGCGATTGATGATTTGGATTGTGGTATACATGAATATTTGTTTGGTGAAATCGTAAAGTTGATGTGTGAACAAGCTAAGGGACAATTGATTTTTACAGCTCATAATTTGCGTCCGTTAGAATTAATCAATAAGAAGTTTCTAGTATTTACTACTACGGATCCAGACAATCGATATGTTCGTTACAAAAACATTGCAGCACATAATAATTTAAGGGATGTATATATAAGAGATACTGCATTAAGTGATTTTATAAAAAGTGCAGAGATTTCTTATGGGTTAAGAAAAGCAAAAGGGTAGAGTAGTATTACTTTTGTCTTAATTGCATAGCATAATTTAATGAAAATTTAAATGTAAAGGAGCTAATATTATGGATAATACAACAAGTTTCAATATTTGTGTAGATAGTGATATTTTAAAATAATGTGAAGCCATGTATGGTGAATTAGGTGTTGATTTGAATACTGCAATCAATGTGTTTCTTAATAAGTCACTCTGTGTTGGTGGTTTTCCTTTTGATGTAAACAAGGAAACAATGGCAGCTATGTTGGAGGCTGAACGTATTGTGTGTGATCCTTTTGTAAAACGATACTCTGACGTAGAGCAAGCGTTAAGAGTATTGAAAGAGTGAGTATACATTGAAAACAAATATATTTAAGAAAATGAAGAAACGCTAGCTTGAGACTGTCGAAATGGAATAAAAAAAGAGTAAAAGCTCTAAATTTGATTGTTGTGAGTCTAAACATCTTACCGAGTCCTCATTGTTTTTAGCCTTGGTCCAGGCTGACGTTTCCAATCACTTTCCGTTTGGTTTTGGTAGGGTACACCGTTTTTGGTATTTCTACCATCAATCGGATTTTACACAATATATTATTAAGGCTAAGGCTATCTTCTTGTGTTGACATCCATATAAATGAGTATGGGTACAATAAGCTTTAGTGTTCGTGTAGATAGTAATATTAAGAAACAAAGTGAAGCGAGTATGGTAATTTGAATATCGCAATTCATGTTAATGGTTTTCTTATTGATGTTCGTTTAGAGAATCTATGTTAGAAGCAGTATTTAGTATTGAAAGATGTTAGTTTATGACTGATTTTAATACAAATTCACTAAAAAGTACAAAGACAAATGGTTGTATAGGGATTATAATAAAGATGTATTAAGTGCTAATACATAAAACTTCCTTTCTATCTTAAAACTATGGGAAATGCGGCAGGACTTTGTGTCTTGTCGTTTTTCCTTTATAATGGGTGTGGAGGTTTTTTTTGTGTATGAAATATCCTAAGTTTTTAAATGAGAAGTATAATACGATTGGTGTTTGCGCTATGTCGAGTGGTGTAGGGCATAAGCTAGATAGTTTTGATGCATCTATAGAGTATATTGAATCCAATGGGTTTCATATTGTTGAAACAGCTAGTGTTCGTAATAATAGTGAACCAAGTATTGATGCCAAAACTCGGGTTGATGAATTGAATTCGTTGGTGAATGATTCTAGTGTTGGAGCTGTATGGTTGGCTGCGGGTGGTGATTTTCAGTTTGAGACGTTGCCGTATATTGATTTTGATTGGATTGAAAAGAATCCAAAGTGGTACTTGGGTGCGAGTGATCCAACAAATTTATTGTTTCCCATTACTTGTAAGTGTGATTTGGCTACGGTGTATGGTTTTAATGCGGGTAGTTTTGATGAATATGGTATCAATGAATATTCGAGTTTGTGTCTTGATTTTTTAAAGGGGAAGAATAGTAAACTTCATTCGAGTTCAATGCATCAGGATGTTGATTTTTATAATGATGGAGCTCCTATACTAAACACAAAGACAGAATATGTGGGTAATTGTAGTGTAGTGGGTAGATTACTTGGTGGTTGTTTTGAGAGTATTAATGATATGGCGGGCACGCCTTATGATTTTGTAGAAGTTTTTAATGAACGTTATAAGTTGGATGGGATTATTTGGTTCTTTGATATTTTTTCAATGAATTCATGTGATGTGTATCGTGCTTTATTGAAGATGAAGTATATGGGGTATTTTAAATATACGAAGGCTATATTGGTGGGTCGTGTACTATTTAAGAATGTTTCGGATTTAATTGGGTATGAAGACGCATTTAAAAAAGCACTACCTGATATCAATGTTGTATTTCAGGTGGATATTGGTCATACGTATCCGCATATGTATGTAGTAAATGGTGCCATGGCTAGAGTTGAAATCAAAGATGGTCATGGAACTATTAACTATGAAATTAAAGAGTGATTGAATATACGGAATACCAGGATGAAGTGCAATCATTATTCTTGTTAGTGAATTGGGTGTCTAAAGAATATCCAAAGTATTAGGGTTGGGTAATACAGGTCATTTGATTGAATTTGCTAAAGAGAAGTATGAGGCTTATTTATATATTGAGGGTGCTGGTAGTATTATCATTTGCAATCCGGATAAAGGGAATAGTTTAAAGCCTCATATCTATAGAAGGTATGGGGCATTTTGATATCTAAAAATCAAACGAACTATACTTTTCTTTTCTGGTTGAGAAAAATGCAATATAAGTATATACTGATATTAGTTCTAATAAGTAGAAGTAATACAAAAAAGAGAGGTTGAGAAATATGATCGTTATGGATTTAAAATTGGATAATTTATGTGCATTTAGAAATTTTCATGTGAATTTTTCGTATCCAAAAAAAATTGTGAATTCATATATTGAACATGAACATTTGGATGGATTACCAAATTTTCGCTATAAGAAAGTGAATATTATTATGGGTTCAAATGCGACAGGGAAGACGTCTTTAGGTCGTCTGATTCTTTCTATATTTATTTTGATTGGAAAAAGAAATGTAGAAATTATTACGTCATATATTGCGGATAAAGATAAAAAAGCTTCTTTTTCAATGGATTTTGTGAATATGGATCATGATATTTATAAGTTATACAGAATTAATGCAGAGTTTGATCCTAGTGAAAATCATGATTATTCTTCTGAGAATATTAAAATTCGAATTGAGTCGACTGATATTAAGCAAAGAGAAAATTATGAGACTTGTGCAAAAAGACTAGATTCAATAATGACAGGTTTTACAGATACGAATTACATTATGGAATTAGAAAAATTGAAGAATTTATCATGGCTATTTTCGTTTCCGTTTGATGCGTTCTTTAAAACTAGATATCGCATTGAAGAGAATGAAGAATATTTGAGAGTGTTGAATCATACTTTAAAAGTATTAGATCCTGCAATTAAGGGAATTATAAAATTAAATGAACTTGAAGATACTTATGCGATTCAGATGGGAAAGGAAGAGATTCTTATAAAAGATGGTAAGATATTAAATCCGTCTATGTTGTCTAGTGGTACAAAATCTGGTCTTGATATTGCGGGAATTGTAGCTTCTATTAAATCGGATAAACATAGTTTTTATTATTGTGATGAAAAATTTTCGTATGTACATTCAGATATCGAAAAAGGCTTTTTATCATTAATGATTTCTTTGTTGAAACCCAATAGTCAGTTGTTTTTTACAACACATAATTTAGATATATTGGATCTGCCTCTTCCTAAGCATAGTTTTAACTTCTTAAAGAAAGAAATATTTGAAGATGATCAAGTCATTAAGGTAATAAATGCGGCCGATTATCTAAAGAAGAGTACGGATTCATTGAGAAATGCAGTTGATAATGACTTGTTTTCGGTTTCACCAAATTTAGATTTATTATATGAAATTGAAGATTTGTAAGATTAGGAGCCATTGCCATGTCTAAAAATATTTATCATTTCTTTGTTGAAGGTGAAGGGGAACGTGCCATTATTAATACATTAAAAACAGATTTTCAATGTATTCAAGCTGGAAAAGTGGATGTATTTAATGTTATTCAGAATAAATTGAACAAAAATATTTTAATGAAATTAAAACCTGGAACGATTGTTATCTTGGTGTTTGATACAGATAAAGATGAAACGGATATATTAGACTACAATCTTCATTTCTTAAAAAAACAGTCTAATGTGAAAAAGGTGATTATTATTCCTGAAGTGAAAAATCTAGAGGATGAGTTAGTGCGTAGTTGTAATATTGCAAATGTAAAGGAGCTCATGAAGAGTAAATCGAATAGTGAGTATAAGAGTGATTTAGCAAAATGTAAGAATCTTAAACAAGTTTTAATAAACCATCATTTTGATATTAACTCCTTTTGGAATCAAAATCCAAAAGGAGCATTTACGAAGTATAAGAATGATAGTAATTTGATTAAGAAATAAAAGGGAAAACATTTGCGTAATTTCCAAAAAATGAAAAAAATCAAGATTTGAATTGTTTTTGTAAGTTCTCTTTGGTTGAATCAGAAAATGAGCTGTAGTTTGTAACTACAGCTCAATCTGTTTAATAAAGCAACTTTTGTATTCAAATTCGAGTTCTTTTGCGACCTTATCGTGGTCTACTGTTTTTGAGGGTGTGATAGTATCATTGTTTGTACTCCAAGTAAAAAGGAATAGTTTAATAGAAGGTATGAGGGTTGATCGTATAATGTGTTAGATATTTATAATTCACAACGAATGCAATTTGGCAATCAATGCTTCTTGAAGGACTTGCGAAAAATTGATTTTTTTGCTCATAGCTTCATTGTTTAACCATTCGGGTATGGTTAATGTTTTTTTGATAGCTTTATTGAAATGTGTTTTTGCATATTCTTCAACATCAACAGATACAAGGGTGACAAAAGATTGTTTAAATTCGAATTCAAGTTCAGATGCGATTTGTGTTGGATCAATTTCTTCTAACTTTGAAGGAATTGGAATATCTTCATTGTCTAGTTTTGCGCTGAACAATGCACCGGCTAGAGAATCTACGGCCATTTCCATTGCGTCTTGTAGTGAATCTCCACATGTGGAAAGGTAATTGAAGTCTGGAAAAATGACAGAGTAATGATTTTCTTCTTTAAAGAAACAAGCTGGATAAATTGACAACATGTTGTTTACCTCCTTTTTAAAATATTCAAGCAGAGTTATTTAAGCCCTGCTTGTTTTAGAATGGATTGTTCAGTTGACTTTGATAATGGTATAGTCACTTTACCTTTTTTCGTTGGGTGTTTGTATTGCCTGTGGGAACCCATCCATCCGTAAGGATAAGTCGCTCCATATCCTTTGACGTCATTGGCATATGTGTCCTCTTTGCACAATTATCATATCAAAATATACGTGCATACACAATACGTATTATAGTGAAACGTATAAACAAAAAGAAGGAGGTTAATCCTTCTTTGAAATATAGAGTGTACATGTAAAGTCTAGGTTTTTAGATTGGTCAATTAAGTATTGTGGTTGTACTTTTGCGCCCCAGCTATTGATTCCGCCTACGCCCATTTGTTGTTTTGTGATTCTTAGATGGGTTGTATTGGTTTGTGGAAGTTCAAATGTGTGGTTAGCGTTATATAGGTGCATAAAGGAATATTTGCTTGCCATGCATTCCATTTTTTCAGACTTGAAGTTTACTTGAATGGTGTCGTTGGATAGGCTGCACCATTTGCAGTCTGTGTGGTTACCGTGTTCTTGTGGCTTTAAGTATGGAATGTAGTTTGTGTCTACGTTTTCAAAGTAGAAATCGGTTAAGGCATGGTCTCGATCTATATATGTGTCTTTTTCGCCTTTTCCAAAGTAGGCGAAGTTTTTGAACTCTTCTTTTAGAGCAAATTCGATTCCAAAGAGTGGTAGTGTTTGTCTTTGTGAGTTTTTGTCTAGGTGCAACTGGATTTGAATACTTTGATTGTTGTAGACTGTATAGACGAGTTTACATTCTTCTTCAATGGATTCAAGTTGTATTGTATAGATCATTTGTGCACATTTGGAGTTTCGTATCATTTTAAAGTCGACTACGTTTTGAAATAGGCTGGCATTTAGCCAGTTGGCATAGGTTTGTTTGGCATCGCGATCATTGTCTGTTAAGGCTCTGTAGAAGACGGGCCTTGGTGCTTGTTTGAGTATTTCTTCATCATTTACTTGAATGGATACTAAACCTTTTCGTTTGTCGAATAAGTATTCGGTATCGATAAATTGAATGCCGATTGTTTCTTTGCCTTCTACTACGAGCATGGCTTGTTCTTTGGGTTGGTCTTGTTTGACTTCAAAGACTTGTTGGTCAAAGGATTGAATGCCTAATGGTGTTTTGTAGTAGATGGTTTTTGTGTAATAGCCTGGAGTATTGATTTGTTTAAATTGTACGGGCATTGTTTTTGTAGTGCCTGGTTCTACGCTTGTTTTAAAGATGCCGGATTGAATAACGAGTCCGTTTTGTTTCAATTCAAAGATAAAGGTATCTTTACTTAGGTCGTAGAATAGGTTTTTATTTTTAATGGTTACCGAATCGAAATGGATTTCCATATCGACATAGCGGTAGAGTTGTTTTAATTCTTGGCTTTTGCCGGTTTCTTCTCGATTGGCTAAAAGGATGCCGTCTCCACAGAAGTTGGAGTCGTTAGGATAGTCGTCGAAGTCTTGTCCATAATAGTATTGTCCGTCTTTTAAAATGCCTTGGTCTACATAGTCCCATACAAAGCCGCCTTGGTATTGTTCGTATTCGTCTTCTAAATTTGTATATTCTTCCATGCCTCCTAGACTATTTCCCATGGCGTGCATATATTCACATAGCATAAATGGTTTCATTGGATGGCTTTCTAGATAGGCTTTCACATTTTCTGGAGATGTATACATTCTAGATTCAATGTCGGATGCGTTTTCGAATGTTCGATCTTGTGTGATGCCTTCATAGTGGACAAGTCTTGATGGGTCTTGTTCTTTGAAGTAGTCGTGAAGAATCATAAAATTGGATCCACTTCCTGATTCATTTCCAAGTGACCACATTAAGATGCAGGCGTGGTTTTTATCTCTTTCATACATGCTTCTAGCCCTATCTAATAAACAATCAGTCCATTCGGTTTTGTTTTGTGGAAGGATATCATTTACTCCATGGGTTTCTAGATTCATTTCGTCAATGACGTAGATTCCGTATTGGTCACATAGCTTATACCAATAGCTGTTGTTTGGATAGTGGGATGTTCTTACGGCATTGATGTTTAGTGATTTTAAGATATGAATGTCTTCTTCCATTTGTTCTTGAGATAAACATCTTCCTGTTTTTGGATCCCATTCATGGCGGTTGATGCCGTGGAATACAATTCGTTTTCCATTGAGTTTCATAATGCCATATTCAAGTGTGAATTTTCGAAAGCCCACTTGTTCTTGAATGGTTTCAATGATTTCGTTGTTTGTATCGTATAATACTAATTCTAATTGATACAGATTTGGGGATTCACTGCTCCATAGGCATGTATTTTCTACAGGGATTTCAAATGAATCTTGCATATTGCCATTCCATACGATGTTTCCTTGTGGATCGTATAGTTTGGCTTGTAGTGTATGGGATTCATTACTACTCATTTTACAAACACAACTAAGAACACTTTTGTTTGTGTCTAGATCAATGTCTGTATCGATTTTTAAGTCTTGTATGTGAAGACTAGGTTGTTTATAGATCATGACATCTCTAAAGATACCGGTAAAGCGCCACATGTCTTGGTCTTCTAGCCATGTGCCTGTGCATTTTTGAAAGATGCGTACGCAGAGTACGTTATCTTTTTCTTGTGTGTATTTTGTGATGTCAAAACGGCTTGGGGTAAAGGAATCTTCTGAGTATCCAATAAATTTACCATTTAGCCATACGTAGATATTGGATTCTACGCCTTCAAAGGATAGAATGAGTTTATTTCCGATAAAGTCTTGTGGACAATCAAATGTTTTACGATATTGATAGACTTTATTTTTGTCCATATCAATTTGTCCTGGTTTTACCACGTCATGCCCATCCCAAGGGTAGGTAACATCTGTATAGTGTGGGTTATCGAATCCTTGTAGTTGGATGTGTCCGGGTACTTGGATGTCGTTCCAGTTGGAGTCATTAAATTCTGTATTATAGAAGAATTTAAAGCATGAATCATAATTTTTTGAAAGGTTGAATTTCCATGTTCCATTTAGTGAGAATGAACTTGGTTTTTTGTCCTTTCCAATTGTATATATGTGGTCGCTGTACGCTTGTAGTCTATTTACTTGAAAGACGCGTGGGTCTTTGATCCAGTTTAAGTCTGGTGTTCGCATTGTATCACTCCTTGTTTTATTGGTAACTTAAATTATATCAAAGGCAAGTATTGAAAGGAAGGTAAAAATCAATTAAAATAGTTGTTAAATTGGAGGATGAAAGATGTCAGACATTCTTGGTTTTGTGGTTTCAATAGCCTTAATTTATTTTGGAATCAAAGTCGCATTTAAGTTCATTAAGTGGATTGGGATTTTGTTGGTTGTAGTATTTGTGTTTAAGATGGTAGCACTTCTTATATAAGGGAACATGAAGTTCTCTTTTTTTTATTTATTGAGTTATCTATAAAATTCTAGTCGTCTATCATTTATCCTTTTTTTAAGGCATATGAGAAAAGCATTGGTTATTTTTCGGCGTTAAAGCAAATAATGTTATAGAAAAAAAGGAACATTGGTTAATGAAATTCAAATGAAGTAGGAGTATTATTCTCGCGAGGTAGTGAATCTTTTTGTCATTACGAAGGGGGTTATTTGAAAATGAAGAATGTCAAAGACAAAATCATTATGAGTGCTGCCGTTGGATTTACGGCGGCTAGTGGAATTACTCCTGTATTTGCACAAGAAACTACAAATGCGGAAGTTATTAAGGAAGATGTAGAAGCAAAGAAGACAAAGAAAGAGAAACTAGAAGATTCTGTTAAAACAGCTAAAAGTAATTTGGATGATGTTAAAAAAGTTTCAAATGAAAAGAAGGCTGATGCAGATGCTGCTAAAAAAGAATTAGAAGATGCGAGTGCTGCACAAGACAAACAATATGCTGTTGTAGAAGATCAATATGATAAAGCATATAGTAGTGTGAATGAAGATTATCAAGCTTTATTGTCGAAGGCTTCTGATTTGGAAAAGGAAATTAGTTCTAAGCAAGCTGAATTAGATCAATATACAAAAAATGAGGAGAGTGCTGCAAAGAATTTAGAAGAGGCTAAAAAAGATTTGGCAGACAAACAGGCTAAGCTTGATGAAGTAAATAAAGAATTGGCTAAGTATGATAAATCTTCAATTGATGCTGATTTAAAGGCTGCAGAAACTGAACAAGAAAATGCTCAGACTGCTTATGATTCTGCAAAAAAAGCAAATGAGGACGCTGCTTCTGCATTGACTACAGCAAATGGGGACTTAAGTGCGAAAAAGGAAGCGTTAAATAATGCACAAAAGGCATATGAAGATGCAGCTTGTGATGTAAATGCTAAACAAGAAGCGGTAAAGGCTGCACAAGCTAATGTAGATTCTTTTACGGGTAGTGATGCTTTAACAAATGCACAAAAAGAATTAGATCAAGCTAAGATTGATTTAGCAAGTGCACAAAATGCAGCTACAAATGCGCAAACAGCTCTTGATAATGCAACAAAGGATTTGAGTGTGGCTGAAACAGCACAACAGACAGCTCAAAATGAGTTTGATAAGAGCGTTGAAAATTTTAATGAAGCTGAAAAAGCATTAGAAGAAGCTACAAAGAAAGAGGCAGATGCAAAAGTAGCTTATGAAGCAGCAGATAAAAATGCTAAGGATAATCAAAGTATTGTTGATAAATTAACTCAAAAACAAACGGAGTGTCAAACTGCAGTAAATAAAGCTCAAACAGCATTAAATGATGCTCAAACAGCTTTTGATTCAAATAAGAGTGAAAAGGAAGTTGCTCAAGAAAAATTAAATACATTTATTAATGAAAATAAGAGTACAATAGATCAAATTAATAAAGGTACTCAGGGATTCTTTGAATATGTAAGTACGGATCTTGGTAAATTAACTTCACAAGCGTTTGATAAGAATAACGCTACATATTCGAAGATTGCAGCTTATGTGAAATTGGGTCAGGAAGGCGATGCGACGAGTATAGAGAATATGAAAGCTGTTATTCCTTGGCTTAAGAAAACAAATGATTTGCGTGCGAAACATAATTTAAATGCGTTGAATGTAAGTTTGTGGGAAATGGCATTAGCACAGGCAAATTCTGATTGGGCACAAGAGAATATAAAGCATTCAGGAATATATGATCATGGAGAAAATTTATCATGGGGTTATCAAGATCCTTTTGATGGTTGGTATGATGAAGAAAAGGCTATATATGACACATTTGATGATTCATTAAAGCAATTATCGGCTAATGACTTATCTAAAAAATATCCTGATAAATATAATCAGGTGGGACATTATTTGAATATTGTACACCCAAACTTCACCAGTTTTGGTATGGGTCATTCTTCTATAGGAGATTATGGAAGAAATGATTCTCAAGATTTCTTGTTTAGACAAATTCATTCAAGCGATGTCATTATGACTGTGGATGATTTTGAAAAGAAATTAACAGAATATGAGAATAAAATTAATACGGTTAAGAAGGAGTATAAAACTAAGCAGGATGCTGTAGCGAATGCTTCAGATGCAAAAGATAATTCTGCGGTTTTAAAAGCACAAAAAGCTTTAAAAGATGCGAATGCTCAATTGGATTCAGTTAAAAATAAGTTGGAAGCTCCTACTGCAAAACAAAAGGAGTTAAATGCAAAAGTAGATGAAGCAAATAAAGCTCTTGTTGCAGCAAATACAGAAGTGGCAGATAAGACAAAGGACAAGACAAATGCCGAGACAGAAAAGATTCAAAAAGCGAGTGAATTAGATACGGCAAAATCAAATGTTGCATCTAAGAAAAAGGTAAAAGAACTAGCGGAAATAAATAAAGCTGCTACAGATAAAGTGGTTGATGATAAACAATCTCAAGTTGATCAGTTAAATAACAAAATCAATAATTGGAATGCAAGTAAGGCTGAAGCTGAAAAGCAATTAGCGGATGCGAATAGTGCGTTGAATGAAGCAAAAGGCAAATTGGAGGGTGCTACAGACAATTTAACTCCAGTAAAGAAGGCGTATAATGCTGCTGTTGCTGTACAAGCTAAAGTTGAATCCGATTCTATGGCTGCTAATAGTGCATTTGTTTCTGCAGATACATTGCTTCAAGAAAAAAATGGTTCTTTAGCTAAGGCTAGAAAGGCATTAACTAATTACAATGGTGCTACAAAAGCAGTAGAGGATGCTTCTGATGCTGTAGATGCACAATCCGCTTTAATTGATAAGTATACTAAGGATGCAAAAGATGCAAGTGCGGCTATTAAAGAAACTACAAAGAAGATTAGTGAGTTAGTTGATTCTAAAGATGAATTAGATTCAAAAGCAGATGTTAAGAAGAAAGTCTTAGATGTTATTGATGATGTGAAGGTGAATGGTTCTAGAGCAAATACTTCAAGTATTACAGATGAAGAATTACTAGGTTACTTAGATGAACTTGCTAAAGAAGTAGATGAATTTGAAGAACTTCATATTAAGTTTGCGAATGCAAATGTAAAATATATGACTTTGCTTTCTGTTTATGAAGAGGCTAAAAAGGATGAGGCTCAGGCTCAAACTGTTTATGATGAGGCTATGAAAGCTCTTGATACATATATTCTGGAAACTTCAAAGCATGCTGTTAAAACAGAGAACAACACGAATAAAAATAATGTTGTAACAACCAATAAGAATGGTAATACATCTGGAGCTAAGAAAGCTTATTCTACAAATACTGGTGTAGAAACGGGCTTAGGATTAGATGTAGCCATGATGGGTGTAGCTACTTTGGGTATTGTTGAGGCTAAGCGTAGAAGTAAAAAACAATAGTTTGTTTGAAGGTAGGATTTGAAATCTTGCCTTCTTTTTTTATAGTGAGAAATAACCAATTGTTAAGTGGGTTTGTGTGCATATGATGATTTATGGTTGGTTTTTCATGAAAACGCTTTAATTATAGTTGATGGAATGGTTTTATGGTTATAAAATCAAAATATATTAGGAGGGTTTTGAAGATGAATAAACTAACTAAACAGTTACTATCATTAGGGTTGAGTGCAGTAACTGTAGCTGGTATGGTTACACCAGTGTTGGCAGATGATGAAGTTCCAACAACAACAGAACCAGAAACAAGTGAAGTAGCAAATCAGCCAACAGAGAATGGACCTGGTAATGAGCTTGCAACTAAGTCAATTACGTTACAAATTACTAAGGATGGTAAAACATCATCAACTACTTTTGATGTTGATGTAAATGCTACAGATGATTATATTACTAGTTATATTGTGGCAAATTGTGTTCCAGAAGGATACGTGATTGATGGTAAGGGTGCTGCTAGTAGCCTATATAAAGTTTCTGATAATGAATGGCAAATGGTTTTGGTAAAAAAGGAAGAGCAGAAGCCAGAAGTATCACAGGTTTATAATCTAAATGTCGTTTATAAGTATGAAAACAAAACTGAACAAAAAACTTTTACTATAGATGATGGAAGTGATGATGCTTATAGTTATATACAAAAGCATTTTATACCAGAAGGTTATTCTTCAGGTGTATGTTGGGAAAAAGATCCAACGACTAGAACATATGAAGTAGAAATTTGCAAATATCAACAAATAACTTATCAAGTATTTGTTGATGGTTTAGCTAATGGTGAGGTTTCGGATTATAACATGCCAGCAGTGTATACAAATAAACAGATTGAAGAATGTTTAGCGCGAAATGTGATGCCTGGATATGATTTTGTAAAAACTACGCAAAAGGGTAATCATTGGAATGTTTATTTTGAAACTCCAAAAAAAGATAATGAGAATTTTACTTTGATTATTAATAAAGATGGTAAAGAGACTGAATCAAAAATAACTATTTCTAAAGCTGATCAAATAGCATATGGAAATATTGAACAATATTTATTAATAAATTATTTGCCGGATGGTTATCATATTGATTATGATCAATATGGAACTAAAGGAATATTTTCAATTGGCACGAATATTTTCAAAATGTATTTAGCAAAAAATGAAAATAGTTCTAAATCAAAAACATTTACGTTAGTGTTGACAAAGTTTGATCAAGAATATAATCCAAATACCACATTAGAAGGTGCAACTGTAGAGTATCATACTTTTGAATTTGATAGTTCTATGGATGGAATTTTAGAATATATGACTAAAAAATATCTTCCTAAAGGATATATATGGCAGATTGGTGCAACATCGGATACGGAAGTATTCAGATTTGCTGCATACAAATTGAATCAAGAGTATGGAGTGGCTTCACCAAAAATTTATTCAGTCAAATTTTTAGATTCTGAGACAAATGAAAAAATCACTCCTAATACTCATACAGTATTCTTATATGGAGAAGATAGGAATACGGTAAATGCTTCTGAATTAGGAGAGATTCCTAAGGGATACACACCTGTAAAAGACTCTTATAAAGTGGTCGAGGAAAATGGAAATTTAGTTGTAAGCGTATATTTGAAAAAGGGTGAATATCAAATTCCGGTATCAGTTAAATTTCTTGAAGAACAAAATGGAAAATTAGTTTCGGTAAAACCAACTACTCCATTTAAAAAATCTGCACAAGAGTTTGATTTAAATAAAAATGGTTCTATAGATCAAAATGAAATTCAAAAATATATTCCTGAAGGATATTGCTTTAATAATGGGTTCTATCCAAGAGACTTCACTTTTGGAGAATTTTATGCCACATCTTTGAATTTGGAATATGTATTAGTTAAAAAATCATCCATTGTAGAATCAGAAGAGTCTAAGAATATTGCTTCAATCCAGAATAAGGATGTTACAACAATCTTAACGGATAGTTTAACAAATAATCAAAAGAAAAAGGTTGAGGCTGCTCTTAATGATGGTAAGAAAGTGGATTTCAAACCAATTCTAAAGAATGGTGTAAATAAATCGGATGAAAAAGTATTATTGGCATATGTAGATGACAATAAATACAATGTAGTTAATACATTTGATGTTGAAATTCAATTGTGTATTGATGACAAGAATGAAGGTTTGATTACTGAAACTAGTAAGGGATTAACATTCAAGGTTGCGATTCCTGAAAGTTTGAAAAAAGAAGGTCGTAAGTTCTACGTATTGCGTTTGCATGACGGAAAGATTGATAAGCTTGAAGTAAGTACTGAAGGTACATTTACTACGGATAAGTTCTCTTCATACATGTTAGTATATGAAGATGTTGCTACACCAACAACTTCTGAAACTAAACCTGAAGTAAAACCAAATACTGGAACTACTACAACTACAACAGCTACAAAGAAAGACAACACAGTTAAGAAAGATATTAAAAAGAATAAGAAGGTAAATACAAGTACAAAGACTTCTAGTACATTGTTTACTGGATTATTAGGTGTTTCTATTGTAGGATTAGGTGCAGTCGAAGTATTGCGTAGAAGAAATAAATAGTTTGAATTGAAAGTGGACAATAGAGTCTGCTTTCTTTTTTTGTAGGATACTTTGTGGTGTGTTATACTTTTACAGAAAGATGTATATTATACTACATAGTTGTTAGAAATATTCTTAACTTGATTATAGTAGTTGAGTACATGCAATAAATGGAGGTTTTAAAGAAATGGGTAAGTATTTTGGAACAGATGGAGTTCGTGGTAAGGCAAATGAGGGTTTAACTTTAGATATGTCTATTAAGATTGGACAATATTTAGGCTGGTATTATG
>ENA-OOZG01001616-OOZG01001616.1-human-gut-metagenome-genome-assembly--contig:-NODE-1616-length-15608-cov-2.902591_pt1 | contig 15608 bp, 13 predicted proteins | sample MGYA00241706_ERZ501384 | MGnify/ENA primary metagenome ERZ501384 (study PRJEB25962, sample SAMEA2042742) | human gut metagenome | biome: human gut; feature: human-associated habitat; material: faeces...
TGGGGTTGATGCTATCCGCTTGCATCGCGCTGCCGCTGAAGTCCCCCACGATCTGGCGGTCCGAGTTGACCACGGTAAAGTGCAGATTTTCTTTAGCCTGCATCAGCTCGGCATCGGGCCGGGCGACGAGGTCATTACCAGTGCCTACACCTATACGGCTTCGGCAAGCGTGGTCTGCCATGTGGGGGCAAAGCTCGTGCTGGTGGATTGCCAGCAGGACAGCTATGAGATGGATTATGATGCTCTGGAACGGGCAGTGACCTCCAAGACCAAGGCTATTATCCCGGTGGATATTGGCGGTGTGCTCTGCGACTATGACCGCATTTTCCAAATCGTCCAGAAGAAACGCAGCCTGTTTGTTCCATCGGACAATCCCATCCAGCAGGCATTGGGCAGGGTGGCTGTCATAGCGGACAGCGCCCACGGATTCGGGGCAAGCCGCCACGGCAAGATGTCCGGCGAGATTGCGGACTTTACGGCCTTTTCCTTCCATGCGGTCAAAAACTTTACAACCGCAGAGGGAGGAGCAGTCGTTTGGAGAACGCTGGACGGCATCGACAACGAGGAGATTTATCGCCAGTATATGCTCCTGTCCCTGCACGGACAGTCCAAGGACGCTCTGGCAAAGACCCAGCTGGGAGCATGGGAATATGACATCGTGATTCCCGGCTACAAGTGCAACATGACCGATATCATGGCTGGTATCGGTTTGGCTCAGATGAAGCGTTACCCCGGACTTTTGGCGCGGAGAAGGGAAATCATCACCCGCTATAACAAGGTGCTGGAAGCTCTGCCGGTAACGGTGCTGCAACATTACGGGGAGGACTTTGCCTCCAGCGGCCATCTGTATCTGGTGCGTCTGAACGGGAAGGACGAGACGTACCGCAACGACCTCATCGTGCGGATGGCGGAGCTTGAGGTAGCGACCAATGTTCACTACAAGCCGCTGCCGATGCACACAGCCTACCGAAATCTGGGATTTTCCATCGAGGATTATCCCAATGCCTACCAGATGTACCACAACGAAGTGACCCTGCCGCTGCACACCTGCCTGACAGATGAACAGGTGGAATATGTGCTGGACAGCTTCATCAAGGTTTTGGGGGCAGGTGAAGCCCGTTGTTAAAATCCTGGGAAAAACTGCCGGACAGCCTGCGCACCGACAGAGTGAGGCCGTATTATGAATCGCTCAAACGCAAGCAGGGACAGCTCCTTCTCAAGCGGGTGTTCGATGTTCTGATGGCGGCGCTTCTGCTGGTGCTGTTGTCGCCGATTATGCTGATTCTGGCGCTGGCAATCAAGCTGGATTCTCCGGGAACGGTGATGTTCCGTCAGGTCAGGGTGACCCAGTACGGCAGAGAGTTTCGCATCTTTAAATTTCGCACCATGGTTTCCAATGCTCAACAGCTGGGAACGCAGGTGACGGTCAAAGGGGATGCCCGTATCACCCGAGTCGGCAGGCTGATTCGCAAATGCCGGCTGGACGAGCTGCCGCAGCTGCTAAACATCCTGATCGGAGAGATGAGCTTTGTCGGCACAAGGCCGGAGGTTCCCAAGTACGTTTCTCAGTACACCCCGGAAATGATGGCGACGCTGCTGCTGCCTGCCGGGGTGACCTCGCAGGCATCGATTGAATATAAGGAAGAGGACCGCCTGCTGGCAGATGCCCAGAATGCGGACCAAGCCTATGTGGAGCAGGTGTTGCCGGGAAAGATGGCATACAACCTGAACAGTCTGCTGACCTTTTCGGTGTGGGACGACCTGAGGACGATGGTTCAAACCGTTCTGGCAGTTCTGCACTGATTCTTTGGGGGAAGGGTCAGCCTGCAATCACAATCATAACAAAGAGGGACAGAGGTATTTATGAGGGTTTGGATCATAAACCACTACGCGATTCCGCCGTCGATGGGCGGTCTGGTTCGTCATTATTATTTTTCGCGCTATCTCCGAAAGATGGGCTACGATGTTAGAATTATGACGGCCAGCGAAATCCACAATACAGATATCAATATGATTCGGGACGGCTCGCTGTACCGGGAAGAGATGATGGACGGGGTTCCGTACACCTTTCTGAAAACGAGGGATTACAGTGGAAATGGTCTTTCCAGAATCTATAACATGCTGGAATTCCCGGTGAGGATACAACAGGTTGTAAAGAAACTCGTCAAAGGCGGGGAGCGTCCGGATGTCATCTACACCTCCGCCCCCACGATTTTTGCGGCGGGCTCGGCATTGATTGCGGCGCGCCGGTTGAAGGTTCCCTGCGTAGTCGAGATTCGGGACATCTGGCCGGAATCGATTGTGGAATATAAGGGAATGTCCAGAAAAAATCCAATTATCGCAGTCCTGTACCAGCTGGAAAAATGGCTGTATCGGGGCGCTGACCGCCTGATTTTCACCATGGAGGGCGGCAAGGATTATATCCGCGAGAAGGGCTGGGAGCGGCAGGTTCCACTGGAGAAGATTCGGAATCTCAACAACGGCGTTGACCTCGAGGAATTTGACCGAAACCGCGAAGAATATCAGCTGGAGGATGCGGACCTTCTGGACGAGCAGACCTTCAAGGTGGTTTATACCGGCTCGATTCGTCTGGTCAATAATCTGGGCAAGGTCGTGGAGATGGCGGAATATATGAAACAGCACGGCGAGGACAAGATTCGCTTCCTGCTGTATGGAGATGGGACAGAGCGGGAAGAGCTGATGGAGCAGTGCCACCAAAAGGGGCTGGACAACATTCGCTTTCCCGGAAAGGTGGAAAAAAAGTATATCCCGTTCATTCTGTCCAAGTCGGACCTCAATCTCAACCATGTCAAGCAGACCGGCATCATGCGCTTTGGGTGCAGCCTGAACAAGCAGTTCGACTACTTTGCCAGCGGCAAGCCGGTGCTCTCCGACCTGACGGTCAGCTACGACCTCATTGAACGATACGGAGCCGGAGTGACCTTGCCGACGCAGGACACCGAAGTGCTGTGTCAGGAGGTTCTGCGCTTTGCCCATATGCCGAAAGAAGAATATGAGCAGTATTGCAGGAATGCGCGCCATGCGGCGGAGCAGTATGATTATCAGGAGCTGACCCAAAAGCTGCTTGAGATTTTGCAGGAAACCCAAAAATAAACTACAGGATGTATTATTCTTACGATATATTACGAATGGAAGGTATCAGGTATGACCAGAGTTTGCCATTTTTCCAGCGCACACGCGCCAAACGACACCCGCATCTTTCACAAGCAGTGTGCTTCTCTGGCAAGAGAAGGCTATGATGTGACGCTGGTGGTGAAGGCGAAGGATTCACAGTCGGTTGGAACAACGGTGGAAAAAGGAGTGAAGGTGATTCAGGTTCCGGTGGATGCCTCTTCGCGGCTGAAGAGGATGCTGTTCGGTGCAAAATCCATTTACCGAAAGGCGCTGGAGGTGGATGCAGACATCTATGAATTTCACGACCCGGAGCTGCTTCCGTATGGACTGAGATTGGCACGCAAGGGGAAGAAGGTCATCTTTGACAGCCACGAGGATTATCCGACCCAAATTATGGAAAAGGAGTGGATTCCGTCGGGGCTGCGCCGCCTGATTTCCGGCATTTATCGTGCGTATGAGACGCATGTCGTCAAGAGACTGGACGCTGTTTTGTTCCCATGTACCAAAAACGGCATCAATATTTTTGAGGGGCGGGCAAAGCAGACGGTGATTCTCTCCAATGCTGTGATGCTCGAGGAGATGCTGTCTCCGGACAACACAGGGGACGGACAACGGGACGGCAAAACCATCTGCTGTACCGGCAGCCTGACCTATCAGAGGGGCATCACCCACCTGATTCGGGCGGCACATCTGGCAGGGGTTCGGCTGATTCTGGCAGGAAAATATTCCTCGGATGCTTACCGGCAGGAGCTGGAGCAGATGCCGGAATATGCGTGTGTGGACTATCGGGGATATTTGGGACGCGAGGAGCTGGCACAGGTGTATGCAAGCTCGAGCATCGGAATGTCCACCATCCTGAATGTGGGGCAGTATTCCAGTCTGGATAATTTTCCAACAAAGGTGTATGAGTATATGGCGGCAGGATTGCCAGTCATCGTTTCGGACTATCCGTTTATGCGGCGCTCGGTGCAGCAGGATCAGTTTGGAGTGGCGGTAGACCCGGCAGACCCCGAGGCAATCGCGGCGGCGATTCGGGAAATCCTTGCCGACCCCAACCGGGCACAGTGTATGGGCGAAAGAGGGCGTCAGGCAGTTGTGCAGAAATATAACTGGGGAATTGAAGAGCAGAAGCTCTTTGCGCTGTATCGCTCTTTGGAGCGGTAGCAGGGAGCAATCGTTACGAGAGGTTTTGTATGTTGACATTTATCTTATCCCGAGGGATTCCCACCGAGCAGTATCCAACCAACGGTGTGTTTGAGTTTGACCAGGCCTGCGCGCTTCAGGAGGCAGGGTGTCAGGTGGTATTTCTGGCACTGGACCTTCGCTCGGCACGCAGGGTCAGACGGTGGGGTTTTCAGTCCTTTACCAGAAACGGGGTAGCAGTTCGGGTGCTGAGTGTGCCTTTGGGCAATCTCCCGAAAAAAATCTTTTACCCGATTGGCAGTTGGGCACTGCAAAAGCTGTATGCGCGTGCGGTCAAAGAGTTTGGCAAGCCGGATGTGCTGCACGCTCATTTTACCGATTACGGATATTTGGCGGCAAAGCTCAAGGAAACCGAACAGGTGCCGCTGGTTTTGACCGAGCATTCTTCGCTGGTCAATCAGGATAAGCTGCCGAGCGATATTGAACAGGCAGCAAAGCTTGCCTTCGCACGGGCAGACAAGCTGATTGCGGTCAGTCCGGCGCTGGCAGAAAAGATGCGGGAGCACAGCCACCGCAGCGTTTTGTGGATTCCGGACATGGTGGACACCGAGCTGTTTTCCTATACCGACGAGCACGAGCAGATGCGTTCTTTGTGGGAGGAGACCGAGCTGGAAGGCGGAGAGTTTTCCTTCCTCAGCTGCGGCAACCTGCGAAAGGTGAAACGGATGGATGTCCTGATTCAGGCATTTGCACGCGCGTTCCGGGATTGCCCGAAGGTTCATCTGACCATCTGCGGTCAGGGAGAGGAAGAGGGCAACCTGCGAAAGCTCATCTATGACCTGAAGATGGAAAATCGCATCGAGCTGGCAGGCATCCGGCCGAGAGAGGAGATCGCACAGCGGCTCCAGCAGGCAGATTGCTTTGTGCTGGCTTCTGTTTCCGAAACCTTTGGCGTCTCCTATCTGGAAGCGCTGTCCTGCGGGGTGCCAGTGATTGCGACCCGCTGCGGCGGACCGGAATGTTTCGTCAATGAGCACAACGGGCTGATGGTGGAACCGGATGATGTAGAAGGGCTGTCATCCGCGATGCTGACGATGTACTGCAACGGAGGCTCCTATAATCGTGCAGCGATTGCGCAGGAGGTTCGAAACCACTATTCCTCGCAGGCAGTCGCAGCCCGCCTGATGGAGCAGTATGAACAGCTGACCCATCAGTCTGAGACACAGCAGCACAAGCAGAAGGCTCTGGTTGGATAGACCGCTTGGTTACATAAAAAAAGGGGGACAAAAGGAGATGGAATCATCCAAATATCTTCGGGAGCACAAGGGCTATTCCTTCCTTTGTGTGCCCAGAGAGCTGTGTGCAGTCTTCATTTTGCTTTGGGGTATCAACCCGGAATCGTTTTTGTACCAGTGGGCGATCTATGCCGGCGTGGTTCTCCTGTGGGATTTTTTCGCCGCCGCCAGTGCGTGGAAGCAGTTTTGCAGGACGGTGCTTCACCCGGGAATGCTGCTGAGCTTTGGCTGGCCGGTTCTGCTGGCGGTCTATGCCGCGGCAGGCCATGTGGAGTTTCCGTTCCATCACCTGCTGATGCCGGTGTTTTATGTGATGTTCTGGTTCTACTTTTCGCTGGATGACCGGTTCGGCATGAAGCTGCTGACCTTTGTGACGACGGCGTATTACCTGATGATTCATGTGGGAACGCTTGTTGCTCTGCGGCAAAATCCCAATATCTCAAGGCTGCTGGCAAACGGAAACCCCGAGCTGACTGCCCATCTGGCAAGCCCCTTTACCGGCGGCTACCAGCACATCTATTCCCTGACCATGTTCACCGTAGCGTTGGTGGGGCTGGTGTGGTACTACCGTCCGCGGATTCTGGAAACGGTCGGCTGGGGAATGGCGATTCTGCTGGGACTGGTGGTCATCATCAAATCCAACTATTCCTTTGCGATTCTGTTTGTTTTTGCCTTCTCTCTTCTGGTGCTTTGCCGTTTGCCAAAGCGCGGAGGGCCTGCAACGGCGGTTCTGCTGATTTTCTTTTTGCTGGCGTTGGCAGTGCTGCCAAACCTCTACCACATCTTTTACTGGATTGCAGACAGCACCGATAACCTGAAATTGCAGCTGCGGTTTCAGGAGGTGGGCAATCTGCTCAGCGGTGCGGGCATCACCTCCGGAAGCGATGCCGGAACCCGTGTCCAGCTGTACACGACCTCGCTCAAGACATGGCTGACCGCGCCGCTGTTCGGTGTGGGAGATTTGATTCTCAAGACCGCAGAGGACCCGCGTGCCATCGTCGGCGGACATTCGATTGTCTGCGATTACCTTGCCTACTACGGGCTGGTGGGCAGTATCCTGTTCCACAGCATCCTGATTACCAATTTTGCACGAATCGAGCAGAGGCTGGACCGTCGGGGACGTTTTTTATATCTGGTTGTTTTTGTGCTGTACTATGTTCAAATTACCATCAATGCCGGATACAACGAGCCGCTGATTGAGATTCTGTTTTTCCTTGTTCCCAATCTGCTCATCCTGACCGGAGAACGGCTTGCGGAGCATCAGCGGCAGACCTTGCCCGGAACAGGATTCGTATCGAAATATCTGCACTGAGGGTTGTATTTGAACACGGGACGGTGTATCTTAAACATGAGAGACATCGGAAAGGAGGACGAATGAAAAAACAGCAGCTTTCAGACCTTTGGGAAAAGCTCTGGGAGGGTGTTCTGACCCTCAAGCAAAGAGGCTTTTTCCACATTATTGCAGGGTCTACGCTGGCAAAAATCGCCGGATTTGTTTCGGTGTTTTTCCTGCCGAGATTTCTTTCCAAGACAGACTACGGGTTGCTGACCTATGTTGAAAATATCCGAAACTATGTCATGCTCTTTAACGGCATCGGCATCACACAGGCAACGCTGCGCTACTGCGCGCAGAAGGGAAGCGACAAAGAAAAGAAGGGCTATTTCCTTGCCTCCCTGAAGGTGGGAATTGCGGCAGATGTCCTGATTATCCTCATCACGATTGTGGGGTATCTGATTGCTCCCTTCCCGTTCGAGGGCGCTCGCTTTCAGCTGCTGCTCTCGTCGTGCCTGCCGATTCTTTACTTTTTGTTTACCGATATTCAGCTGCTGCTGCGGGCTACCTTCCAAAACCAGCGCTATTCGGTCTATAACTTCACCTATTCCTTCCTGCTGATGATTTTCCAGATTGTCTTTGCGGTGCTCTGGGGAGTCACAGGCGTTATGATTGGAAAATATCTGTCGATGGCGCTGTGCGTGGTGATGGGATTCCTGCTGATTCGGGACCTGCCGATGATGAAGGTCAAGGCCCAGATGCCGAGCTGGGCGGAGATGAAGGTGATGATTCGGTTCGGCATCGTGATGCTGACCGCTTCGGCAACCTCGATGGTCATGAGCTACAACGAAACCTTTATTGTCGGACAGCTGCTGAAAAATGAGGAGCTGCTGGCAGAGTACCGTGTAGCCTCCAATATCCTTTCCATCTCCCTGTTTTTGCTGGAGGCGCTGCTGGTCTTTATCCTGCCGTATTTCATCCAGCACATCGGGGACAAACAATGGATTTGGGAAAATTATAAAAAGCTGTTTGTCATCAACGGCGCTGTGATGACGGTGTTCCATCTGGGGCTGTTTCTCTTTGCAAAGCTGTATCTGTTTGTTTTTGCAGGAAGGGAATACCTCGATGCAGTGCCTCTGGTTCGAATGTTCCTGGTCGCTTCCTGGATTCAGGCAGTGTTCCGGGGAATTTCCGGCAACATCCTCGCAGTGACCGGAGAGGAAAAATTCAACCTCAAAATCAATATTGTGTTTGTAATCGTCCATGCAGTGATCGACGTCACCGCCGTTAAGCTGCTGGGCATCTACGGCGCGGCGATTGCGCTGATTGTCGTATACTTTTTATCAGGGCTTATAATGAATATTCATTTAAGAAATATATGCAAATCAGAGATTGGAGAGATGAAACATGATGAAGAATGAAATGCTCCGCAAAATAGAACAGAGAGAAATTGTGGTTGGCGTAGTTGGTTTGGGCTATGTCGGTCTGCCGCTGGCAGTAGAAAAAGCAAAAGCCGGATTCAAGACCATCGGCTTTGATGTGCAGGCGCAGAAGGTTGAGATGGTCAATGCAGGCCATAACTATATCGGCGACGTGGTAGACAGCGACCTTGCCGCAATCGTAAAGAGCGGAATGCTGTCTGCGACAACAGACTTCAGCTTTGTCAAGGATGTTGATTTCGTGGCAATCTGTGTACCGACCCCACTGGATGAACACCAGCAGCCGGACATTAGCTATGTTCGCTCCTCCACCGAAGCAGTATCGAAATATCTGAAAAAGGGAACCATGGTCGTTTTGGAATCGACCACCTATCCGGGAACCACCGAAGAGCTGATTAAGCCAATCCTTGAGAAGGGCTCCGGCCTCAAGTGCGGAGAGGACTTTTATCTGGGCTTCTCTCCGGAACGTGTTGACCCAGGAAATCTGATTTACAAAACCAAGAACACTCCAAAGGTCGTTGGCGCAATCGGCAAGGATGCCACCGAGGTGATTGCTGCCATGTACCGCGCAGTTCTGGAGGGCGAGGTATACGAGGTATCCTCTCCGGCTGTTGCAGAGATGGAAAAGATTTTGGAAAACACCTACCGCAATATCAATATCGGTCTGGTCAATGAGCTGACCATGCTGTGCAACGAGATGGGAATCAGTATGTGGGAGGTTGTAGACGCAGCAAAGACCAAGCCATACGGCTTCCAGCCATTCTATCCGGGCCCGGGTCTGGGCGGCCATTGTATTCCGCTTGACCCATACTACCTCTCCTGGAAGGCAAGAGAGTACGGCTTCCATACCTCGATGATTGAAAGCTCGATGATGATCAACGACAAGATGCCGGAATACTGTGTAGACCGCGCTGCCAAGCTGCTCAATAAGGTTAGAAAAGCACTGAACGGCTCGAATGTTCTGGTACTGGGTGTTGCATATAAACAGGATATTGACGACTACCGTGAAAGCCCGGCTCTGCGCGTCATCGATGTGCTCGAGCGTGAAGGCGCACAGGTCACCTACTTTGACCCATGGGTTAAGGAGTACAAGCACAAAGGCCAGATCCGTCAGAGCATCCCGGCACTGACCGAGGAGGTGCTCAAAGCAGCAGACCTGGTCATGGTTACCACCGCACACACCAATGTTGACTATGAGATGGTTCAGAAAAATGCGGCACTGGTCTTTGATACCAAGAACGCAATGAAGAATGTACAGGACCGCTCCAATATTGAGGTTCTCTAATTCAGAAGATTCGGATGCAATTTGGGAATTCGGACAAAGAAAGGGAAAGGTCAAGCAAGATGAAATATGCTTTAATCGGTTGCGGCAGAATCGCAACCAACCATATCAAGGCGGTGCTCAACAATCATCTGGAGCTGGCTGCGGTCTGTGATGTGCTGCCGGAACAGATGGAAAATCTGCTGGCAAAGCATGAGCTCAACCACGATGCCTCCATCCATCGCTATACAGACTATCGGGAGATGATCGAAACCGAGCAGCCACAGCTGGTCGGAATCGCAACAGAGAGCGGCGTTCATGCTGAAATCGCACTGTTCTGTATCGACCGCGGCGTCAATGTCATCGTGGAAAAACCGATGGCAATGAGCATCGAGGACGCAGAAGAGATTATCCGCCGCAGCGAGGAAAAGGGCGTGAAGGTTTCGGCTTGCCATCAAAACCGCTTTAATGTAGCGGTTCAGCAGATGAGAAAGGCTTTGGAGGCCGGACGATTTGGAAAACTTTCCCACGGTTCGATTCATGTCCGCTGGAACCGCAACCGCGATTATTACGACCAGGCAAAATGGCGCGGCACTTGGGCGCAGGACGGCGGTGCGCTGATGAATCAGTGCATCCACGGCATCGACCTGCTGCGCTGGATGATGGGCGGAGAAATCGATGAGGTCTACGGCGTGACCAGACAGCAGTTTCACGATTATCTGGAAGCAGAGGATCTGGGCATGGCAGTGGTTAAATTTAAAAACGGAGCCGTTGCCACCATCGAAGGAACCACCAATGTTTATCCGAAAAATCTGGAGGAGACCCTGTATCTCTTCGGAGAGAACGGCACCGTCAAGCTCGGCGGAAAATCCACAAACAACATCGATGTCTGGGATTTTGCGGACGAGGGAGAAGAGGACCAGAAAAACAAGGGTCTGGAAGAGGCAACCAGCAATGTATACGGCAACGGACACACCAGCCTGTATGCCGATGTCATCGATGCAATCGAACAAGACCGTCGGCCTTATGTAGATGCCTATGCAGGTAAAAATGCGTTGGAGCTGGTTCTGGCCATTTACAAAAGCCAGAAGGAAGGCAGACCGGTTCGTCTGCCGCTGCACGATTTTGCCAGCATCGATATGAAGGGCGAATTTTAATCCTTGGCACTCTCTGCCGGAAAGGGCGATTTTTCAGATGTCAGAATTTTTTGTACACGAAAGCAGTTATATCGACCCGGGTGTAACGATTGGAAACAACACCAAAATCTGGCACTTCTGCCATATCCAGAGCGGAGCTGTCATCGGCGAACGGTGTTCTTTCGGGCAGAATGTCAATGTGGGAAATCGTGTTCGGATTGGCAACGGGGTCAAGGTCCAGAACAATGTCTCGATCTATGAGGGTGTTGAGCTGGAGGACGACGTGTTTTGTGGGCCTTCGATGGTATTTACCAACGACCTGACCCCCCGTGCCAAATATCCCAAGGGTCCTGCCGGATACCGAAAAACCTTGGTAAAACGAGGCGCGACCATTGGGGCGAACGCAACCGTTGTCTGCGGACACACCATCGGAAATTGGGCGCTGATTGCTTCGGGCGCCGTGGTCACCAAGGATGTGCCGGACCACGCGCTGATGGCAGGTGTGCCTGCCCGCCGAATTGGATGGGCGTGTGAGTGCGGACAGGTTCTGGACCATCAGCTGGTCTGCCCGGACTGCGGTCGGCGCTACCGGGAAACCCAGACAGGACTGGTTGAAGAAGAACAGACAAAAGAATCGTTGTAAGATAAGAGAGGGGAAGGCCTCATGGAATTTCGTGATTTAAAAAGACAGTATCAGGTTTTAAAGCCGCAGATGGATGCAGCCATACTGGAGGTTGCACAGAACTGCAACTTCATCGGCGGCGCTCAGGTGACCCAGCTGGAGAAGCAGCTGGCAGAATATGTCGGCGTCAAGCACTGCATTACCTGCGGCAACGGCACCGATGCGCTGAGCATGGTGATGATGGCATGGGGCATCCAGAAGGGCGATGCGGTCTTTGTGCCGGCCTTCACCTTCTTTGCCAGTGCAGAGGTGATCGCCTTTGAGGGCGCAACACCGGTTTTTGTGGATGTTGAGGAGTCAACCTTCAACATGGACGCAGAAAAGCTGGATGAGGCAATCACCCGTGTGGAGCAGCAGGGAGAGCTGAAACCGCGTGCAGTCATCGCAGTGGACCTGTTCGGACAGCCGGCGGATTATCCGCGCATCGAGGCAGTCTGCAAAAAACACGGCCTGCTTCTGTTGGAGGACGGCGCACAGGGCTTTGGCGGACGCATCGGAGAGCGCAGAGCGTGCAGCTTCGGCGACGCTGCCACCACCTCCTTCTTCCCGGCAAAGCCGCTGGGCTGCTATGGAGACGGCGGTGCTGTCTTTACCAACGATGATGAAACAGCGGAATATCTGCGCTCCATCCGTGTTCACGGAAAAAGCAGCGCAGGAAAATACGACAATGTCCGTATTGGATGGAACTCCCGTCTGGACACCATTCAGGCGGCAGTCCTGCTGGTCAAGCTGGAAGCGTTTTGCCGCACCGAGCTGGAAGCGGTCAACCGCGCAGCGCAGGTGTATGACGAACGGCTGAGCGATGAGGTTCGCACCCCGAAGGTGCCGGACGGCTTTTATTCCAGCTGGGCGCAGTATACCCTGATTCTGGACAGCAGCAGTCAGCGGGAGCATCTTCAGAAATATTTGAAGGAGCAGGGCATCCCGACGATGGTATATTATCCAAAGCCGATGCACCTGCAAACCGCCTTTGCAGAGCTGGGCTATCAGAAGGGGGATTTCCCGGTCAGCGAGTCCCTGTGCGAGCGGGTGGTTTCCCTGCCGATGCATCCGTATCTGGATGAGTCAGATATTCATTTTGTCAGCAATGCAGTCAGGGCAGCGTTGGAGCTGAAGTAACAGCTTGCTGCTTGGGCAAACAATCGGAGCTTCGGCCTCTGGACAAAAGGGAGGAAACGATATGAAGATCAAGAAAGCAGTGATTCCGGCAGCAGGTCTGGGGACACGGGTGCTGCCGGCATCGAAGTCGATGCCAAAAGAAATGCTTCCAATCGTGGACAAACCGGCAATCCAATATATCGTGGAGGAAGCGGTCAAGAGCGGTATCGAGGATATCCTGATTATTACCAGCCGCGGAAAAACGACGGTAGAGGACCACTTTGACCGAAACCCTGAGCTGGAGGCAAAGCTGCTTGCCAGCAAAAAGCAGGAGGTCTATGACCAGATGGTCGCCATTTCGCAGATGGCAAACATCCAGTATGTCCGCCAGAAGGAGACCAAGGGTCTGGGCCACGCAGTGCTGTGCGCCAAGGCCTTTGCCGGAAATGAACCGTTCGCGGTGCTGTACGGGGATGATGTAGTGCTCGGCGGAGAAAAGCCGGCGTGCTGCGAGCTGTGTGAAGCGTATGAAAAATACGGCGTCGGGGTAGCAGGCATCAAGCCGGTTGCAACCGAGAATATCAGCAAGTATTGCTCGGTGGCGCTTGAGCCGATTCTCGACGAAAAGGCGGTCTACCGCCTGACCGATATGGTGGAAAAGCCTTCGCTGACCGAGGTGCTCAGCAACTATTCCATTCTGGGCAGGGTGGTTTTGCCGCCGGAGATTTTCCCGATTCTGGAAAATACAGCGCCGGGTGCAGGAGGAGAAATCCAGCTGACCGACGCGATGCGGGTGCTTGCCCGGGAACATGGCATGGTGGGCGTGGAGTACACCGGAACCCGATATGATATGGGCAACAAGTTCGGAATCTTGCAGGCAATCGTTGAGGTTGCCCTCCAACACCCGCAGGTGAAGGACCAGTTCCGTGCCTACTTAAAGCAGGTGGCAGCCCGCCTGTAATGCCCGAATTGCGAGAAATCAAGAGAAAGACTGGCAGAAGTGTATTCTTCTGCCAGTCTTTTTTGTATGGAACGTCTATTGATTTCTGCTTTAGAACGGAATATAATATATTTATAATTTGTATGTATTTTTTGGAGGGGAATTTATGAAACGTGAACAAAAAGTTTTTGCAATCCTGATGGCAGCCTCGATGGCATTTATTGGAATATCGGGTACTACGACCGCATCGGCAGCACCGATTTCATTCCACCAAGCACAGCTGGGAAATTATATCGATGATGACAGCACCCCGACCGTTCAGCAGCCGGCAGACCGTGTTCTCTCGTCCGGCAAAAAGGTCGTCAAAAAATCGTCTGCTTCTTCCAAACGCAAGACTGCACCGAAAAAGACCTCGAAGAAAACCACAAAGAAAACCTACAAGGTTATCCGCAAGGGAACAGCAAAGCAGAAGAAAATCGTGAAGAAGGCTCGTTAAAGAAAACGGACTTTGCCAAAACAGCGGAACTCTTCCCCTTCGAATTTATTATAATTAAATTGCAGAATCAAACACAGGAGCAGCACCGATTGCGATGTTGCTCCTGCTTTTGTATTGGGCGGGAAATCCGCCTCAGCGTTTGTACTTGTTGAGCAGGACGGACGAGACGACCGATACCGCAACCAGCACGATGATGGTGGTGACGCTGGCAGGGGTCAGGGCGTCCAGAAAGCTGCCGGAAACGCTCTGAGCGATGATGTCCGCGAACAGGACATGCAGAATCATCATGGGCGACAGACCCAGCAGGGAGCCAATCATGTACCGCGGATAGCGGATGGAGCAGGCTCCCAAAAACAGGCTGCACAAATCTCCGGGCAGGATGGAAACAATTCGCATCAAATACGAGAGCATGATTTCGTTTGAGATGCCGGTTTTCTGGAGCTTGTCCAGACGGGGGTATTTTTGAACCAGACCGGCGATGACGCCGCTGCCGAAGTGCCGTCCCAGACAATAGGGAATACTGCACGAGATGACCAGACCGATATAGCTGATGAGGATGCCCCACACCGGGCCGAACCAGAAGGCAGCGACCAGATAGAGCGCGGACAGCGGAAAGACCACCGAGAGCGATTTGACCGCATACAGCAGGAGGATGCCTCCTGCGGCGAGAAAGGAGTTTTTGGGCGTGTAGGAAATCAGCCCGGAAAGTGACATTTGGCTCCCAATCCAAATCGATACGGCAATCAAAAGGGCGGTCAGGATGGGCGGCAGATACCGCATCAAGCGGGGCATGGGTGAGGAGTTGGACATACAAAAGCCTCCTGATACAGAATAAAAAAATAGAATGAATATGTCCTAATTGTAGATCTTTGTGCGAAAAAATCAAGCAGTGATTTGTTAAATACTTTCAAAAAATCTCTTTTCAATCCCGAAGTAATATGCTAAAATGGAGAAAATGCAGGCAGGCCGAAGGGGGCTTTCCTGCATTGCGGATTCACAGACAGAATTATAACAATAAAGGAGCGTAGATGATTTATGGAACGGATTCAATTGGATGAATTTTTGCGGTTTCACTTTCTTTCCAACCTTCAGCTGAGCCCGGATGCCCAGCACGCAGCGTTTGTTGTCAGCAAGAGCAACGAGGAAAAGGACGGATACCAAGCAGGCATCTGGACAGCAGACCTGTCGAGCGGCGAGTGCCGTCCGCTGACTGCGGGCAAGGATGAGCGTTCCTATCTTTGGCTGGATGATCATTCCATTCTGTTTGCATCCAAACGAGAGAGCAAAAAGGAACCAGTGGACGCATACAGCACCGATTATTTTTCCATCTCCCTGTGCGGCGGCGAAGCCAGAAAGGTGATGACCATTCCGGCGCCGGTGGGAGCAATCAAAAAGCTGGGAGAGGACACCTACCTGATTTTGGCAGAGTATGACAACCAGCTGCCGGAGGACTTTTTCAACATGAGCCGGGAAGAGCGTGCAAAACTGCTCAAGTCCCGGGAAGAGGAAAAGGACTACATGGTTTGCGATGAGCTGCCCTTCTGGAGCAACGGCGTTGGCGTGACCAACGGCAAGCGGGACAGACTCTATCTGTACCACAACTGCACCAACCGGTTCGAGCCATTGACCGGCCCGATGTATCAGCTCGAAAATTATGCCCTTTCGGACGACAACAAGAAGCTGCTCTATATCGGCAGCGAGTTCAAGGGA
>ENA-OOZG01001620-OOZG01001620.1-human-gut-metagenome-genome-assembly--contig:-NODE-1620-length-15572-cov-22.428304_pt1 | contig 15572 bp, 14 predicted proteins | sample MGYA00241706_ERZ501384 | MGnify/ENA primary metagenome ERZ501384 (study PRJEB25962, sample SAMEA2042742) | human gut metagenome | biome: human gut; feature: human-associated habitat; material: faeces...
GGGCGGGAACTCTTTCTCACCAACCTGCGCCATGTGGATTTAGTGCGGAAAGCGTTAGACGATGTACTCCGTGCCAGAGCGTCCGTCCGTGACGGCCTCATGGCAGACTTCATCGCCGTCGACCTCACTGAAGCCTGGCATACACTGGGAGAAATCACCGGCGAAACCGTCGACGACGAACTCATTCATTCCATTTTCAAAAATTTCTGCGTCGGCAAGTAAAAAACGAAAGACAGTCCCGGAAGGGGCTGTCTTTTTATGCGTTTTTCACCGGATACATAAAAAATTCATAACCGGCAACACCTGGCAGAGCGGTATATTTTCTATTACAAGCCCTAATTCTACTCAATGGCATCGTGCTATATCGTTGAAAAATGCCCCTTTCATGCGGTATCGTGGTGTCCGAAGCTGTACATCGTATCGGCTCGTAACCCCTCGTTTTGCCGATTAAAATACCAAATAAACACCAAGTTTTCCGTCTATCTGTACCGGTGTGGAAAGCTTGGTGTTTTCTGTGTTTATTGGCTATTCGGCTGTGTGTAGTTTTTGGGGCAATAAGCACCATTTCCTTAAGCCTCCGACAGTGCCTTGCTGATGGCATCCGAGGTCTGGGCGAGTGTTTCGCTGAAGATATGGGCATAAATGTTCTCCGTAGTTCTGGTGTCACAGTGACCGAGATGCTCAGAAATGACCTTGACCGGAACACCCATGTTTATCAGCAGGGATGCGTTTGCGTGGCGAAGGTCATGGATATGCACATCGGGGAAATCGTGGTCGGCAAGCAATTTTTTGAATTGCAGATTGATGTAGCTTTTATTCATGTATTCTCCGTACTGTCCTGTGAACACCGCTCCCCGTTGCATCACTCGCATTCCCAAACTGGAAAGCAAACAGAGGGTTCAATTATTGACATCCATAAAAAATTTACACTTCGTCCACTTGCTAAACTTTCGCACAATCTTGCGAAATGTGTAGAATGGTGATATAACATTTATTATAGTGTGCAAAAGGAGGCAAATATGGCTGTTTCATATAATCGTTTGTGGAAGTTACTGGTTGATAAGAAGATGAGCAAGGCTGATTTGAGGAAAGCCTCCGGCGTTGCGCCTAACACAATGACAAAACTACGCAGGGACGAGGAGGTCACGCTCACCGTCCTTGGTAAGATATGCAAGACCCTTAATGCCGACTATGGTGACATTATGGAGTACATAGATGAGGAGGACACGTGATATGACACCCGAAGAAAAAGCACGGCTTGTGATTGATGAAAAACTGCGTCAGTCCGGCTGGGTCATTCAAAATATGAAACGACTCAATCTTTCTGCTGCACTGGGAGTTGCTGTTCGTGAATTTCCCACAAGTACGGGTGAAGTAGACTATGCACTTTTCATTGACGGAAAACCCGTGGGTGTTGCAGAAGCTAAGCGTGAGGAAAAAGGCGAATCTATCACCGATGTTGAGGTGCAGTCCGGGCGTTATGCTAACAGCACCTTCAAGTGGATAAAGAATGATTACAAAATCCGCTTTGCTTATGAAACCACAGATAAACTGATTCGGTTTACGGATTATAACGATATAAAATACCGCTCCAGAACGGTGTTCTCGTTCCATCGCCCGGAGACCCTGCTTGCGCTGTTAGGGCAGTCGGACACCATTCGTAATAATATGAAGCATTTTCCTGCATTGGATGAAACGGGATTCCGCAAATGTCAGGTGAATGCCATCAAGAATCTGGACAAGTCTTTTGCTGAGAACCGTCCAAAGGCACTGGTGCAGATGGCAACGGGTGCAGGTAAAACATTTACGGCAATTACCGCCACCTACCGTTTATTGAAGTACGGAAAAATGAACCGTATTCTTTTTCTTGTGGATACAAGAGGTCTGGGAGAACAGGCGGAGCGTGAGTTCCTTGCCTATACTCCCAATGATGACCCACGCTCTTTTTCACAGCTTTACGGTGTCCGCAGACTGAAAAGTTCCTATATACCAAACGATATTCAAATCTGCATCTGTACCATTCAGAGAATGTACTCCATTTTGAAGGGCGAAGAACTGGACGAGTCCACGGAGGAGAAATCCTTTGCTGAATTCGTAACGGCAGAGAGCAAGGCTCCCAAAGAGGTAGTATACAACGAGAAATATCCGCCGGAGTTCTTTGACTGCATTATCGTGGATGAATGCCACCGCTCCATTTATAATGTGTGGAGTCAAGTGCTGTCCTACTTTGATGCGTTCATCATTGGTCTGACCGCCACCCCGGATAACCGCACCTTTGCGTTTTTCAATGAAAATATCGTCAGCGAATATCCGAGAGAACAGGCTATCATTGACGGTGTAAATGTCGGTGAGGATATCTTCCTCATTGAAACACAGGTGGGCAAGAACGGCGCACATCTGATGAAACAGCTGATTGAATACCGTGACCGTCTGTCCAGAGCCAAACGATGGAAACAGCTGGACGAGGATGTGGATTATAAGCCAACCCAGCTTGACCGGGATATTGTCAACCCAAGCCAGATCCGCACGGTCATCCGTTCCTTTAAGGATAATCTATTCACCACACTGTTCCCACGCAGAAAAGAAGTGCCAAAGACACTGATTTTTGCAAAGACGGACAGTCATGCGGATGACATCATTCAGATTGTCCGTGAGGAGTTTGGCGAGGGCAATGACTTCTGCCGTAAAATCACCTATTCTGCGGATAACCCGGAATCGGTCTTAAGTTCCTTCCGTAATGATTACAATCCTCGTATTGCCGTCACTGTGGATATGATTGCCACAGGCACCGATGTCAAGCCAATCGAGTGCTTGATTTTCATGCGTGATATACGCAGTAAAAACTACTTTGAGCAGATGAAAGGCAGAGGCACCCGTGTGCTGAGTAAAGAGGACTTGCAGAAAGTCACCCCGTCTGCCACAGAGAATAAAGACCATTTTGTTATTGTGGATGCGGTTGGCGTTACGAAGTCCAAGAAATCGGATACCAGACCGTTGGAACGAAAACCGACCGTCAGCATGAAAGAACTGATGATGAATGTAGCACTGGGTGCAAAGGACGAGGACACACTGACTTCGCTGGCAAACCGTGTCATTCGTCTGAACAGCCAGATGTCCCCGGCGGAGCGTAAGCAGTTTGAAGCAAAGGTCGGCACTGCTGCCGGATCCGTGGCTGAAAATCTGCTGAACGCCTTTGATGAGGATGTACTGACTGCCAAGGCACAGGCGGACACAGGCTCTGCGGAGGTCACAGAGGAACAGCTGAAACAGGCACAGAAAGAATTGATACAGGCTGCCGTTGCTCCATTCCACGACCCGGATGTCCGTGATTACATTGAAAATGTACGCCGCAGCCACGACCAGATTATAGATAATGTGAATATCGACTCGGTTGTGTTTGCGGGTTTTGATGCCCAGCAGGAAGAAAATGCAGACCGTATTATCGCCACCTTCCATGAATTTATAGAAGAAAACAAGGACGAGATACTTGCTTTGCGTATCATCTATAGCGAAAGCTACAAAGACCGACCGATGGCAATTGAGCAGCTAAAGGCACTCTATGAAAAGCTGAAAGCCAAGGGTATCACCGTAGAACGCCTGTGGGACTGCTATGCCATCAAGAATCCGGATAAGGTAAAGCGTGGCACGATGGCACAGCTCACAGACCTTATTTCCATTATTCGTTTTGAGATGGGATATACAGATAATCTCACTCCGTTTGCCGATAAAGTGAATTATAACTTTATGCAGTGGACATTCAAGCGCAATGCCGGACACATCCAGTTCAGCGAAGAACAGATGGAATGGCTGCGTCTGATTAAAGACCACATTGCTACATCCCTCAGTATCCTGCCGGAGGATTTGGACTTGACGCCGTTTGACAAAAAAGGCGGTCTGCTGGGTTTCTATGAGTCCTTTGGGGATGACTATGAGAAAATACTACAAGAAATGAATGAAGAGTTGGTGGCATAAGGAGGTTCAATGGAACTAAAAGAATACGAATTGGGAGAATTGCTATCATATGAGCAGCCATCGGCTTATATTGTAGAATCAACGGATTATAGCGACTCCTATAAAACGCCTGTGTTAACAGCAGGAAAATCATTCATTCTCGGATACACAAATGAAACCGAAGGAATATTTGACAAACTGCCAGTCATTATTTTTGACGATTTTACTACTGCCACTCAGTATGTCAACTTCAAATTTAAGGTAAAATCTTCGGCAATGAAGATTTTGAATATAAATACTGAACTGGTATTGCCAAAGTACATTTTTTACAGGATGCAAATCATTCAGTTTGACCACAGTACGCACAAACGATATTGGATTCAGCAGTATTCCAAAATTAAGGTGACTATCCCTTCCCTCTCCGAACAGGAACACATCGTCACCCGCATTGAGGAATTATTCTCCGAACTGGACAAGGCTGTGGAAACCTTGCAGACCACAAAGCAGCAGTTGGCGGTGTACCGACAGGCGGTGCTGAAAGAGGCGTTTGAAGGGAAATATAAGAAAGTACCTCTCGAACAGATTTCACAGGTTATTAGTGGATATGCGTTTAAAAGCAAGCGATACACACTGGACGGCGAATATGTTGTGGTAAAAATAGGAAATGTAAAAGAACATCGATTTGATTTTAGCCGCGACTACACCCGTACAAACGAAGTTGATGATACTATTTTAAATAAATATCTCCTCAAAAAGGGAGATTGTCTGATTACACAAACTGGCTCTCGCGGAAAAAGAGACTATGGTTATGTTTCTATGATAAAAGAGCAGACGAATTATTTGTTAAACCAAAGAGTTGCTGCTTTGCGTTTCAATTCAGAAGTTGCTCTTCCAGAGTTTTATCAATATTATTTATCTTCATCAGATTACCGAAATGCATTTTTTAGCTACGAAACAGGCAATGTTGGTCAAGGAAATGTTGGAATTAAAGCATTATCAGAACCATTGGTGGTATTACCGAGCATTACAGAACAGCAACACATTATCGAAACCATAGAAGCGAGATTATCGGTGTGCGATGAAATTCAGCACTCTGTCGACTCTGCTCTCGTACAGGCAGAAGCCATGCGACAGAGCATCCTAAAACAAGCCTTTGAAGGAGGATATGTGTAGTATGACAGACTGGATTATGATTGCAATAACCGCAGTCTATGTGATTGCGACAATATTTATTTGTATATTTAACTATCGTTCTGCAAAAGCAACACGGGAACAGTTGGCAGAATCAAAACGTCAATTTGAAGAAAATAATCGTGCTTTTGTTACTGTAACCTTTGAAACAATACGAAGCGGCCTCCTTGTTCTAAATATACATAACCATGGACATCAGGTTGCCAATAATGTTTCTGTGAAAATCAACCCAGAGTTTATTGCCAATGTGTCGGATAAAGAGTATTTAGTAAAATTGTGTGAATCCTCGTTCACTTTGGGCATTGATAAAAGTTGGTTTGTGTGTTTTGGAGGTAATCCGGAATTAGGGAAAATAAGTGATATTCCGTTGGAAATTACCATTTGCTACTCTGATATCTTTTCCACCTATTCAGAGTCCACAACGATAGACCTTAAACAGTATTTTTGGTCAATAATATATAATTCACCTACTGAAGATACTTATCAAGAAATGAAAAAAATGACAAAAAGCATTCAATCAATGGATAAGTCCATTCAAAAGTTACAAAAAAGAATGGATGCTTTTGATTCGAATAGAGGAGAAGTAGCGAATGAGTGAACAAACATCAGCAATCGTATCAAAGGTTTGGGGAATGTGCAATCCGCTCCGTGATGACGGTGTTTCCTACGGAGATTATCTCGAACAGCTTACCTACCTTATCTTTCTGAAAATGTCCGATGAGTATTCCAAGCCGCCCTACAAAAAAGAAACGGGGATTCCTGCCGGATACACATGGTCGGATATGAACACCCTCAAGGGCGCGGAACTGGAAGAACAGTATAAATCCACACTAGAAGAACTGGGCAAACAAGGCGGTATCCTCGGTAAAATCTTCAAAGGGGCAAGCAATAAAATCAGCAGTGCTGCCATTCTGTACCGTGTGGTGCAGATGATTGACAATGAAAAATGGGTGGCAATGTCCTCCGATGTCAAGGGCGAAATCTATGAGGGCTTGCTACAGAAGAACGCCGAAGATATCAAGAGCGGCGCAGGTCAGTATTTCACCCCTCGTCCGCTGATTCATGCAATGGTGAAATGTATCCGACCGGAGCCTATGAAAACCATCGCAGACCCCTGCTGTGGTTCGGGAGGATTTTTCCTCGCTTCACAGTCGTTCATTGCCGACCAGGAGAATTATTCCCTTGACCGTGAACAGAAAGAATTTCTGAAAAACGAAACCTTCTACGGAAATGAAATCGTATCTGCCACATATAAAACAGCTTTGATGAATCTGTATCTCCACAACATCGGTGATATTTACGGCAACGTACCGATTACCCTTGGTGATGCACTTCTCACAGACCCCGGCTACCGTGTGGACTATGTGCTGACCAATCCGCCGTTCGGTAAAAAGTCTGCTCTTACTTTCACCAACGAGGAGGGGGAACAGGAGGAAGAAAACCTCGTTTACAATCGACAGGATTTCTGGACAACCAGTTCCAACAAACAGCTGAACTTTGTGCAGCATATCAATACCATTCTGAAAGCCACAGGAAAGGCTGCCGTTGTTGTGCCGGACAATGTTCTGTTCGAGGGCGGCGCAGGAGAAATCGTGCGTAAGAAACTGCTCGAAACCACAGACCTACATACCATTCTCCGTCTGCCGACCGGTATCTTCTATAAGCCCGGAGTCAAGGCGAATGTTATCTTCTTTGACAAACGTCCTGCCAGTGCCGAAATGCAGACCAAGGAAGTGTGGATTTATGACTTCCGCACAAACATTCATTTCACTCTGAAACAGCACCCAATGACCGATGCTGATCTTGTGGACTTTATTCAGTGCTACAACCCGGAAAACCGTCACGAGCGTACTGAAACGTGGTCGGAAGAAAATCCGGACGGTCGTTTCCGCAGATATGATGTAAAGGATATTCTGGAGCGTGACAAGACAAGCCTTGATCTGTTCTGGATTAAGGACAAGTCCCTCGCAGACCTCGATAGTCTGCCTGCCCCGGATGAACTTGCTACGGATATCATCGAGAATCTACAAAGTGCCTTGGAAAGTTTTCAAGAGTTGCAAACGCAACTTGGCAAATAATATACAGAAATAATCCAATCGTCCTCTCTGCCGCAAAAGCAGTGAGGACGATTTTTGTTTAACATCGTATTACTGTGTCACATAAATTCAAACACCAACCAAACACCATGACCCCTTGAAAAGTGCCGTATTTACCGCATTTATCGGCTTTTTTCCGTATAGAAGTCTTTCTTCTCAAAAAAAACAGAAGCCGTTTCTATTTGTAATTCAAATTTGAATTTGATATAATAAAACAGAAATAAAAGGTGAAATCAAAAAATGCGGGGCAAAACGGAAATTCCCGGAATGCGCCGGAAAAACAGACGGTGCAAACGGAAAAACCGCTCTGCCTTTATAAAAGTAAAATCATATGCAACTTCCTTATTTCCTCTTTCACAGAAAAGGAGTCTGTCATGGAATTTTTAGCGAAACACAAAAAAATCATAGCTCTTGCGGCAGTCGTTATTTTAGCGGCGGCAGGTTTTTATTTTTGGTACAGGGATCATCACAAAGAAACGGGACCGCTCGTCTTGTACGGCAATGTGGATATCCGCCAGGTGTCCGTCGCTTTTAACGGAAGCGAGCGGATTGAAGAAATGACGAAACGGGAAGGCGACAGGGTGAAAAAAGGCGAAGTCCTTGCCCGTCTTGCCACGCGTCCTATCGAACTCGGAATCGCCCGTGCCAAAGCGGGAATTGCAGGACAAAAGGCTATCGTTGCCAAACTTCACAACGGTTCACGGCCGGAACAAGTCATTCAGGCAGAGTCGCAGGTAAATGCGATTGCGGCGGAAGAGGAAAATGCCCGTACCTATTATGAACGTATGTCGGCGCTTCTCGCGGAAGGTGCCGTGAGCCGCCAGAGTGCGGACACCGCAAAAGCGCAGTGGAAATCGGCAGAAGCAAAACTGAAAAATGCAGAGGCCGCACTTTCTCTGGCGGAAACAGGCCCGCGGGAGGAAGATATCCGTGCCGCCGAGGCAAAATTATCCGCCCTCGAAGCGGAACTTAAAGATTACGAATACCGCCTCAGTGAGTCCACTCTGACGGCGCCGCAGGATGGTGTCATCCGTTCACGCCTTGCCGAACCGGGTGATATGGCATCACCGCAGCGTCCTGTCTACCTCATGGGACTGGAAAGTCCGAAATGGATTCGCGTTTATGTCCCCGAAAGCCGTCTCGGCGATATTTCCGAGGGCATGAAAGCAAATATTTATACCGACAGTGATAAAAATACACCTCTTACGGGACAGGTCGGCTATATCTCCGATACCGCCGAATTCACGCCGAAATCGGTGCAGACGGAAGAACTTCGCACGTCCCTTGTCTATGAAGTGCGTATTTATGTAGACGATGAGGACAACCGCCTTCGTATGGGCATGCCGGTAACGGTGAAATTCTGAGCAGAAAAAAGAAATAAACCGGACAGAAAGGAGAGCCATGGAACAAGAAAAATTTGCGGTCCGCGCGGAACATCTGACAAAAATTTTTCGTGATGAAGTCACAAAAGTCCCTGTGACCGCTTTGGAAAATCTGCATCTTTCCATACCCGCCGGAAAAATGACGGCTCTCACAGGTCCCGACGGTGCGGGAAAAACGACCTGTCTCCGTCTGATTTGCGGCCTTTTGTCACCCACCGGGGGCCGTGTCGAAGTGCTGGGAAGAAACGTGGAGGAAAAGCGGGACGAAGTGCAGTCCCTTCTCGGCTACATGCCTCAAAAATTCGGCCTTTATGAAGATCTTTCGTGCATGGAAAATATGAATCTTTATGCCGACCTTCACGGTATTTCCAAAGAAGAAAGAGAAAAACGGTATGACCGTCTGCTCACCATGACAGGCCTTGCTCCTTTTACGGACCGCCGGGCAGGGCAGCTTTCGGGCGGTATGAAACAGAAGCTCGGTCTTGCCTGCACGCTCATAAGAACGCCGGCTCTCCTTCTTCTCGATGAACCGACCGCCGGTGTCGACCCTCTTTCACGGCGGGAGCTTTGGGAAATTTTGAAAGCGCTCGTCAAAGACGAAGATATTTCACTCCTCGTTTCGACAGCCTACATGGAAGAGGCGGAACTTTGCGACACCGTTTATATCCTTCATAAAGGTCATATCCTCGACAAAGGAACACCGGAAGAGTTGCGGAAAAAATCGGAGGGGTTTGTCTACCACACGGACTGTCCCGACGGAATTCCGCCGCGGTTTCTGCAGGCCGCTCTTCTTGACGATACCGCCTGCATCGGCGATGCCGTACCCGAACGGGGCGGCGTGCGGTTTACCTTGAAAAAAGGAGCGTCTCTTGAAAACGTACGGGCCTTTTCCGTTTTTCCCGGTCCGTCTCCCCAAAAAGTGACGGCCCGGCTGGAAGACAGTTTCATGCAGGCTCTGGGACAGGCGGAAAAAAGACAGCCTGTTCTTGACGGATTTGATTTGGATTACCGGAAGAAACAAAATATTTCTTCCCACTCCCATATAAAAGTAAAAGAACTGGTGCGGCGTTTCGGTGACTTCACCGCCGTCGACCATACTTCTTTTGAAGTGTACAAAGGGGAAATTTTCGGACTTTTGGGGCCGAACGGAGCAGGCAAGTCGACGACGTTTAAAATGCTCTGCGGTCTTCTCCCCGCTACGTCGGGCGAACTTTCCGTAGCCGGCGTGGATCTCCGTACCGCCGCCGCGGCGGCAAGAGCCAATATCGGCTATGTGGCGCAAAAATTTTCCCTTTATACCATGCTGAGTGTCCGTGAAAATCTCGAATTTTTCGGCGGCGTTTACGGCCTTCCTTATAAAAAGCTGCAAAAAAGAATTGACGAAGTGATCGGACAATTTCATTTGGAAGGGACGGAGCATAAAAATGCAGGTACGCTCCCTTTCGGCTACAAACAGCGCTTATCTATGGCCGCCGCTCTTCTCCACGAACCGGATATTTTATTTCTTGACGAACCGACGAGCGGCATCGACCCCGTTGCGCGCCGTACATTTTGGCGGCAGATTACCGCTCTTGCCGCAAAAGGCACGACCATCATCATCACCACCCACTTCATGGAAGAGGCGGAATACTGCGACCGTATCATGATTCAGGACCGGGGGAAAATGCTCATTCTCGGCACGCCCGGTGAAGTACGGGGCAGGGCAGGAAAAGAGGCTGCCATGAACGAAGCCTTTATCGCTATTGTGGAAGAAAACAGGAGGAAGAACCATGCGTGATTTTTTCCGCCGTCTGAAAGCACTTACTTATAAAGAATATCTCCAACTGATTCGTGACCGGAGCAGTGTCGTCATCGGGATTTTTTTGCCGGCTCTTCTCATTGTTCTCGTCGGTTTCGGCTTGTCCCTCGACGTGAAACATGTGCCTGTCGCCGTCGTTATGGAAGACCGTTCCCCGGTGACCCGGGATATTCTGTCTTTTATGGACGGCTCGGAATATATTTCCCCTGTTTACGTGACATCCATGAAAGACGGCGAAACGCTGATGAACGAAAGAGAAGTGAACGTCATTTTGAGGATTCCGCCTGATTTCACGCGGCAACTCCAAAAAGGAGACGCGAAAGTGCAAATTATTTTGTGGGGCGTTGATGCGGCAACTGCCAGAGTCGCGGGAAGTTATATCGAATCAGGAATCGCCGGCCGGGTTGCCGCCTATATGGAAAAACAGGGCGGCGTCGTACCGGCAAGCGGTTTTGTGGAAATCGTCCCCCGCCAGTGGTTTAATGATGCAAATACGAGTACCTGGTTCTTTATTCCCGGTCTTGTCGTTCTCATCATGACCCTTGTCGGCGTATTTCTTACCACCATGGTCATGGCCAGAGAATGGGAACGGGGCACGCTGGAAGCCCTTTTCATCAGTCCCGTAAAACCTTTGGAAATACTGATTGCCAAAATCATTCCCTACTTCTGCACCGCCATGGTAGGATTCTCTCTTTGCCTCCTCGCCTCTTACTATATCTATCACGTGCCTCTCCGCGGATCTTTCCTCGTCATTCTTGCAAGCTCCGTGATTTATCTTTTCTCCGCCCTCGGCATCGGACTCACCGTTTCCACACTCATCAAAAACCAATTCGTCTCCTGCCAGGTCGCCCTTCTGGTCAGCATGCTCCCGACGATGATGCTGAGCGGTTTCATCTTCGACCTCAGGAGCGTTCCCGCTTTTATCAGCTTCATCGGTCATTTACTTCCTGCCACTTATTACATGGAACTTTTGAAATCCCTCTTTCTGGCAGGAAATGACTGGCCTCTCATCATCAAAAACACGACCATTTTATTACTCTATGCCCTCTTCTTTACGGGCTTGTCGTACAAAGTGACAAGAAAGAGATTGGAATAATGGAAGAAATACGACTCTATCTCCGGCGGATTCTTTTCATGATACAAAAAGAACTCATCGCCACCTTAAAAGACAAAAAAAGCCGCCTTGTCCTTCTCATGCCCGTCCTCGTGCAGACGCTCGCTTTCGGCTACGTCGCCACCTATAATCTGGACAAAGTGCAATATGCCGTGCTCGATCAAAACCGCAGCCGTTATTCGGCGGAACTTCTTTCCAAAATTGACGGCAGTCCCGTATTTACAAGAGCCGCCACACTGGAAACGACACAGGGCATGGCAACGTGGATAGACAGCGGAAAAGTCTCGGCCGTTCTCGTCATACCGCCCGACTTCGACCGCCGTATCCTTTCCGGCTCGGCCGCACCGGTGCAAGTCATCACCGACGGAAGAAATACGATGATTTCGGGACTTGTCACCGCTTATATTTCAAAAATTGCCGCCACATATAATTACGAACTTCACGGCGGAAAACAAAGTATTTCCATCGAAACCGTCGCCTGGTACAATCCTAATCTGGACAGCCGTTGGGGATTTCTCGCCTCTCTCATACCCATGGTGAGCCTGACCCAGGTCCTCGCTCTGGCAGGTCTTTCCGTCGCAAGAGAACGGGAACAGGGTACTTTCGACCAACTCATGGTCACGCCCCTCACACCGTCCCAGATTTTCATCGGCAAAGCCGTTCCGCCCGTTCTGATCGGTCTAGCCCAGTCCATGATTGTTCTTTCCATTTCCGTCTGGTGGTTCGGTGTCGCTCTGGCAGGCTCGATTTTCACCCTCATTCTTACGATGATTTTCTTCCTCATGAGCATCGTCGGTATCGGACTTGCCACATCCGCCGTTTCAAGAGATATGCAGCAGGTCATGGTCTATAACTTTTTTGCCATTATGCCGATGATTCTTTTATCCGGCATGGTCACGCCGATAAAAAACATGCCCCCTGCCCTTCAGGTCTTCACTTACATCAACCCCATGCGCTTTGCCATCGATTCGGTCCGCCGGATTTATCTGGAAGGCGCAGGCCTTAGCCTCATATCCCATAACTATATCCCCCTCCTCCTCATTGCCGCGGTCGCCATGCCTCTCGCAGCGTGGATGTTCAGGCACAAACTCGTCTGAACAGAGGAACAGAACCTGTAAATTATAAAAATAAAGATATTCACCGGACAAGGAGAAATTCATGAAATTCAGACAGAGAATCCGCAGTGACGGAGAAGAAACGAAAAAGAAAATCATCACCTGTGCAGGCCGCCTTATGGCTGAAAAAGGCTTTGCCGCCGTGACAAGCAAAGAAATCTGCGAAAGTGCAGGTGTAAATACTGCCGCCGTGAACTATCACTTCGGCAGCCGTGACGGACTTCACCTTGCCGTTCTTTCTTACGTGCAGAACTATATCATTTCCCTGGAAACACTGCGCAACCTTTATGAAGCCCCGTATACGGCGGAAAGAAAAATAGAAATCATCGTAGACTTTCTGGTCGACACCGCTTTCCACAAAAAAGACTGGCCCGTCACCGTTTGGATGCGGGAAATGATGAACCCGTCGAACATGTTGCGCCAAGTTTTACGTGAAACGGGACTTCCCAAATTTTCCATCATAACCCGCCTCTTTGCCGAATATACGGGATACGCCATGGACGACCCCATGCTTTACAGCATCATGCTCACCCTCATGTCCCCCTTCGCTCTGGCGCTCCTCGGAAGCTACCACGGCCTGCAAAAAGAATCGCCCCTGCAAATCCCCGGAGAAGTCATGGCGGAAAACCTGAAAAAATTAACCCTTGCCCACCTGAAACACTTGAAAAACATCGGATAAAAACATTTTACAAAAAGTAAGGAGAACCCTATGGAAGAAAAAAATATGTACCGCTGTCCCATCCGCTACTACAGCATCGTCACCGTACCGAAAGACTTCATTTCCCAAGAAACTGTCATCCCGCCCGGGAAAACGGAAATGACGGAAGAAGAAAAAGAAAACACATTCCGCAATATCGAAAACAGGGAGAAAGAAAAATCAACCTACGCCACCGTCGTAAACAGCCTCACTCCGTATGCGTTCGTACTCATCGAAACGGAAACGGGCGCTCCCTACTGGCAATACCTTGATTTGGCGGGATCACTCCAAAAAATCCGCTTCACCGACGAGCCGTCCTATGCGGAGGCCGAAAAAGTCATCTATCCCAGCGGCGCCTACATGTACCGCCTGCACTGTATTTATCTGCAAAGAAAATAAAAAATAAAAGCACCCTGTCAGGAGTGCTTTTATTTTGCAGAAAATCATGTATCCGGTAAAAGCGTGAGCAAAATGTCCACATTTTCCGTATCATATTCGATTTGTTCCGACCAGCGCCGGATATTTTCGGGAAAATCACCGCAAAGGGCCGACTCCATAAGAATGAAATCCGTACTCTCCCGGGCGTAGCGGATCAGAATTTCCGGTCCGTACATTTCCGTTTTTTCCAAACTGCGGTACAGAATATATTCATACAGCCTCTGTAAGTGGGAAGCGGGAACGGTTTCCTTATATGTTTCCGTCAATGCCGCTCCGCGGGATATCTCTTTTTCCAAAAAGGAAAGCCGCTTTATCCACGCCTCGTCAATAGGCTCCGTACGCTCCAGACGGGAAAACAAGCTTTTGTAATACAATAAGTCCGTACAAGGCGTAAAACGGAGTGCCTCCTCCGTTATTTCCGTTCCCAGCGCATGAAAAATCTGCGGAAGCGTCCACGATTTCCCCGCTTCCTCCATGAAATACAGAGGCCCCGTATCCGACAAAAGAAGCTCCACACTTTTCTCGCAGGCAAGACCGACCCCGGCGAGTTCAAAATCGCCGGCATAAACGAAAAAGCGGGGGTGCATAGTGCAAATATCGCAAAGATAATCCTCCCCTTTTTCAAGAATAATACGGCAAAGACCATCTTCCCGGAAAAAAGGACAACCGCCGTCTTTTTTCATACGAAACGAAAACGTCCCGTCCCTGCAAATCATGGAACGGCGCAGCTCCTCTCCCAAAGGCCCGTCCGTTGTCCTGTATATATCAGCCGTCACATCGTCAATATCAATATCCCAGTCTGACACACAGCAGGAATGGCGGCAATCGCCGGCCTTACAACGGAAACGGCGGTAGAAATAAGGATACAGAGTCGTCATTTCTCATGTACCAACCGTGAAAACAAAGCGGTGCAGCCTTTCTTTATGTCCCGGTAAGCCGTTTCATAATCACCGGTATACCAGGGATCGGCGACACCCCTGTTTTCCCCGCACCACGAAAGAAGAAGCGACACTTTTTTCTCCCTGTCATTTCCCGTATACCGCATCAAATCCCTTTCATTTGCCTCGTCCATAGCGATGATATAATCATTATTCTCATAATCGGCCGCCGTAAAAAGACGGGCCGCCCGGGGCGTGAAAGAAATATGCCTGGCAAGAAGCAATTTTTTCACCGGCGGATACATATCATTTCCCAGCTCATCGGTATGAGCAGCCGCACTGGAAACAGAGAAATCATCTTCCCTGCCTGCCTTTGCGATAATATCTTTCATCACAAATTCCGCCATAGGGGAGCGGCAAATATTTCCGTGACAAACAAATAAAATTTTTATCATAAATCCTCCGGGACAGCAAAAATAAAAACGGACATTCTTTACTTTTACTATATCACAGAGAAACCGTTTTTCGTTCCCGCCTTTGCGTTTCTTCTCCAACTTGCCCCTTCCGACGGCTATCGCCGTCACCTTAGCCAAGGCAAAGCGTCTCACATACTTTTACAGCGTCGCTCCGCTCCTCGAAAAGCGGTTCGCTTGCTTCCCGTCATCCGGGGACGGCTTGCGATTTGCATTCTTTCCTTTTTACACAACAGTAAAAAATTCTTTGGAAACGCAATTCACCCTTGCCGTCATTCTTGAGCAGTGGATAGAATCGGAATGATGACAGGAGAAAAAACATCATGTGACTCTTAGCGAAGAATCCGGCATAGGATATCGTTAAAAGCGTATATAAAATAATAAAACTATGAATTTTTTCTTCCTTAGCGTCAGCTGTCCCCGACTTCGGGGAAAGTGC
>ENA-OOZG01001628-OOZG01001628.1-human-gut-metagenome-genome-assembly--contig:-NODE-1628-length-15493-cov-3.020663_pt1 | contig 15493 bp, 21 predicted proteins | sample MGYA00241706_ERZ501384 | MGnify/ENA primary metagenome ERZ501384 (study PRJEB25962, sample SAMEA2042742) | human gut metagenome | biome: human gut; feature: human-associated habitat; material: faeces...
ATATAAAATAATATAAAATAAAGGGAGAAAATCATGAAAACAATTATTAAATTTTATGAAAAAGATTTTGTCAATTTACAAGGAAATTTAAAATCAGCATATTTAAAAGCATGCAAATGGGTTTCATCTAGAATTGTTTCTAGAGAATATAACAATAGAGTAACTTGGAATATATCAAAAGCTTCAGAAACTACAATTAAATTAACAGTTTATGCTATACTTGATATATCAGGTGAAAAAGATAAATTTTGTAAAATATGCAAAGATTTTCATAGTTCGTTTTTTATAAATGAATTTTATAATTGTAATACATGTAAATTAGATTCATTCATAAAAAGAATGGATGATAAAAACAAGATAGTCAAAGGTGCATTTAAAGAAAAAATAAAACGAAAAAGATAATGAGGTGATAATTAATGCCACCTAAAGCAAAAAGAGTTTCTCAATATAGTGAGGAAGAATTAAGAAGCTTTAGTAGAAAAGAAATGATAGAAGATTTAACTGATAGAGAAGTAGCTTTTTGTGAATATTATATAAATGATTATAATATCAAAATGGCTGCTATTAAAGCAGGATTTAAACCAATGCAAAATAAAACATTATCAAAGATAGTAGCTGGAAAGCAAAAGGTGATAGACTATATTGCTTGGTTAAAGATTAGACTTTATGATGAAGCTTGTGTTAATGCCGTAGATATTTTAAATAGTTATGCTAAAATGGCTTTTTATGATATAACTGATTATATTGATAAAAAAGGCAACAAAATAGTATTAAAAGACTTCGATAAAATTGATGGGCAAATAATACAAGAAATATCTCAAAATGCTAATGGTGGCATTAATATAAAATTCCCAGATAGACTTAAAGCTTTTGATAAATTGGAAAATTATATGGATGTAAATCCATATGACTGGAAAAGAAAATTAGAGGAAAAGAAAGTCCAATTAATGGAAGAAAAAGTTAATATTGAAAAAACTAAAGTTGGCTTAAATGATGAATTAGAAGATGATGGATTTATTGAGGCTTTAGAAAATGCAGCAAAAAATCTTATTATTGAGGAAGGATTAGAAGAAGATGAATAATCAAAATAAATGTACTTTAGTTTTCTTAATACAACCTGCTAATAATATTCATGAAGAAAATAAAATATTATTATTAAAAAGAAAAAATGATCCAGCTAAAGATACATATACAGGTGTAGGAGGACATATCGAATTAAATGAAAGTCCAAAACAATGTGCTTTAAGAGAAACATTTGAAGAAACTGGTTTAGAATTAAATGATATAAAGATCTTAGGATATTATAATAAAATAAATTCTTATATAGGTTACAGATTAATAAAAAATCTATCTAATAAATTTAAAGAAGATGAGACAATAAAAACGAAAGAAGGAATATTAGGTCTTTATGATTTTGGTTTATTAGATGATTTAGAAATGACAAATGAAAGTAGAAATGTATTAAAGTTTATATTAAAAAGGATAAAATTATGAAACAGAAAATGACATTAAAATTGGTAGCAAAGACCAGACAAGAAGCTAAAGAAATTTTATATCAGTTAGCAAGTAAAGATAATATTATTATTTTAGATGTTTGTGAAACATATTATGATAAAGAAAATAGATATGAGATTATATTTGAAGCAAATATAGAAATACCAAATGTAAACGTTTTAGCTTCAGATGGCAAAACAACTTCTATTTTATCAAATAACAAAGATACAGAAGTTATTGAAAATTAAGCAGCTTTATAACTGCTTATTTTTTTTATAAATATTTATTTACAAATTAGAGTTTATATAGTATAATAATAATATAGTTATGTAAAAAACTATAAATTTTATGGAAGAAGTAAAGAAAAATATGATAAAAAGTAGTGCTAAGTAATATATAATAAAGAGGAGGAACAAATAAATGTATAAAATAAAATTATTTTCTGCTGCAACATCAAGATTACAAGAATTAGAAAATAGAATAAATGATTTTTTATCAATGCAAAAAATAGATACAATAAAAGATATAAAATTTAATATAGTAAAAAAAGGTCCTATGAATGAAATATTCTTAATAATTTTATATGAGGAAGAAAATGAGTAAGAGAATAAAAACAGGAATGTCATTAATTTTATTAAAGGAAAATAAAATAGTTTATAGAAACATAATAGGATTAGATGAAAAAGTTGATTTTGATAAAATGAAAGAAAAATACAATGCTGATCAAATTATATATAAACCATTTTATGAAGTATTTGATTAAAGGAAAATAAAATGAATAAGAAAACAAAAGACACGATAAAAGAAATAAGAAATATTATTGTAGATGAAAGATATGAAAATACAAATTTAAGACAAAATGTAAGAGATATCAATTCGAATCTTAATATAATATTTGAAATTCAAAATGATATAAAAGAGATAAAAAGAAAAATTGTAAACAAAGATAATGAAGAAAAAATAATCAAAGGGGCAAATTTTGAAAGCAGACATATAAGCTTTGATAAATATAAAACTACTATAAATAATATGATAGCATATTGTCAAGATCTTATAAATGATAAGCTTATTCAATATGCTAATAAAAACGATGTTTTTAAAACATTTAATGAAGCAGCAGAATTACAAGAAATACTTCCAGAACAATCATTATTTGGTATGATGGCTAAGCACATAGGCTCTATACGAAATATGCTAGATAAAATAGAAAAAGATATTTATTCAATGACTGTAAATGATGCAGAAGGAGCTGAATATTCATTAGATATTTGGAAAGAAAAGATAGGAGATAATATAACTTATCTATTAATTTTATATGCTATGATCAGTAGTAGAATAGATGAACAAGCATACCTGAGAGACACCAGATTGGCCTCTGATGAATCAAAATAATATTTTAATATAAATCCTTTATTATAAATATTATATTCACTAAACTTTAAATCTATAAATATAAAATAGTATACAAATATATAAAAATATGTTATAATATTAATATAAATCAAGAATCTTCTTAATTAAATAAAGTGAGGAAACAAAATGGAAAAGATATGTACTAATTGTAAAAAATTTAAAAATGATAAATGCTCTTTATGTATGAGTGAAGAAATTAAATTTTGTATAGAAAATGAGCTATATTATTTTATTGATAAATCTAAAAAGGAAAATATAAATGAACGACAGAAGATTAACTGATTTATTATATTTACAAAAAGAATTAGATGATAAAATATTTTCTGAAATAAATAAAATTTATAATGGAAAGCCAAGCTCAATAAAAGAAATAAAAGATAGTTTATTATATGTTATAGAAAAAAGATTAGAATTTATGAGGTTAGATGAAGAAAATGAAAGTTAAGTTAGATAAAATAACAGGATTTGATGATGCAATTATTGCTTTACATGAAAGTAAGAGATCAATTACATCATATGAAATAGATTATATAAGATTATTAAATTCTTTGAATACATCATTTTTAACTGGATCCTTGATTGAGGATAAAAAAATAGATAAAGAATTCAAAGATATGTTATTAAAAGTATTTAAATATGGTAAAGAACATATAACTTTATTAAGATATATAGATTTATCAATAACTATTTTTGATTTACATCGTGGAGGAATGGATGATTTAGATTCACATGCTAAACGTATGGAAAATAGAATCATTAGAAGTTCTACAAGATTAGCTAATTATAAAAATGAAAAATCAGATTTTTATAAAGATAAGATATTAACGCTTGATGATGCAATAGAAAAATCTTTAATTGATGTACCAAATGAGTTATTTTATAAAGATAACAAATATGTAAAAGCTACAAACGGATGGGTACTTGAGGGATTTGAAAATGAAAAAGATATAACAAGAGGTCTTTTACCATTATCAATACCAATGAGTTGTATATTCAAAGTAAATTTAACAGAATTTGCTCATATTTTTAAATTAAGAAATGAATCAGGTACAGCTCATCCAGAAGTAAAAGAATGTATTGAGAGTTTAACACATCAATTATTGATTATGTTAAATCATTATATAGATAGAGAATATTTAAATAGCATACCAAATTAAAATATAAACAGGTTAATGATAAAATAATAAATTAAAACTTAATTTAAAATAATAATTCATGCTAAGCTAAAAAATAAATGATGAGTACTGTCTCAGTTTGTTCCCTTTTTATAAATACAATTTATTCATTAACCTGTTTATTATAAAAGATTTAAAGGCAATATTAACAATCTAAATATGATAATTGTGATAACTTTTTTCTGTGTTTCAATAATTCTTTCTTTGTTAAAATAAATTAAAGCTGATAAAACTTATAAATAAGCCATGTTAATATTGCCTTTATATAAAGAAAGAGGAAAACGTAATGAATTGACTAAATTTAATATAAAAGTAAGTATAATTAGTATATTTTTATTAACTATAGTTTTAAAAGTATTAGGAGCATAAAAAATAAGCCATAAACTAATATCAATCATAATTCTTATAGTTTTATATTTATCAATAATGTTTAGTATAGTATATAAAAATAAAACAGAAGAAGATCTTAAAAATCCTAAAAGGCTTATAATAACAATAATCTTAATAGTACTATTTTTAATAAATTATATATATTTATATTTTATAATAATAGGTAAGTAAATTAGATAAAGTAAGAAAAGAGTATTAAAGAAAGATTGATGGTAGTATTTTATTTTTACTGCCATTTTTGTATTTATATAAAAAGTTAAATAATATAGAAAAAGTAAGTAAAACTATGAAATTTGATAAGTTTTCTAAGAAACAATTAGCTGTTTTAACGTGGTGGACTAAAAGTTCAAAATATAGTAATAAAAAAGGTATAATATGTACTGGTGCCATAAGGGCGGGTAAAACTTTAAGTATGAGCATTTCTTTTATAATCTGGGCTATGTCTAACTATTCTGGACAACAATTTGGAATGTCAGGTAAGACAGCAGGAGCTTTTGAAAGAAACGTCTTATTTTGGACTATACCAGTATTAAAAGCAAGAGGTTATACTATAATAAAGAAAGATAACATATTATCAATAAGTATAAAAAATAAAGATACAGGTAAAAAAGTAACTAATCATTTCTTTATATTTGGAGGAAGGGATGAAAGAAGTTATACTTTAATACAAGGTATGACATGTGCAGGTTGGTTTTTTGATGAAGTTGCTTTACAACCAGAAAGCTTTGTTAATCAAGCTATAGGTAGATGTTCAGTAAAAGGATCTAAGTTATGGTTTAATTGCAATCCGGATAAACCTAATCATTGGTTTAAAGTAGACTTTATTGATAAAGCAAAAGAAAAAAATCTATTATGTATACATTTCTTAATGTATGATAATCCTTCTTTAGATAAAGAAACAATAACTGATTATGAAAATAGATTTACAGGTTTATTTTACTTAAGATATATAAAAGGATTATGGGCTTTAGCAGAAGGAATAATTTATGATATGTTTAATAAGTCTAATACATATGATACATTAGATGAAAGAACAAAATTAGAATCAACTAGATATTTTGCTATTGATTATGGAGTAACAAATCCTTTTGTAGTATTAGATATATATGATCATTGGGAAGTTGCATATCAGGAAAAAGAAATATACTATAATAATAAAGAACATAATGGTAGACAACTAACAGATGAACAAATGGCTGATATGATAGATGATTTAGCAAAAAGCGAACCATATCCAGTATCAAGAATTATAATAGATCCATCAGCAACAAGCTTAAAAGTAGTACTTCGTAATAGAGGTTATTTATTAAAGGATGCAGATAATGATGTATTAGAAGGAATAAAAGTTACAAGTAGTGCATTTTATCAGCAAAGGTATTTAATCAATAATAATTGTAAGTATACTAAAAAAGAAATACAGGGTTATGTATGGGATAGTAAAGCAAAAGATAGAGGTGAAGAAAAACCAGTAAAGATAGATGATCATGCATGTGTAACAGGTGATACATTAATAGAAACAATAAAAGGAAAAGTGCCTATAAAAGATTTAGTTAATACAACAGGTAAATGTTATTGTATAAATACTAAGACTAAAAGAAAAGCAATAGGTAATTTTAAGAATGTATGTTGTACAGGTAGAAAAAAAGATGTATATAAACTTAAACTAAAGAATGGTAAAGAAATAAAATTAACAGCAGATCATTTAGTATTAACTGAAAAAGGTTGGAAACAAGTAAAGGATTTAACCAAAAAAGATAAAGTGGTGAAAATAAATTATGTCAAATAAAGTAAAATATTTTATAGATGATAAAAATAGAAAGTGTGCTTTATTTAAAGGTAATAAATATATACAAGAAGAAACAGGTTATTATAAAATAGATAATAATTGGCGTAAAGATTTACCTAATAGTTATAGATTACATAGAGCTATTATAGAAGATAATATAGGACGTAGATTAAAAAGAAATGAAATAGTACATCATAAAGATGGAAATAAAGAAAATAATAATATTGAAAACTTAGAAGTATTAGATAATAAAGAACATAGTTCATATCATGGTAAAAATGCATCTATATTAACAAAAATAAAAAGATCTATTAATATAAATAAAGCAATTAATGCCGCTACTGAATGGCATAAAAATAGTCCTGATTCTTCTGAAGTGCATTCTAAAGCAAGTAAAAAAGGTTGGAATAATAGACCATTATATAAACATATTTGTATTCAATGTGGTAAAGAATTTGAAACAAAAGAAAAGATTTGTAAGTATTGTTCATCACAATGTAAAAACGATTATAAATTAGGTTATTCTTTATTAGATATAGAATCTATAGAATATGCAGGTAAAGAAGATGTTTATAATATGGAAGTAGAAAAGCATCATAATTATGCTGTAGATGGTGGGATAATAATACATAATTGTGATTCTATTAGGTATTTTTGCAATACTATTATGATAAAAAGAATATTAGGAAGGGCATGATTCAAGATAAATGATTTTAGGAAAGAATGGTATTTAAAACGAGATAAAAAGATAACAGAAAAACAATACTATGAATATTTAAATTTAGTAGAAAAAGAAAAATATATAAAAGTTCAAACTATAGGTGGAAGAAGATTCCATGACATAGTAAAATTCTTACATAATCCCTATTTGTTACCAAAAGAAAGATTGTCTAATAACTTTAGGTATACAAAAGATGGAATATATGGTATAATAAATAAAACAAACAAAGAAATATATATCAACCTAAGCAAAGAATATGTTACCCCTCATTATGAAGTAATATATAATAATAATAGTTATAGTGTTAAAAGACAATATTTAGTAATAAAGTTATTAAAAGAATTATTAAATATTCCAGAAGGATGGATAGATGAACAAGGATGTGCATAAAGATTTAAAAAAGCAAATAGAAGACCTTGAGGCTATTAAATCCACAGATAGTAAAGAAGTTATAAAAGATAAATTAAACAAAGAAGTAGATGTGTTAAGAAAAATATACACTACAGATGCATTTCAAAATCAAATGGCAAGATTAGGCTTTGGTCAACCTAATTTAGCTAATGGTGCTGAATATCCAATTACAAGATTATCTCAAAATTATAATTTATTTACTTCATTATATAGAAGTTCCTGGATAGCAAGAAAAATAGTTGATGTATTTCCGTCTGATATGTTAAAAAATTGGATTAAGATTACATCAAATATAGAGCCAACACAAATAAAGAAAATAGAATCTACTGTTAGAAAAACAGGAACAAAAAGAAAATTAAAAGAAGGATTAAAATGGGCAAGACTTTATGGGGGTGCTGCTGGCTTAATCTTAATAGATGGGCAAGATGATCTATCCGAGCCATTAGATTATGATCTTATTATGCCAGGCAGCTATAAAGGTCTTCTTATATTTGATAGATGGAGTGGTATTTATCCAGATATAGAACTTGAAGATGATATAAATGATACAGAGTTTGGTTTACCAAAGTATTATAATATTAGTTTATCTTCAAAAAGTACTGGTTTATCAAATATGATAGATTCTTTAAAAGATGTAGCTAAAGTACATCATAGTAGAATAATAAGATTTGAAGGTAGAGATCTTCCTGAGTGGGAAAGACAAGGAGAAACCTATTGGGGAGAATCTGAATTAGAAATAGTATTAGAAGAATTAAAGAAAAGAGATAATACTTCATTTAATATAGCAAGTCTTACATTCTTAGCAAACATAAGAGTTTTAAAGATGGCTGACTTAGGTCAATTATTAGGAGCTGGATCTCAACAAGCAAAAGAAAATTTATATTCAGTAATAGAAGCACAAAATCATTTAATGTCAAATATGGGAATATATGTCATGGATAAAGATGATGATTTTAGTACTGAGCAATATAGCTTTTCTGGATTATCAGATATATATGAAAGTTTTATGCTTGATATAGCTGGTGCTTGTGAAATGCCAGTAACTAAATTATTTGGACGTAATCCAGCTGGATTTAATGCAACAGGTGAAAGTGATTTAACTCAATATTGTGATACAGTAGAAGAAAAACAAGAAACATATTTAATGCCAATAATAGATAAATTATTACCAATAATATGTATGAGTTGTTTAGGATCTGTTCCCGAAGATCTTGATTGGGAATTTAATCCATTTATGTCAGTTTCAAATAAAGATCTTGCAGATTTAGCTCAACAAATGGCAAGTCCAATATTTGATGCTTTTTCTAATGGTCTTATAAATAAATCAACTGCATTAAAAGAATTAAAACAACAAGCAGATAAAACAGGAATGTGGTCAAATATAACTGATGAGTTAATTACACAAGCTGAAGAAGAAGATGATAATTCAGATATATCAGAAGAAGAACAAAATAATATATATTCTGAGATAAGCCCAGATAATCCTAATTTAAGTTCTAAGGAACAAAATGATCCATCTAATATAAATCCTCAAAGTCAAAATGAAAATTCACCAGAGGACAAATTAAAGCCTCAGATGGATACTAAGTATGGATGGAGAGATAGGGTAACTGATCTATTTAGATTAGGAATGTAATAAAAGGTAAAAGTTATGATAAGAAGAGGAACAACTCAATGTCTATCTTTTTTCATTGGTGATGTAATTAATTCATTAGAAGAAGATACTGATATTTATATAGATTTTAAACAAAATGGAAAAATAATATTAGAGTTTAGAGAAGATAATATAGCTAAGGATATTGAAAATAAAAAATTATTATGTAAGCTTACACAAGAAAATACATTAGCTTTTGATAGATATAGAAACATATATATTCAAATAAGAATCAAATATTCTAATGGAATAGCTATTAAAAGTAAAATAGTAACATTGAAAGCTGATGATCTAGTAAGGGAGGGTGTTATATGAGTTGTTGTGATAACTTTGATATGCAATGTGATAACGCCGATATGCAATGCATCAACTTTGATATGCAAATAGAATCTATATATTATGTACCAGATAATGATCATAATAAATTATTTAATAGAGATAAAAAAGATCAGCATCCTATGTCAGCTATAACAGGCTTGCAAGAGAAAATAACAGAATTAGAAAGTATGTCTGTTGAATTACCAGAATCTTTATTAGGTTTTTCTAAAGGCATAGTAACGGATTTATATGGAGAAGAAGCTACTAAAAATAATTTATCAAAAGCCATAGTTGATACATTAGAATTATCTGATGTTATAATAATTCCTAAGGGTGAATATAACTTTGGATCAGAAAATACATCTATAAAATTAAAATCAAATACTACTTTAGTATTTTCACCTAATGCTATAGTAAAGTTTAATCAAACAGTAGATGCTTCAAATGCTCAAGATCTAACAGAAGTTGCTCCTGTTTTTGATCTAACAGGTTGTGAAAATGTAAAAATATATGGTGGTAAATTTATAAATACATCAGAACAAAGAAAAGGAATAATATTTAAATTAGTAGATGCTACTAGATGTATATTAGAAAACATTTATTTAGAAAATATTCAAATAGCTATTTTATTAGCAACTAAAAATAAAAGTGTTAATTATAATAGATTAGAAAATTTAAATATAAACAACATATCTGTAGCAATAATGTTAGTATCTGAATTTAGTAAAACAAATCCATTATATATAGAATATAATACAATAAATAATTGTCAAATAAAAAATCCATTAATTGATGGAAAGGTAGAAGAATTTACTTATGGTGTTAAGGCTGTAGGTAAGATAATAGAAGATAATATTCCTTTCGGTTTTATAAAGCATTCTATACATCACAATATATGCTTAAATGTAAAAGCTATAGATGTAAGAATAGGTTTTTCTGTAAATTGTGGATTGTATCCTCTTGTATTAAAGAATTGTGGTTTATATCTTTCTATAGAAAGTGATCCATTTTCGACTATTTATGGATATGAAGAAGTAGAAGAAAAAAGAGAAGATAATATAGTACCTTTAATAAATAAAATAGAAGGTTGTCATTTTGATCAAATATATGATAGTGATCCAAGATATTTTAGTAGTGATGATAATAAAAATTTAAACTTAGGAAGTGATTATAATTCTTTAGCAAAACCAACTTTTGTTGCTAGAAGAGATGATAATGAAGAGGAAGATGTAACAGTACTTTTATCTGTTATAGAAAATAAAGCTGAAAGAGAAAAAGATTATAATTCAGTTACTTCTATACCTCGATGTATAGACACTGATCTTTTAAAACTTATAAGAAAAGATAAAGATCCAACTAAAGATCTTGAAAGTTTTGATCTTTATCTTGATTTAAAACGAGACAGTTACAACTATGCTTTAGCTGATAGATTTGTTATTGAAGGTGGAGAAGTAGTTCTTAAAGATGCAACTTTAAATGTTATAGAAAGTATCTTTCAAGTTTATGATATAGATTTTGCATATGTAGCTCAGACTAGTACAGGAGCAAGCATATCATATAAGACGCTAAAAATAGAATATGATAGAGAAAATGAAAATAATAGATACTATTTAAGTTTTAATAGAAAACGCTTAGCTTTTATTGATGATATACCAAATTTTGATACTATTGAAGCAAAAATTTTTAATCGGCTTTCTTATTTTCAAGCAACAAAAGAAGAATATGGCTTTGTTGTGATAGGAGATAATATAGATGTAACTACTAAAAAAGTATTAGATGGTGTAGTCGAAATAGATGCAAGTGTTATATCTGTAAAATTAGGAGATAAGAATAATTATGGTTTATTAAAAGTAGGAAAAAATATAGATGTAAATAATAATATTATATCTATTCCAGAAGCCTCTAATTCAACTTTAGGATTAGTAAAAGGTGGAGACAATATAAATATACTAAATGGGATATTAAATGTCTCTAAAGCCACATCTGAGTCTCTGGGAGCCATTAAAATAGGATCAGGTTTAAGTATAAGTGAAGATGGAACAGTAAGTGTAAATGAATATGAATTATCTGCAGCATCAGAAACAGAATTAGGTGGAATAAAGTTAGGTTATACCTCTGTTAATAAAAACTATGCTGTACAATTAGATAAAGATAATAAAGCCTTTGTTAATGTTCCATGGGTTGATCCAACTCCAGCACAACAATATGGTCCAGCATCTGCTGATGTATTAGGTTTAGTTAAAATAGGTACAGGAATAAAAATAGCAGAAGATGGAACTATTTCAGCTGATGAAGTAAAAGTTGCTACAACATCTGTTTTAGGTGGAATAAAAGCAGGTGATTATATCACTGTATCAAATACAGGTGATGTAACATTACCGATAATGACAACAGCAGAAATAACTGACTTATTTAATTCTGCATGGTATGGAATAGCAAACTAATAAAATATATTTAAATGCTGTTTTGTCAAGTAATTGTTTTACCAAAAGCTATATAGTATTTTAATAATTAAAGAGATAGATTTGACGATAGAGAAAGTAAAAGTAATATTTAATAATATACTTAAGATGAATACAAATGATATTCAGAATCAAAATAGAGGTTCAGAAGATGTATGAAACAGTATTAAATTATATATGTCTTATAGGCATTGTTGTTGCAGTAATTGCTTATAGTATATTGAAAGATAAATAAAAAAAATATTTATTATAAATAAAAGGAGACAATAACATGGCTATAACAGCTTTAGATAAATTAATAAATGGGAATGATTTAGTTGCATATACAGATCTATTAAAATCAGGTTTGCCATTTGCAAGTATAGATCAATATAAGGGACATGAATATGCACTAGATAATTTTTATGATTGTGTTAAAAAATTAAACAAACAAATGATCTTTGTACCATCTGGAACTTATACTGTAAATCTTAATGATTCTATGGGTTATATGAACAGTAGATTTTTTTATTTTGCTAATGGTGCAAATTTAATTAATAATAGTTCAGGTTATATAAAAGCAGATGTTATAGAGATATATCAAGGTAAATTTACTGGACCTATGTATTTTAGGTCTTATAAATCAAAATTTGAAATAAAATTTATATGTTGTACGTTTTTAGATTTGAATAATATGTATTTACTTGATATGCATAATGAATCACATTATACTTTCATTAATTGTGAATTTAATTTAAAAACTGGTGTTGGATTTAAAAATTGCATATTTGAAAATTGTACATTTATAAGTCCTGATGAAACAACAGTAAATTTTAATAATTGTACTTTAAAAAATTGTACGTATAATTCAGGTAAATCTATATTTAAGTTTACTGATTGCGTGTTAGAAAGTTATATTTCTAATCTAAAAGAACAAAACATAATATCTAATAATACGGTAACTACACAATGCAATAATACTAGTTTCAAAGTAGATGGTTTCTTTTTTTCTTGTGGTACAAAAGATTTTAAAGAACAACATTATTTGCCATTAAATTTTTATAATGGTGAATATGGATTACCAATAAAATTACAGTTTTGGAAAGAAAGTAATCCAGATGAAAAGATAGATGGATCAAGTTATTTAATAAATAATACTTCCAATTATATTTTAGATTCAACACATGATAAAAGATTGCAAATAGCTTCATTAGTTTTACCAAAAAAAATAGTATCAACTATTAATAATGAAAATTATATAGGTATGGGTTGTTTTAGTATACGAAATGGAACTATTATTAAAAATGGAGCTTCAAGTTCTACAACTACAAAAAGTATTTTAGAAATTAAACCAAAAGATATAGAGAATTTTGTTCCTGAAGTTGATGATTATATATTTAAATTTTACACAGAATTGTTGTTATCTAATGAATATATAAAAAGTGATGACAGTATAGTAAATAAAAAATATGTAGATGATATTGCAAGTAAGAAGGCTAATTCTACAGAAGTAACAACATCTATTAAAACAGCAATAGATAATTTACGAACTGAGCTTATGGGTGAAGGTGTACCTGAAGCATATGATACTTTTAAAGAATTAGCTGATTATATAGAAAGACATCAAACTGTAGCTGATGCTCTTGTTGCTGCTATAGGTAATAAAGTTGATAAGATTGAAGGTAAAGGACTTAGCACTAATGATTTTACAACTGAGGATAAGAATAAACTTGAAGGTATTGTAGCAGGAGCACAAGTTAATATTATAGAATCCATTAGTGTAAATGGAGTAGTTCAAACAATAGTAAATAAAAGTATAAATATTACAGTTCCTACAGGCGCGTTAGCAGATAAATCAAAAGTTTCTGAATCTGATTTAGATATAGATCTTAAAAATAAACTTTCTGGATATGCAAAGAAAACTGATCTTGATGTGTATATCACTGAAACAGAAGTTGATACGAAACTTGAAAATTATCTTCCAAAGTCAGGTGGTACGCTGACAGGAGCATTAACATTAAAAGGTGCACCAACTGCTGATTTACAGGCAGCTACAAAGAAATACGTGGATGATAAAGCACCACTTATTATTGACGCATCAAGTATTACAAGCATGGAAACAACGAACGCGGCTTTAAATTCAATAGGCACTGCTTCCAAAATGAAAAGAGAAGTTCTTCTTATTAGTGGCACCAATGTTTACCACCTTAATTATGCAACCGATGATGAAGTTGCTTTTGTATGTATTGATAGCAAAAAAATCTATACTGCTACTTTATGTAGTGGTGATGAGGCTGTTTCATACGATACGTGTTACGTGTCAGCAACACAGCGTACCGTCACCCTCTCATCAACAAGATGGACAGCAAGCGGAGATGTTTACACTCAGACAGCGACCGTATCAGGCGTAAGTGCAACAGAAACGACACAGGAAATACACGTAACGCCTGCAACAGCAAGTATGACTGCATATATGGAATCAGTAGTTTACGCATCAGCACAGGCGTCAAATCGAATCACGTTCACGGCATCTGAAAAGCCTACAGCGGATTTAACTGTATATGTTGTTATCAGGACATTGTAGGGGGTGATTGAATGTTATTTAATACAATAATAGGTGGCAACGGCGGTGAAACGGTAACAATATTCGTCACTGGATTGTCAGAAACGGATACAGTAACCGTTACAAAAGATGGGAGAACGTATAATGGTAAATGGGTATCAAGTGAAAATATTTGGTCGTTTACAAAATTAAAAGGAATAGGAACATATACGGTAACCGCTACAGATGGTACTAATACAAAAAGTAAACAAGTAACAATAGAACTTGAAGGACAAAGTAAATCAATAGACTTGTCACTTATAAATATTTACGGTATCAGCCGAGACATCACAAATTCTTCCCCAGCGTGAGCGAGAACAGATAAAGCTGTCGGCATGACTTCTACTGCAACTGTTGGTACTGTTGCAGGAAGTAGTGATTTTGATAACTGTTATCCTTGGTCGGGAATCGCAAGAGAAACCTTATCCACAGGCAACGTTATGGTGAAGATTCCGAAGTTTTATTTTCAACGTTACAGGGAAGGAAATGTTGAATATATACGAATTGCTGACAAAGCTACGAGCGGATTTAAGCTTCATCCTGCATTCAATCATGGCGGTGTAGAGAAGGATTATCTCTATGTAGGTGCGTATAAGACTTCAAGTGATAATAAATCTGTGCCTGGTGTAATACCATTAGTAGATCAGACGAGAGCATCTATGCGTTCCAATGCAAAAGCAAAGGGTACGGGTTGGGGCATTATCGATATTGCTGCACTTTCTGCAATTCAGATGCTGATTCTCGTGGAATTTGCCAACAACAATGTACAGTCTGTCATTGGGCGTGGCTTCTGTGACAATAACAGCCGTGCTCTCAGCACAGGCACTTGTGATAATGTCAGTGGTCTTACGGGTAGACCTGCCGGAACAGACGGTAAGACTGATGTGGTTTGGCGTGGCATTGAAGGATTTTGGGGTAATGTTTGGGAATGGGTCGATGGTGTAAACTGGAGCGATGGTACTTACTACGTTTGCAATGACCCTTCCAAGTACGCAGACAATACCACAATTAACTACACCACACTTTCCTTCAAGGGAGCAACGAACTGGTCTTCCAGTTATATCACGAAGGAGGGGCTTGACACTGGC